>JGI24022J15233_10011381_pt1 | contig 10155 bp, 7 predicted proteins | sample Ectturendosymbi2_FD_15233 | JGI IMG/M metagenome (IMG submission 15233)
GGCGGCAGGCCGAAGCCCGAACAATGCTTTTTGTCGGGACGGTGGCGGTGAACGCACTTGCCCAAGGAGCGCTACGGCGAGTCACTCAGTTGCCGTGGATCGAACACCCAACCTTCCACTTGGTAGGCGGACACTCTGCCACCGAGCTCATCGACACCCTACTTAATTACTAACCAGCCCCCTGCTGCCCCGGCGGACCTCCCCAGAGGAAAAGCGGCGAGTAAGTAAAACGGATGGAAAACAACGAATGAATAATATTAATTAAACTCAAAGGTAAGCAGGAATCTCGCAGCAAATTAACCACAGACCCACTGCGGAAAATAATAATTCGGTGCTGGGTTCAGGCAATTCTGTTGAGGTCACCCTTGCACGAATTGCTTTGTCTCATCTAGCTAGCATTGGGCGCAGTAGCGTAGCCAGCCCAAAAATTGGGGGTACCAAAATGTTTGATTTTAGGCGACCACTATTTCGTTTGAGATACCGCCTCTCAAAGCTCAGAATGACTATGTGTTCTAAAAATTGGGGGGCATAGCCCCGTAGGTCCCCCTGGCTACGCCTATGATTGGGCGCGCTGGAATTGCGTTCTTTTTTGCCCGAAATTCGATCTGAAACAAAACTGCACCGTTTGCACTCTCACGTCACAGTTTTTTCTGTGTGAGGTCACAAGCATTATTGTTTCAGTCGCACCGCAACCGCGTCTCACAGCGAATAGTGAAATAGCTGAGGGTTCTGAAAGCTGAACAGACGATTGATTCTCATGATAGGGGTTCGGGCAGGTTTTTTCCTTCACATGTTGTGAGGGTAGTAGGAAAAAATTAAAAACGACTGATGCCAAGGTTTCAGAAAGCGCACTGCAACTACTGTACGATTAGCCACGGAACACAGCTTTTGCTTGAGTGAGAACGGAAACTGCGCTTAATCTAAGTAACATCTTTTACGAAAACAACATTTGTTCTAAAATCTGCACACAGCACACCTATTTACTTAGGCTTCATTTTGCTATAACTGGACTTAGTCCTTAAATACAAACCATACAAAAGGTTACTTAAGTTCAAACAAACAAGAAACAAGAAAGAACCTTCGCATAAGGAAGCCGCAACTAACAACTACGCAAGAAATGGTACGAAGAAAATGCACCAACCAAGCAATCGCCCTCAAGCAAACACGTGCACATCCAATAACTGCACCACAACATTAACAGCATCTTTCATTGAGTGTGCACACATATATACACAATCTCCAGCACATGCCGTCTCGCCGTTTGTTGCCACATCAGTGTGGCGCGCAGCGTCTGACGAACCATGGCTACAGCCACATGACGTCGCAAATGTTGTTATGGAAGTCACTTCTAACACGCAATTTGTCAGTTACATAAAACTGTTAACATGTCAGCCACGTGCGTGCACCTTTTAAAACGACATTGCTTTGCAACATCAACTACTCGAGTGCTTCAACCTAAAACACCTGCCTGTTGAAAATTTTTTCCACTCGGAAGTGACGCGAACAAAATAATACCCCGGGAAAAGCTTCCTCGCAACCGTTTTTCGCGACCCGGTTGCGTGGTTTGAATATCTGATTTTACACAGACAATCATGATGACGTGGGCATGGTGCAGGGGGGGTCAATTGTGGGCGGCGGCGGAAGGAAAGCGCTGAGCGAGGAAAGATGCGAACCGCGACGAATCTACGATATGCAGGTGTTCTAAGTTCGTCAGTCACGATGTTTTTGGAAAAGAATGGTAAGGCTTTTCGAGAGTCCGGTCTTACCACATCGCCAATGCACTGGAGATGGTGCAGCGCCATATTCCACTGCAGTGCTGGCAAGTACGCATCGCCTTGACTGATCCAGAGGCGAACGACGAATTCGGCTGAGGATGCAAAAATATTTTCTCGTTCAACATTTCGGACGATCCTACTGTAGATTTTACTTATACAGCCGAACAAAATAAAAGAATGCCCTGTTCGGGGAAAAAGGAAAGCTGTTGGGGAAACCCGAGAAAGTTTAAAATTATTTCCAATCAAAATTTCTCAAAAAAAAACGACGGAAAAGCTGCAGTTATCTTTGTTGCATTTAACAGAAAGTGAGCGGAAGTTGCTACTCTTTTAAGAAATGTTGGTGGCATACCGTTTTCGCAGAACATCCGCTTAATTGCAATCCGTGCAGTCGTAGCAACTCTTAATATTACCCGCTCGAACTAAGCTGAATATTTGCAGCACCCACCCTCATTTAACTGTCTCAAACGTTCGCTATAGGGGTAAGTGTCGTTTCACCTTTTTCCACTCATCTTGTGATTTGCAAAAGTACGTTTTTTTGCCACCGAAATCTAACAAATTTTTTGTGTATCTTAAAACTCGTGTTTTTGCCGCCTACCCACAGATACAAACAAAATACAACGCCCTGCACAGCGCTCTGCACTTCAAAATGGAGAACATGGAAACAATGTGCGTCACAAACTCCACCACTTAGAGACTCCAACTGTCAGAGCGAAACGCGATCTATCAGCTTCAAAATGCAACACGGGAAACGGTTATAGATTGTGATAACATAGTGACTCTGCAACCGAAGCCTAGAGCCAACTCGTGGCAGTTACAGATCTTAACATCGCTCACAAGCTGTCAAAACAAATCATCTCACCTGGAAAAGCACTTGGTTCACAGTGCTTCTGGTGGTCGAGAGCAAATGAATTCCATGAGGGATTAGTGCTGAAAGGAACTTTTTCACTTGCAAAAATAACATCTGCGCAACACAGTGTGCTTGGCTCAGTGACACAAACGATTGACCGATGAGGCGCGCCGCCAATTCTGACGATGAACTCATTTTACCGGTGAACAGTGCACGTCGTGTGCGAACGCACAAGTTCCACGCAACCCTTGGGCACACGCAATCCGTGCGCTAAGCGAACACACGCGCATTACGCAAGAACACCCATAGGTAGTTCACAATTGGAAGTAAACAGAAACAATAAGTCTCACTGCTTCCTTGTAGTCTTATCTTTTGGCGAACTTCAATCAAAATGCGTATTTGACATCACAGACCTGTTACCCACCGGCGTGTTTTAATCGCCTTTCACTTCATTTTCGTTACGTGCATGCTGCCTACAAACCTGTTAAGGGCATTTTAAAATATATCAGTTTAAATTCAGGATAAAAAAGCTTGTAAGCTGATGATGCAGTTATTGAAGTTGAAAAACACCTCAGAAACGGATTTTATTTGATTCACAGTCAAGAATTCATATATACACATTCTAGTCCAGAATGTAATGAAGATTTTTAATGTCAAGGACTTCAAAATAACTTTTATCTGTTGCATAGTTGGCTGTACTGACCACTTCTCTAACTGTATTAATGGTGTTTTCTAAACTACCATTTCTCTTTTCTAAACCACCATTTCTCTAACTGTCAGCATGCTTTGATGGGCCTAAAAAATAAGTTATATGCAGTGTCTCCAGACCAATTGTACTGTGACACAGTAGTCTGTTGGGCAAAATGTGCAAAACCAACTTTAAAATTTGCGTGTCTAAGTTTGAACAGCTTGTTAGGGTTTCATGACAGTGTCCAAACTACTACAAGCTGTACTTGAGAGTGCAAGAAGCTAACTATTGAACAAAACTTGCAAAACACCAGTTTATACATCAGGGTTTTCACATGAGATATCACATATCACCATAACTACAATATACCTAAAAGCTTCATCTTGGACCCCAAAGCCACATTTCATAATATTTACTTTACCCTGATGTTTACAATCATGTCCCAGGGTTACCAAATACATTGTCTCGTATTTACAACTTTAGCACAAATATACTGAAAATTTTATTTCACTGTCAAACCAGCAAAATACTCTTGATTTTTTTTTTAAGTTAACATTTCAAGTGTGCACTTTTCATTCACTTTGCTGTTGCTCACTTCGAATTCATGTTAAGTTCTCAAGTAGAACACAACCTTATTCAACAAATTTAAGGAAATGTTCACCTTTTTTTAAATTGATCATGCTGTATTTTTGCTCGTAATGTCAGAGTTACTTGAAATGAACTGTACCTGATTGCAAAAAGTACCAGCTGTAAAAAAACACCCAAAGATTTTTCTCCACAGCACCATATTGCATGTTAAATCAAAATATTAAGATTGCATTTTTCTAAGCCAAGTTAGGGTGTTCCTGGAAGACTTCCAACTGCACCAAAAAGCTAGTTTCGTGGTTAAGTGCATCATATTTTTCTCAATGTGTTTTGAAACAATGCAAAATACACAAAACAAACATGTAGAATCAGAATATTTCTAATAAAACACAAACATGTATTACTATGTGGCTAACAACCATTAACCAAATGTTACATACTTGACATGGCATCTTGTGAAGATTGTTCAATGATGTTCCAGTGCAGGGTGAAGTACATCATTGGTTTCTGGTTGATAGCACCTCGCCCATTCTCATGCAGAGGCAATGAAATGGTCAGATTACGGATGCATAATGAAGAAACATTTTGAAGACAGCGCTAGAAACAGTTTGGTAAGGTGTCAGTTAAAATTTTTTCTGTGAACACCATACACTATATATATATTTTTTTTTACTGTGAACTCCATGCACTAATATTTTTTCTGTGAACAGCATGCAATACGTTGTGAATTTTGTTTAACCTGTTGGAGAATAATTGTCGAGGATGGCTTGAAAGACAGTCCACCATCTTCTTCAATATCCTGATGCATTGTTCACAAGATATGTTACACCTTGAAAGCCATGATCAAAAATCTCAAGAGGTCATATTTACAACTCGTAACACATCTGCAAAAAAGTACAAAAGCATAAATGCAGAACAGCAAATATAACCTTGCACCTTCAACTTGTAAATTATGATCTACTTTGCTATAACAATCCATAATGAAGTTTTGCATCATGATGTCTCAACCTCCATTCCTCCACTACAATTTATCAATCAAACTGAACCTTATGTTAACTGATATTCTAGAACAGGGGTGGGCAAATAGCTGCCCGCGGGCCAAATGTGGCCTGCCACAGCGTTTTTCATGGCCCACGGGAAGTATTTAGGAAATATGTTCAAATCTGAAATTACCTTCAACTTATCAAAGTAAATGTTAGTGTTGAGGCTAACTTAACCAAGACTTGCTTCTATTGCCATTAGAAGGTACAGCCCTCTGCTGAATGTGGCCTTCTCAAAGTGGCCCGAGAGCCAAATTAATTGCCCTGTTCTGGAGTCTAGACCAGCTATGTCCAACTCATGGACTGCGGACCAACATTTTGTGCTGCCCAATTTAGGCTTTTGCCGTAGTATAAATACAAAGTGACAAACTATCCTTTTTTTGATAATCTTAAAGTTCACAGTTTTGATGCAGTGGTCCTCAGTGCCACGTTGTCATGTCTGTACTGTGTACTGCGAAATTTCCACATGTCCACTGGCACTGACACCCTGGTGCAAGTTTTCTCATTTCCACCCTTGTTGTTTTATTGGCACTAAACTTGTCTAATGCCTATGACTTCTCCCTTACGAAGTGGTTAAAGGTGCCAAACCATCATTACCATTGCAGTCAGGATTCGAAAACTGAAATTTATGTCGCTAAAATCACAAGTCATTCAATGTGCGGCCATCATTGAGATGGTGACATAATTGGCCCAGTAAGGAATTTTGGTTGGACATATCTGTTCCATATACTACACACATGACAAAACAACTGTTTTGCTTTCAATAGTCCATACATACACTATCTTCAATCACAAACACTTGTTCCATATAGTAAAGCCTGGTTATGTAAAACCTGTATAATGTGATAGAGACTATGAAATGAGTGTTGTTACCTGCTTTTTTAAGCTTCACATTAAATGTGATCAGCCTTAAATGTGTAAATCTGGAGTTCTTTAAAATCCATAGGAAAATTGAAGAACTGGTCATTGACTTGCAAATATTACTTTTAGTTCACAGACCTGCACCCCAGCCACCCCATTATAAGTTTTTCAACCAGCATCTGCTAAGAACATACAGTTAGCAGGTGTTTCTGTGAGTTAAGTTGTTTTCATAGGTGCAAACATTAAATAGTTTCATGTAAATCAGGGGTGACAAAAATTTTCTATGGAAGGCCACATTGAAAACCCCACTGATACCAGGGGCCACACATGTTTCCTTTGTCGACTTCAGTTACAATTTTTGTTTATAACCCCGAATTGTTTCATTTCATAGTGACACTGCAGTACACATATATGAAATAAAATCTCAATAATTCTAAATTACTTGATAAAGTTACCTAAACATAGACTCAAAAAATGTACAATCTATGTACATGTCGCTGCCCTACGAGCCACACAAATGCCCTAACAGGCTGCATGCAGCTCGCAGACCATAGTTTGCCCAAACCCGATGTATGCAAATAAAGGTTAAAGTGCTAGGACGCTTGAAAAAGCTGTTAACTTGGTTGTCGTGTAGAGCAGCCCATGACAGTTAGGCAATTTTCTTACCATGGTTCAGAATTGAAGGCAAAATTGTTAGTGATTTGTTCATGATAAGGTTACATTTTTTAAAGCCCTAGTTTCGATCTGCTGAATGATCAACTCAGTTGCACAGGATTGTTCAGTTGCAACCTGTTTTTTTTCAGTCATAGACTGAAACGTTTGTGACATGACTGAAAAAAATTGTCATTTTCATCAGAATGTTTGAAAATATAGGCTAAAAATCACTTTATGAGTTTTAATACAACTGTGAGACAAATGACCGAAATGTTTTAGTGACCAAAATATCTCAGCTAAAAATGACTGATATGTTTTAGTGAAAAAAAACAGGTTGCAACTGACATCTATTGTTGTTTTTCTCAGTTCCACTGAGCATGATAAAGGAAGTGTGAAACCAGTTAAAATGAAATACTGCTGAATTTTTCATTATCCTTTTCCATTTAACCCTTGTCTGGCCACATCATTTTACTACGATAACAGGTCGCATAGGTACAATTGTACCTTGTNTATTTTTGTTGAAAATGTTTAATGTAGATTTGCTTTCTGCATGATATCTGTTGAAATGAGCATTTGATTGCACTAATCCGATGAAGGTCACAGATTAATTAAAAAACACAGCAGGACACCTACCTCAAACCAATTGCAAAAAGACGTGCAAACTTTAACACCTTCATGAAATCAAAGAAAAAGGCTGACAGTGACGGTAGCAGAACAGAACGTTTTGACACCATCAATGTNAGCTCTATTTACTGGTTACATACTTGTTTAGTTTGAACCTTGTAAAGTTGTAGTTAATACCGTCACCGNCAGCCTTTTCCTTGGATGACTGGAACATGACATAAGTTGGCACCATCAGAAAAACAAAATGTTCCTCCCAAGCAACCCACCAAGGAAAGGCCTGTTTACTCAACCAAATTCGCCTAGCATCATGATGCAACAACAGTCTATTCATATATTCCAAAGAACAGTTCAGTAGTGCTTCTATCATCTATGCACATGACGGGAGAAATCGATGCAACAGAAACAGCCAGTTTTCAGAAATCTGAAAATTATTGGTATTTGAAAGAAAGGCATAGAAAAATGTCGGGGACAAAATGCAATGCTGCATCATTTCTCACTGGCAATACCCTGCAGTGAGAAAGTAGCTTGTTTCAATAAAAAAGTAAAACTACTAGTCAAAAATCATTTTGCTTTCAAGTGCTGTTTTCGTAATCATCAGATGAAGGTACAATTGTATCTATACGGCCTTTGGTGGGTGAAAAAATCTGTCCCCCTCCCCCAGTAACAGGGAAAAAAAATTTTCTGCAATTTTGCATACATATTCTAACTAAAAATGTGGAGATGTCACGAACTTTGAGCTCCCTACGATTTCTAAGAAAAACTCTATCACACTTTAAAAATGCAAAAGTTACAATTGTACCAATGTAGCCTGATGAGGGTTAAGCAGACAATTGAGAGCATCTATTGCACAAATGATGGTTGAGAAATTAATCAAACAAAATTAAAATATACTGAAATACAAAAACATAGTGTTCAAATCAGTTATCCCATGTAAGAGTATCATACAGATCCATTGTCCTTGATGTCAATATTTATGTACAATTTATTCCTTTAAACAACAGTTTTGGAGGTTCACTTGATACAGGTGGCATCACTGTTAATTTTGAGCTAACTGTCACATCTTTCCTTTATATGTTGAGTTTTTGCTTTCTTCTCAATGTACATTCCACTGCCTTGCCATTTGATATTGGTAAATAGCATGTAAGGTGGTTAACACTTCGATACCAAGGCTATATTTTCCATAGTTATACTTGGTGCCAACCAAGTTGGCACTTTTATCTTCTGCATAAGCTCGCTATAGTTGTGCAGTTTGGGTGATTTTTGATGTAACAATTGGCTGTTTGTCGTGTTTTCTCCCTTGATAAGAAAAATAGGTGGTAAGAGTTGATAATGCATTCCAAAAAGTAGGTTGATTGTAACCATTGTTTATTGTCACAAAACAACTTCCGTTCGTATGGATGCTCAAATTGGCCATTTTCATCTACAAAAGCCACTTTAGCAGTTTCAGATAAGGGCCAAGTGGCTATTACATTTTTATCCATAACTTCCCTAGCAGAGAGCTAATTGAACAATCAAAAGATGCAGAATGTCTTGTACGTCTATTGGGAGCAGTGTGATGTCACAAGGAGATCCCACTGACGTTTTAAAACCCTGTGAAAAAAATCATGGGCTAATTCATCTTTCTTAAAAAATGAAATAAGACAAAAATCTGCTTACGCGACACTCTAATGCAGTTGGTTGTGATATTATGAATGAAATTCAGCCAAAAGACCATGAAAGCCACTTTAAAAGCTTTTCATGGTCCTTAGAGAGCTGGATCTCATAAAATTTAAAATTGTGATGTCATAAAATAATCTAGACAATACAACCATTGCAAACTTGAGTAATATAAAGCAAAAACATCAATTGCAATCAATCAACAACAAATTTATATACAACTCATCCATTCTTGCTTATTACATCTCTAAAAAACTGAAAAACTTTATTCATAAAAACACGCTTTGACTTAACCTGCTTACAACCTATCATCTCAACTGCACACTCGACCTCAAACAAAATAAAATGAATGATTTACATGGATATCAACGTATTTCACAATACACGTCCAACTTTGCCAAGTACCTGCCTGAAACACTAAATACTTTCTTGCAACAAAAATCTGCTGACAAGAACAAAACAGCAAAACCAATTGCTTATCACCAGGCCAAGAGCAAAAGGAGTGCTCCATAGACAGGTCGCATCAAGTCAAGATAAAAGAACAGAAAAGGGGTCTCCCAGATGCATACCATGTTCCTACAAGGCTGCATAGCAGCAAGGCACTCACCTGTTCCAGAATGTACTTACAAGACCAAAAGCATTAGCATGGCACTTTTAGCAAGAGACACAAAGTGTAGTACATTCTGAAATGTACATGCATGCTCTACAGAAATATTTATAGTACATTCCAGAACGTGCTTGGGTGCTAAAAGTTTCAAGAAGATTACCCTAGGGAAGTCTAATTGAAGAGGTGGGCAAAACGTTGACAAATAAATGAAATACAAATCATCATCACAGGAGAAAGACTTCATTGGCAAACCTAGTTTTTTCGGTAATTTTTTGCTCATGGACTGAATTTTTTTAAATGACCAAAAAAATTAAGTCAACCGTTCATGCTGTCTGAAAATATAGACTACTGAATGCATGAGCGCAAAAATGCAAAAAAAGCATGAACAACAAAAAGAACGGCATTTTCCAAAATACTTGTTCTATAGCACAAGTGAGCTGGGTGATTTTACCTTGGCCATGGCAGAAGTGCAACAACATAGCAGCTGCCTTTGATGTGTCTGCGGCTGATCACCTTGTAAACAGCAGAGTTTTGCTGGCATGACCATCTTGTAACAAGTGCTAAAGTGGTTTAAACATTTAAAACAGGCATGCATAACATTTGCAAGCAATAAACGGAACAAATCACAGCACATAGTTGTCTTGAAAATGCAAGAAATGATAATTTATACAGATTCAAGGTGTTCAAAACTATAGGCATGCAATATATTGCGGCAAGTGGCTTAACACCAGAAGCCCAGTGCAATCATTTTTGACTGTTTTTGACCTTTAGCGTTTCATATTTTCATTAATGTTGCTATTTGCTTCATCATACTCCTC
>JGI24022J15233_10011382_pt1 | contig 10155 bp, 3 predicted proteins | sample Ectturendosymbi2_FD_15233 | JGI IMG/M metagenome (IMG submission 15233)
GAATTCAACTGTATAGAACAGATTTACATAAGGTTTCAGGCCCCATTCGGATTAAACTAAAAAGTTAGCTTCAGGGCAAGTTGTCTATTTTTAGGGCTAATTGTTATTTTCAGGGCAAACTTTTTCCGCCCCCCCAGTAAAATGCCTTCCCGTACGCCTATGAGTGTGGACTTTCCTCGGTACAATTTCTTTTGTAACAACGACGTTAGCATTTTATGCAATGTGTGGTAGTTTTGCGAGTTGGCGTAACGATTAAACAGATTAAAACCGGGCATTTGCAAAACTTCTTAGTTTTATCGAGTTTGAATCGCATGTATATCTACATAAATATAATAAGAAATTTTCTGGGCACAACAAAATTTGGATGGGCATTGCTCCCATGGATGCCCCCCCCCATGGTTACGAGCGTTAGTGACAACTGTCCAGTGGAAAGACAGTGAGGTTGTTTACACTGGTTCGAATCACACCAACGTAGGGTTATGCATAATGGTGAAACGTTGGAGTCAAAATGAAAAAACATTGATGCAATTTCACCTTTTCGTTTCTGTTAGTATAACCAAGGAATGTGAAGGCAAGCTTGTATTAAAGCAAGCAGGTTTTTTTTAAGGAAAATGTTAGATACCCGGTATAGACCAGTAGGAACCCGATTTTTTCTGATTCTAGGGACCCGGTTTTCTATGATTCTAGGGACCCGATGTTAATTTTCTCTTATTCTAGGAACCCGATTTTCAATTCTATAGGGACCCGAATCGGGTCCCTAAAACACCTTAAAAAAACTGATTAAAGTGAACAACCATACAGATCAAACCCAAGATAATAAATTGAAGCGGAAACCCAGTGTTGACACTGTAAAGGTCATTGTTTTCAAAAAAGAGTGGTCATTAATGGGTTAATTGGTTTTCAGAAAATTTTTACCAAAAGACTATGTAAGATATTATATCACACCACATTCCCACGTAAGTGTTCGCTGCAAGTAAGTGGCAATACACTGCAGCAGATCGAGAAATTCAAAAACCTATAGAATGGTATTTATGAGTGACAGAAGACGGAACAGGGCTATTGATACACGAATTGGTAAAGTAAACACGAGCTTCATCGCTCTGGCAACGAAGCGGGAGCTTTCAGACGCACCAGAGCTGTCAGCTTGCTGTCACCGGTCTTTGGTCGATTCCTCACCTATGATCATGAATCTTGGGTAATGAAAGAATGCTATCTCAAGTGCAAGCGGCAGAGATGGGGTTTTTGCGAAGAGTTCATGGCGTGACACTTCGCGTCAAGGGCATAATTGCGAATTTCGTAAAACGCTGAATGTCGAGCCTTTTCTCATCCGAACGGAAAGACCCAGCAACGTTGGTTCTGCCAAGTAACCGCAACGACCCAGGGGAGATGGGCGGAACGAATCCTGCTGGCTTCACCTATGGAACACTGAACAAGAATTCGACCAAGGCCCAGGTAGCATCAATGCATCCCTGAACTGGTTTGGTACCATCTGGATGTGGAACCAGCAGAACTGCCTGAGATTGCTGTTGAACGTGATGTATTCTGAGTCCTCGTGTGGCTGCTTCCCTCGTCGCCCTCCTCAGAGGAAATGAGGATGTGAAAATGAATGAAAAATGACGAAATTATTGAATGTATAAATATTTGACTGCCAATGCACATGATTTTATGACCAAGGAATGTGAAGGTAAACTTGCATTAAAGTGAACAACCGTACAGATCAAAACTGAGATGATAAATTGAAGCAGAAACGAGCCCGCAAGCAGGCTTTGCGTAACAAATTTATTTTATGGCAATTTGAAAAAAATTGCAAATTTCGCCTCAAGTGCTATACTTTCGCGATACATTTCCTGATTTTTTGTTGTGAAAACATCGTCGATTGCAGAAAGACTTAATTCAGATAAAACTCGCTTGGTAATTTTCGAGAGAAACAGATGCACTTCACTGCTACCTCACTAACCTTTTGTTTCATCACCATTGCCTTCTTAACTCTTTGTTTACATCATCACTAATTCACTCACCGTTTGACGTAAAATCCGGAACCGAAAGCTCCTCGGATGTTAATGAACTTCTGCAGTTTCTGTCATCTGAACCTTGCTGATCTGCTGAGCACAAAATATTTTTTTTTAATCTGACAGACTTTAGTTAAAAGTACACTACAAGAAGAAAACAGGTATAAGATGGAGTTATTCGCAAAATATTACAACGGCTGCACTTTATTAAACGCATTTGACACAGTGCAGTGAGCTTCTGCGCTCAGCGCATGTTGATAAGAAAAGCTATCTGCTGCAGAAATTGCAAAATTCAACGACGTGATAAATGTTTAATTCAAATGCACTTTATAGATGCAATTTTAAACACGGTCACCTAGTTGCTCTAGCCAGGATTAATGTGGTTAAAATTCTTGCTCGACATGAAAATAAGGCTGCAAATCTTGACAAATGCACAGGTTTACAAATGGACAACAAAAAACACTGCACCCAAAATACAGCTGGGCAACAAATCGTAGTTCAGTCTTCAGAAATAAAAAACTGGCGCAAGTGTGAGACAAACCCTTCATCAATTCCACTTACGCTTCCTGGATAAATTAAAGTCCTCGGAATAAACATTTCATAAAAATACAAATGTTCCATTTTGACAAATTATATGAGTTCTGAAAGAGTATGGAGGGTCCACAGTAGGATCATCCATTGCAAAAGTGGACGGAAATAAATTCATCAGCACGTAATTTTGAAATCAGACCATATAACAACCTATTGCATTGAAAAAACTTTCATCTTAAAACTTAAAGAAACAAATTCGCACTTGCATCCGAAAACGCACCTTTCTTGTCATCTGCCACTGATTCATTTCTTCCGCGTACATCGATTGTTATTTGATTCTTGCTTTGATTCACATATTGTGGTCCGTCAGATTCTCGTAAGATTACGGTGTTAATATCTTTGACAATCAAAACAGAAACCACCTATGTGTCAGTGCGTAAATATATTCAACCCAACTTTGACTGTTAACAGCAAATAAAGTGCCTACAACATGATAAACTTAACGAATCAGGAACAAAGGTGAAGTACAATGCTCACTTCAGCAAACAGTCACTTCTATTTTTTTACCATGACTTTTTCAAATCGTCCGAATCCACCACAACTTCCTTTTTTACCTTTTGGTTGATCAGCACAACTTGATCCATGATTTTTTAGTGAATCGATTGAGCAACGCTTTCTGGGACTTTGCAAATCTTCATGTTCTGCAAAAATTGTCTTTGTTGTTTGAAACACGCAAAGTGGTTTTATTTCGTAAGAAATATATGAAGCTGGCGATTCCTGCGCAAACGTTTGTGCATCGCCCTGAAGATTTATAAAAATTGCAGCCAGAAGTCAGCACATGATCGAAGATATTTCCCTTGATAGAGCATTACTGGCAAGGTCATTTTAGGCTGCAATATCACTTCGACCTGATTTGCTTTATTTGGTCTTTTCGCATACAATGAAATTTCTTCTAAAGTTTTTTATTTTGCCAGTCTGCCAAAATCCGTTTACTAAGCTTGTCTTCAACGAAATATGAAAAACGTTTAGAAGTTTTTTTTACCCAGGAGACTACAAAAAACGTACAAAAAATCTGCAGAATCATCAAAATGAAGACATATTTACATCTTTAGGAATAAATGTCAGGAAGCAGCAATACACAACACAAGACATCAGTCTTCAGTAGTCATGACAGCAATCTTCATTTGATGGAATCACCGCAAGCAAGCTTTGCGTAACGGTTATTAATTTGAAGGTTAACTGCTGGTTGACATTTCATAAACATAGATTGTGACAGGGAAGGCACAAGACAAATGCTATATACAGATGAAAACTTTCCTTTCATTGAATGTATTTCGTACAACTATTCAACAACACAAATCCACCCTATATTGTGTTAAATTCAATATACATCTCAACAAGTTGTAAAAAAAACACATAAGCTGCAATCACAAACCACTTGACCTGCTTCATTTTGACTGCTATAGCAGATGGAAGCTTTTTCGGCAAACGTAACTCGACTCCTGTTGCGGTCAACAAACGTTGATGTGTCTCCTACAAAAAACAAGTTCCAACAAAAATTAAATCCAAAAAACAAGCACGTTTTGACAATTTGCCTCCGACAAAAAAGCAACATCATTTATTTCTTCTACACTGTTGCTGCCTTTCGTCCTCAATAATAACGCGCATTAACACTTTTTCTTCAAGCAGTAATCAAGAAGTCTGCAGGTTAAGGCTACACATCTTTTGATTTCACAAGGCCAAGCAGTCACACCATGGGCTCTTGAAGCACAAACACTAATTGATTATTTGGTTCCAGCACAAAAGCAACTAGCATCACACTTGAACTACGCAGCTAATCTCTCACACTTTCCATCCAGTTTTTTGGTTTCTTTTGTACATATCCTTTAGACAAATATGTGAGTTTAAGTCGCAATCACGGCTATGCGCGCAGCGTTTACAGTCTCATCAACCAGTGATGTCTGCAACACATTAGCAACATTATTTTGTTACCGTTCAAATCGTGATCCACTACATTCATCCCCGCAAACTTTATCTTCGACTTCACTCCCACAGAGGTAGAACCTGCTCAAACCGTTTGTTTCTTTCAAAGTGTTTTCAAAACATATCATGATGTATTTTATAGCGAAAAAAATGAAATTCGCATTGCAAGTGTCCTTCGAGACAGTGGTCATTGACAAACAACAAGCGTAGCCTGACGTATACTTCATGTTTCATGGACTCAAAAAATTTTCATGATCCACACTTGGATGAAAGTAAAACTTTGCTCAACAAAATGCACCAGCTAAAACCTTAATAACGGAAAAATGGAAAATCATTTCGCAAGTCCTTTCCGGTGATTTCTTTGTTAGATAATTCCACTAACAATGCCTCAAAGAAGATGATTTCGATGTTTTCAAAAGAAAAATCACAGCGTTATACTTCACCTATATACTGTAGGTGTAGGCCCTCTAATTGTACACCAACACCTTAAATTAGCAAGCACATTTCACGGCATATTTGCGGAGAAACATATTGTGATCCATTCAATCAACCGCTTGTAAAACATATTAATGTTTTAACACACCATGCTCCGCTGCATCTGGCTTAGAATGAAATTCTATGGATTGTTTGTCTGCCATTTCGTCCTGGTAAATATCAGTAACTTTCGGTGAAATCCCAGCATTTGATTCATCTGCCAAAAGAAATTAACAAAATAAAAATTTCATGAAAAGATTCCTGTGCTCAAGAAAATTATCTTTAAAAACACAACAAACCATTAAAAAATATTTCTCCAATGTTTCTTTGTGATCTATGTTTTTTTCACAGTCCTGTCAAAAGTAGCTACGCAAAGAAAGCTACGTCTCAACGTTTTGGATTATCAATGACATGGTTTGTGTATTCCTTAATCATGTCTGGTGTATAGTAAGCCACCGCTTAAATTAGGGAACAAGGTTTACGGGATTTTTATGAAAAACAGTTTCCGATACATTCACCAGCTCATAAAACTAACTATTGTTTCAACCAGTGACGTGCCGTCAGGGATGGCAAGAGAAGCAGTGCCTCCCCTAACATAATCATGAAATGCGCAAAATAAATTAGGGGTCCAGAATACAAACTGAATAAACATTTGTCATTTCATCGTGAAAAGGTGTAATTACTCTGTGATTCTAATCATTTTCACAATCATTTTACAATCTAACGTTTGTATACACTTTTAATATATGTGTTCGCTTTCTACGTCAGGGCTGTGATAGTCACCACAAGCGAAGTATAGTAATTAACTTATCCCTATATAATGATAGTGCAACCTAGTAATAGTAGAGTGAACTCACTGGGTGATCTAATAATGCTATGGTTGCAATAGGATTTCGTAGTAGCAATGAAAGTTCGACCTCATCTAATCATGGCTACTATGTGGAACGTTTACCTACTCCTGCTGAGAAAGATGAAAGATTAGCTACTGCAATCATTTAGAGACATCCACTATGTTTTCTGGCTTCAAAACAGAAATGAGAATGGTCTAATTGAAGCGATAGGTGATATGATTAGATATGGTATGAAGAAGGGTATAAGTGCCGCCCCATTTGTTGCTGTAGAAGTAGACGAGACAACGGATGTCACAAAACTCAGATCTCTGTCATTTTGCATTTTATGGCTAACAGCGAGGCGGGTTGTGAAGGAAGCGTACTTGGGATTTGATGATGAGAGTAACGACAAACGAGCCGCTGCTATATTTTTTCGTTGTCCTTCCTGTTTCCATTTATTCATGTTTGCTTATTGTACATGGCGTTCAGCCAGTATAATTTAGTCAGTTTGTGAAGCACATTTGTTCGTGCTGTTTCGTACTAGTGCGCGGCGTTAACCTGCGACGCTGTGTGCAGTCGTGCTTTTAATTGACATAATTGGCTCATTCAAGCTTCCAAGTCTGGATATGCGTTTGGGAGCTAATGAAGCACCCGGTAATGCTGTCAGTGTGAGGCGGTCATCTTGTAGTAACAAAGGGCGGAAAACTTTAAGATACGGCTAAAGATGGACATAGTCGTGCAAATGTGCTCCGTGTTGCTTGTGGCCGCATGGTATCCTTGTAGTGAGTTGGTCGTTTTTTGTGCTTCGTACCGATCGTGTTTTGTGCTTCCTTCGCCAGTGCGTCGACGCCCGGGTTCGTTTTAATTTTAAATGGGGAAGGATGACGCGAATTGGTGTGCGTTGTTGCACGCAAGATAGCGGCGTTAATCTGCAGCTCACGCTTTTCATTAACGTATTTCATTGAAGCTTTCCGCAGCTGCCGATCATGCTGATGGTCTGCATCTGCATTCTCGACTGGATCACTGTATGCATTGTAGACATATGCATAAGTCATAAAACTTTTTTTTTTATAATGCCGTTTAACAACATATTTTTTTTATAAAGCCGTTTAACAACTTATTAATAAAGCCGTTTAACAAACAGGAGATAAGTCACGTGAGTTGGGCCCTCCTGTATTTTATCTTTTTTCAAATCTAGAATCGCATCTGTACCTTGTGTGTGTGAAAAATGATGATATAGGATGGAAAGCATAAGCAATAGTCATTCTGCAAGCAGCCAGTTAAGTGGTGAATTTATGTTTCTCCATGCAATTCATACACTTGCAAATTTGGCTTTGAAAGAAACAGTGCCTCCCCAGTCACGAATCTCACTGCACGTTACTGGTTTCAACACATCATGTTGAACTGCACCTGGCTTGGATTTCAATCCTCTGGATTTTTTGCCTGACGATTCGTCCTGGTGATAATCGACAAAGTTGCTTGAAATCTCAGCATTTGATTCACCTGCGAAGGGAAATCAACGAAAAAGAATTGACACAGTTACTCAATTTGTTTCGCGAATTTCAGCCCAATTCTGCACAGAATCTATAACATTTACGGTGCCGGTTGTAGAATACAAGATAAACTTTAGCAAAAAGGAAACAAATCTACCAGCAGTTGTTGCTTAGATTACGACTACATTAATCTGAGTGGCGTAAAAAAATATAAGTGAGTTTTGCAATGGGTATGTTGCAACCTCTCCGGTGNCGTTGCGTTGATTGTGTGATTTACCACGAACGGGATGTGCGTGAAGAATAACACCATTATATATGTAGCGCGAGCAAGCAGTAGTAGAGAGATAAAATTTTGAAAAAAAATTTTGAAAACTTAATGAAGCTTTTCATTCTCCACAAGAGCACCAAATAATGGGTTTAAAAAACGTTTTGTCTTTCCTAATACACGTAATTTTACTTTTGTAATGATATGTAGGAAAAATTATTTTTCTGACAAAGTCAAAATAAAATATAGAATTTAAATTATCTTATCCACCCTTTTTCAAATGATTAATGCGCTATAATTAATGAAACTGTGTTGTTTCGGACTGTTAAACATTGTAAATGCGGTTAGGTATCCCAGCAATGCTGCAAAATTCAGAAACGTCATTATGAGGCTTGCAAATCAAAGTGCTTAGGAGTCTTTTATTGCTTTTAGGCAAACTGTCAATGGTGTCTTTTAAAGGAATTTCGATGGTGGGAGGCTCACTTTTTCTGCATGCTTTCGTTTTAACAGTTACTGTACAACCCGTTTTTACATATTACTCGAGTTTTCATTGGATTGTTTCTAACTTCACCTCTGGTTTTACCACAACTAGGCTTTCACCAGTGAACCCGAAACCACTCGTTCAGCTTGCAATGTTCTTCACTACTTTGTTGCATTCGACAAAAAAACACTGGATGAATGGGTGAAACATATTTCCAAAACTAACTTTTTGCAACCCTTTCTTTCTTTCTTGAAAAAGATAAAAGAGGTGAGTAAGGCTAAAGCCTTGCGCCATTTTACTGCAGATGCAAGCAACGCATTCGCACAAAGAAACTAGTAAGAAGAGTTTGACACATTATTTGGGTTCTTGATGTCACTTTTCTGCGTTGATAACGGTTCTGATCACAATTTCTCAAACGTTTTGGGCCAGGGACCTCCATTTCCGAAACTTGTTTCTATCAGACCCTAATCCTGCAAGCCACGAGAATTGATGGTTCTTTATATTTGCTGTGAGCTTTCAAGGAATCTGCCTGCCGTCATCCACATTCCATCGAATTAGTCTCTACAAAAGCGAAGCAGTCGAATCAATCAGCAATTTGTTTCAAAAGGAAATCGATTTCACGCAACTCTGCGCAACCTCATTACTGAAAATTCAGTCGCATGCCTTAGAAGTCACAACGATTAACGATTGCGTCATAGACGCTTAACGCGAGGATCATCTTAAAATCATTTTGACCGCGAATTTTGGCGCAACAACAACGATTGGCGACTGCAGAAGCTTGCAAGATAATTTCAATCACGAATCGCTGCAACAATCATTTGTGACAGTGTACTTATTGTGCAGGGTATATGTTCGGATTTTTTTTAATCTTCACCGACCCCCGACCCTGTGCAGTCGTCATGGATGCATAAAGTTGTTTTCTTGTAAATACTACAAATATCGCTCGTTTAGACCATGTATTCTTTTCAATCAAACTGCCAAATCACACGAAACCATACTTGAACAAAAATGTGTAAGTAAATACTCGATTAAACGAAAACGTGCGAGAGAAATGCTAACCTTTGTAAAATATTGCTATCAAACAATTGGTCTCATGAAATCTTTTAGGAAAAACACTTTCTGATGCGTTCATCCGCCTGTAATACCTACTAATGTTTCAACACACTGTTTTGTACTGCACCTGGCGTAGAATCAAAGTTTCTGGATTGTTTTTTTGACATTTCTTCTACGTGAATATCCGTGACTTTCCGGGAAATCCAAGGATTCGATCCACCTGCGAAGGGAAATCAGCAAAAAAGGAATTTCATTAGGTACTCATTTTGTTTCGAAAATTTCAGCCTAATTGTTCACGGAAGATGTAACATTAATGGTGCTGGGCGTAGAGCATAATTTCACCCTAAAAACGTACACTATTGAAACAGCGCTTGTTGCTAGGATTAGAGTAATACTACATCAACTTACGCGGCGAAAACATAAGTGGGTTGCGTAATGGGTAACCAAAAAATATTTGAAACTCAGAGGTTTTAAAACTGTCTCAACTTTTGTGAAATGAAAAAAATTATAAAACTCGAAGTGCAATTTTACGCTCCGCAAGTGTTACATAAATAATATTCAACCAAATTACTTTTTTTCATCTTTTCCGAAAACATAAACCGTTACATTATTCAGAGAAATCCAGTAAAAAAGCATTTTTTTCTGAAAATATCAATTTTTGAAATATAACTTCTTTAGTTTTCATTTCCAACACCTTCGATGGACCCCCTTCAAAAAAGCCAGATGCTCTGTGTGGGCGTTGCGTGGGACAGTTAAACAACGTAAATGCGATTAGGTATGCCATGTTAAATACAAAACGATCTGAGATCAGCCTGGTAAGGTCAGGAAATTGATCAATCAAAGCTGCTTTGCCATCATTCACTGCTTTCAGAAAAGTTGCCAGTGATGTTTGGTGAAGAAATGTTGATAATTGGCGCCTTGCTTTTCGCTTTTATATGCTATGTAGCAGACACTTATGGTCTGTACATGTTCTATATGAAATCTTGTACTTGCCGGGAATCAACAATGTAAAATAACCCTCTCTCACCTTGACAAG
>JGI24022J15233_10011386_pt1 | contig 10153 bp, 3 predicted proteins | sample Ectturendosymbi2_FD_15233 | JGI IMG/M metagenome (IMG submission 15233)
TACATACCTTAAAATACACATCTCATATTGTCATATGGTGTAGGTAGCATACATTGAATTGGGTACATAACTTTTGAACATTGTCATTTCACCATGGGAATGTAGTTTTTCCATGCTAATTTGACCTTCTGTGATGTCCTAAAAACAAACTGTAACCCTAACCCTGGTGTTGAGGTTGTGCATGGTAAAATGATGCCCTTTAGAAGACATGCTCTGCATTTTATTTGCGTGATATTAACCAAAACTGTCTACATATGCTAATTTTGGTTTGTTATTACTCAAAAACGAAAAATTTTACGTATTCCATTTTTTGATATGTTGTAGGTAACAAATAGGGCTACGATATCAGATGGTGATCAGAATTTTATAGTTTGATCCACGGGGTCAATCTCTAGGTCAAAATATAGGTCAAAAGGTCATCATTCCAAAATTTACCCAAATCACAAAAATGATGTGGAATTAGAATTCCTGGCTTTTTCTCCTTTTCAAAGATACTTTACTTTTCCAGATTAGACCACTAGTTCAAAAGATATGGCGTTTTGAATTTAGGCGCCCCCCTTATTTTCTCAAAATTCTCAAAAAATTAACCCCCCATATCTCGGAAACCGATCATCCGATCACTGAAAAATTTTAGATTTGAGGTTTAGGGGCTGAAACCAACATGTATGCCAAGTTTCCTTAAATTCTGAAAGGGTAGGGTTTAGAAATTCCTTTTTTTTGGGTGATTTGACATGGAATGACCTGTCTCAAAAAGTGCAGATTCTAGTCTAGTTTCCAATGAAAACTTCAGTGAAATACTTCCATCTAGTGGTTGGGCCAGCAGCCAAAAATGACCTACTTTACTTAAATGTCGCTCCCAAAAAGCAAAACCCATTACAAAAAATTTTTTTTCATTGCAGGCTGGAAGACTTGCCGAGTCTTTTGAGGGTTTGAACAGCTCTCTAGTGCAATGGGCTGAGGAGCCATGCGATTGGTAAGTCAATCGAAATATCCTTGGCTTTTCCCAGATTTCCAAGTACAATATATTCATAGACCGGCAGTCAATTATTTTGCTGTTTTAGGCCATAAAATTTGAACCCGAAACTCCAGCAATTCATCCAAAGTTTCAGAACACTTGGATTTTGATCTAGTTTCCAATAAAAACTCGATCGAAATATTAATAGCGGTTCGGGCCCAGGGCTAGATAAAGTGGGCCAGAAAGGCATAAAACCTACTTCACTTATGACATCACAAAAAAAATCCCAAAACCAATTTTTTTTTTCATTACTGACTGGAAGACTTGCTGAATCTTTTGAGGGTTTAACAGTTCCTTAGCACAATTGACTCGTGAGTTATGCAGTTGCTAGGACACATGAAAACTAATGATTTAGCCTTACACTACTGGCAGCAAAGGTTTTAACATATTGACAAAGTTTTTCACTCAGTCATTTGAAGAATTTAATTTTTGATTTGTTTGAAGAAATTAACTTTGAACAATTTATTTTTTGACTCAGTAAGGAATTTTGGTTAGACATAGCTGATCTAAACAACTTGCAACTTGCTCAAAGTGTTATGTGCTGCTTGCGAGCATTGTTAAGGCTAACCACCATTTTTTTTGTCAAGAACACTTAATTCATGTAGTTCAAATAAATTCTAGGAAGTGTTTCAGGTATTTATGCCATGGTTTACTCTTTCTAAGTTATATATTCTGGGCTATACCAAATTTAATTTCATATTTTGCTTATTAGGTGCTATGTAGAGTAAATATCATGTGGTTCACATTTGTAAGGCATTATATGTTGATGGTACCATTTAATTCCTAGGACAGCAGTGTATATCATCTGTTTGCTTTCTGATTTGATTGAGAGTTTCTGGTGTAAATCTTTAACATGCTATTTGAAATAGCTGCCTTTGCTCTTGGATACTGAAATTCAGCTTAATGTTTTGCAGGTGCTTCTTTGTAGAAACAAGCACCCAGAGAAAAGTATTATGGAACTTGTTTATCAAACCAGTACTGTCAAAAAGAAAACAAAAATTTCTGATTGGGTCTCACCTTCATTTCAAGAACTTGAATTTAGTGCACCAAAACCTAAGAAATGCAAGTTGTCAAGCTATAAATCTGCTGTTGTTCAACCTGCACCTGGTTCATGTGAAATGTGGGTGAAAAAGTATGCACCTCAAAATGTGGAGGAACTTGCTGTCCACCAGAAAAAAGTTTGTGATGTTGAAACTTGGATTGTTAATCATTTGTCATGCAATCATGTTGGTGCTCCTATCTTGGTACTTACTGGCCCTCCTGGTTGTGGCAAGACTGCGACCTTGATGGTTGTAGCAAAAAAGCATGGGATTGAAGTAGAAGAATGGTCTAATCCTTTAACCACTCCATATTTTGTTTCAAAGCAGGCTGGTTTGTGGAGTGACTCACAAAACACTCAGTTTGAAGAATTTTTATTTCGGTCTGGACGATATACATCTGTGATTTCTGGTAATATTGAAAATATGCATCACAAGCTCATTCTTCTTGAAGATCTTCCTAATTTTTTGTATTTAAATCCTTCCTACTTAAAAAATGTTTTATACAGGTACAAAAAAACTCAAAGAAATCCACTGGTTCTTATTATCAGTGATGAGCGCTCCAGTGAATCCATAAAACGTCAGGTGATTTCTGTTGACTTCCAAAATTCAACTGGCATAAACTGTGTGAAATTCAATGCAATATCTGCCACTTTATTGTCCAACGCTGTCAGGCGCATTATAGCTGCTGAAAAACTGTTACTTAACAAAGAAGAAGTAGCTGAATTGTCCAATGAATATGCTGGTGATATTAGGGCTGCAATCAATGCTTTGCAATTTTTATCACATTCAGACACACTTGGATTGCTCTCTAACAGGCAATCTACTGGAAAGCAGGGTGAGCATGTTGTGAAAGGAAAAGATGCAAATATCTTTTTATTTCGAGCACTTGGGAAAGTTTTGTATTGCAAGAGAGAAAATGTTGATAAGCCCCAACTCAGTGCAATACCTACTGATAAGTACAGAGACCCACTTGCCATCCAGCCTGAAGTTGTTTTGGATCAGTGTTGTCTTTCAGGTAGTGCTTTTGGCCTTTTTTTACACCACAATTACCTATCTGTATTTGAAAACAATTCCTTGAGTGATGTGGTACTAGCATCGGAATACTTCAGTTTTTCTGACCTTATTAACTCACGCATTACAGCTTCTGACCCTTCATCAGGTGTTGCAAGCTTTTTAGACAAATATGAGGGAGTAGTTGCTACTCGTGGTTTATTGTATTCCAACAATTTGCGAGCAACAACTGCATTGTGCTCAAAAGCTACTGGGATGTGGAGACCCTTGCACAAGCCTACATGGTATAAAGTTAATAAAGAACGACTAGATAGTTGTGCCAGTGTTTCTTCATCTTTTTGGAAATATCGACAAGGACCTGAAGACTTGTTGTGCTCAACTTTGCCATATCTGACTCGACTGAAGGATCATGCAAAATGTGATCCTGCTCAAGTTCTGCTCTTAAACAATATTGTAAATTTACCAAAATGGAAATTGTTTCATAGCCATATGGGAAATGAAAAAGTGACTGAATATCTAACAGATGATGATAGTAATTTATCCTTGGAGACTACATGCAAAGAAGTAAAAGTAAATGATAACTATGAAGACGAAGAAATTGTTATAGAAGACTTCAGTGATTGACTGCCAAGTTTGATTAGAAATATAGGAATGTGGCGTAGTATAAGCATTAGAGTCCAGAACGGGTTGAATTTTTTTGTCTGCTCCTGGCCCACACTGCACAATTCAAATCTGCTCTGCACCTGCAGGAATTTCAGAAATTGTGCCCACGCCTACCCCACACTGTTTTCATCCCAAGCCTGCACCTCTCACTGTGTATCTGAAAACCACTAAAAACACATGCAACATTTTTTGTCGCTATGGATATCACTAGTTGCAATTTTTTCAGTGGTTCATTTAACACATTCGCTGCTGGGCGATTTTTGCTTTGAAAGATATAATTTTATAATTTTCCCATGTTCTGCAATTCTTTTTAACTCCATAACTTGCTAACCAATTGTGCTAGAGAGCTGTTCACACCCTCAAAAGATTCAGCAAGTCTTCTGGTTTGCAATGAATTTTTTTTTAAGTTTTGGGTTTCGATTTTTTGTGGGTGATGTCATATATGGATAGGTTTAGGTCTTCTTTGCCAAGGTCATCAGTGCCTGGGTCCCAACTGCAAGAGGAAACTGTTTGACTCAAGTTTTTAGTGCAAACTAGGCTAAAATCTGAGTCTTTTGAGCCATTGACTTTCTTGTGCTTCTGGTTAAAAAATTATGGCCATAAAAACTAAATTAGGGTAAAAATTAAACAAAAAGATTTTTTAGCCAAATTTTGGTTATTTTGCCATAAATTTTGAATCAGAAATGCTAGAAAGTCAAAGGCTTGAAAGACTTGGGTTTTAGCCTAGTTTCCACTAAAAACTTCAGTCAAACAGTTCCTTCTTGTGGTTACGGCCCAAGGCTTAAACCTACCCCATTTATGATGTCCCCCACAAAAAACCTGAAACCCAAAACTTAAAGTTTTTTTCATTGCAGACTAGAAAGCTCACCAAGTCTTTTTAGGATTTGAAGAGGTCATTAGTACAATTGACTAGCGAGTTATGGAGTTGCAAAGTGGTGTGAAAATAGCAGCTCAATGCGTGATTTCAAAGTATCATATACTGGTACACCATCAGCGAATATATTAAAAGACATCAGAAGCCCACAAAAGACACTGTAAACTACAAACATGAAACTTTTTAGTCAACCTTGAACGTGCCTTTCTTAGCTTCAGGAATACCATTCAAAAAGAATGTCATTCACTGACCAACTCCCTAAATTTGCTCTTCTGCTATTGACAACATGCCCAGCCATACTAAACACTTGTTCATTAGCAGTGTTAGTTGGCATCATGCACAACATGTTCTTGCAAGATCAATGAGAGCTGGAGACTCCAATATGGTCTCGCCACCAATTGGAGTATGTTGCTACACCACAAGCTCCCTGTAGCATTAAATTTCTTCATCATTTCACTTCTGCATGCATATTGTCAAAAATAAGTTACCTGCACAAAGAATTTCTTATCCCCACAGGCCCTGTGCAGGACTTCAGTGAGAATTCATAAATACTTGAAAGATTACACATCTGAAATGTATTGTAAAACTTTTATTTGATCCACTTGTGCACAGCCCCTGCATTTATGCGACTATAGCCAGTGAGCTATTCATAGTGTTTTTGAACTCACAATTTTTATGTGTATTTCAGTGTGTTTGAATATTCAATGTCCCAAGACTTTTCTATCTTTAATGTTTTCTGTTCATCAGAGTACCACATCTCAGCAAACAGTGATTTGTATGGCATATGGAAATATGAAGTAAGGCTTTAACAGGATGCTTGTATTTTGCACAGCATTTGTTGCTTACTGCCAAAGCAGTTAGTACCGCATTTCTATGCTAGTCACTTGTAAACTTCTTAATTTTTAATTTTAATTTTTTTAAATCTGATCAAGAAGCATCACACCAATCAGTGATAGGTGTTTATCAAGGAAAAGCTTTTTCAAGGTTGAAGGATTTTATAACATGCATATTTTCTATTCTAAATATTTAATGAAAAAGGTAAATGTAGCAATTCGTTTTCAGGGTTTTTCATTTTGCAAATAGAAAAAAAAAATTTCTGGTCTTTTGTTGTGAACCTCAACATTAGTTAATGTTAAAATGTTTGAATTCTGCAGGTAAAAGATGTTGATGCTATTTTTGCAGCTAAGTAATGGTATAACTTTTATTGTTGTGGTCATATTCGTATGTTTCAGCAGTAAGTTTGTGTATTGTTCCTTTCGTTGTTATCTTTCATTGTTCTCAGGAGTTAAAATTATTGTAATACCATGTTGTTAAGTGTAACATGATACATGGTAGATTTACCTTAGCGAGTAGTTTTTGGTTGTGCCATCACAAAAATTGAAGTATGGCAGATATTAAGACTGCGCTACGAATGGAGGCTGAAGCCATGCAAAAAATGAAAGAGCAGCTTATAAGAGGTTTGTAGATGAATAGTTTCATTTTATATATTGCGTAGCATGATGATATCTGCTTGAGTTTGCTTGCTTGTCAATAATGGCAGCATGACCAGTAAACATCAAGGTTTTCAATTGTGATACTGTGCCCTTTTCCATTAACTAAAAATTCAATATCAAGCAAATAATGTTATAGAAAATTTAATATTATTTTAAGCTCAGGAATATTTTATGTTCAAGCTCAACAAGTTTTGACATGGACATCTCAAAAGCATTTGAACTCTTGTTAGTTTTGATTAATTCTTAATAAGAGGTTGGAAGCAGTGTCCCTTGATTCAAATCGTTTGTTTAAATCATTTGATTTAAATCAAGCATTAAAAAAGATCAAACAAAAAAATCATATGCAGTTTCAAAGCTTTGTGTGATATCTGTGACACATTTATTTACAATTCTAATAGGTTTTATTAGTATCAAAGGCAGAGAGTTTTTGTGATGACACATGTTAAAAGCAATGGAAGTTTTGAGTTCTGTCAATTGTAACTTCCATGAGGTCACAGATATTATCAACTATCTGTGAAAATGACAGGTGGACTGAAATTACTAACCCTTGTGGACTGAGAAGTCAGAACTGTTAGAATGTCACAAGTTTGAAAGAGCAGACTGACATAAAGTGAAAGATGCATATAAATTCTCTCAAATGTTGAGGTTGTTAACTGTAGACATAGTGTTTATATTACATAATTTTAATTCATAATAACAACTATATTATAAGTCTTTATAATTTTTATTATCCAGATAACAGATATATCCATGTATTTGTATTTTAGCTATCTGGTTAACCAGGTAATAACTGCTATATATATAATTGTTCAACATTTGGTTTCACATCAATGTACACTTCACCTTACAACATGAAAGCACTCTTCTATAAAAATATAGTTTTATGGTCTTGGTAGAACTTAGGTCACCTGTATCTAGAAACAAAGAATATCCAAACTTACTAAAAAAGCATAAAACGCCTTAGTGATGATACTTTTTTATCCAGTTTATTGACAGAATTTTATATAGGTATTGGATAGAAAAAACTCTTGCTTACCTGTTTGACCGTTGTCTGGATAATCCAACTTTGGTTTTTACCGTTTTAAGCATGTGAGTTATCTGCTTTTTATAGAAGCTAAAAAAAGTTGCTTTTTACAGAAGATGAACTAGTGTAAGTTGCATTGCAATAATTAAATTAAGCAACAGACTTCACACCAAAAATCTTTCAAGCTTGTATTTATGTACAAGTTTCTTAACATGCCATGAGTGTCAATGAATTTGCTAAACTGATGATTTGACTATTGTCATGGCAACAAATATTTCCTCTTGTGTATGGGTACTGGTGTTATGAACTGATTTGTGTTAAGGGATATTGCGTAAGGACAAATAAAGTTCGAATGAAAGTTCAGCTGGGCTCTGGGCTCTTTGCAATTGTTACAAACTTGCACATATGTTAAACTAAAGAAAGTTTGTTTTAGCAACGTTGTCACCCAATGTGGTTACCAATTATGCAGAAATCGGTATTATAGCTGGTAACAGTCATTTCTACAGCCAATTGTTAGTGTGCTAAGTAAAACAAAACTTTTCTATAGATTTATTGGTGACATCAGAAACTTCAAATGTATGCATTCAACAAGCACAAACTTCAGCATTCTCCAATAGTGGCTTGTAACTAACATTTTGCCAAGCTTGCACAGCTGAACAAATGGGCGAAGTAGAACTCCTAGAGTTAATCAATGCATAAATACTGAAGATGATCTTTGGCTTGTCACCAAAGACTTTACACAACCCGCAGCGAATGAAAGGCAGTTCATTAACAAGAAATCATGCCACCCAAATGCAATGTTTAAGTCAATCATATTTGGAGAAGCAATAAGATTGAGGTGTGTCAACCCAAGAGGAAAGAAGATTATCTTACCAACTTGAACAAACTCAAAGAAAAACGATATGCTCAAACTTTCCCTTGAATATAACAATGTTGTGCAAAAGTCTAAAAGTTTATGAATGGCTAGATCAGAAATGACTGGGCATTCATTTCTTGTTCTTATCCAAAAATGACATAAACTCTGTTTTAAAAATTCCAGTTGCAAACTTGTGTCATTTAATAACTCTGCAAATTCATCCTGGGCATGGCAGGTGTGTGGCCTCTTGAAATTTCAATTATGTATGTTTTGTGGATCCATCTTTTCCTCAGTCAAAGTCCAAAGTAGATCTGAAACTGTTCTTTAATCTAAAAGCTTTTAAATTTACTTTAAAACTACTTGGATTGCTATCAAAGCAGTTAGCCTAATCCTTAGGAGACTAGACCTAGAGTTCTAAACAGAAGCATGCCTTAATGTTGGAATGAATGCAGTAAGGTCAATATTGGTCAGTACCTTAAAACAATCATGACATAACAACGCCTAACTTGTGCTAGGTTGATTATTATCATTTGATAGCTCAAGCAGACATCCTAGTAAACAACTGACATCATAAAGCAAGATATTGCCTCTAAAAATGCAGTAGAAACTAGAGGTATATTCACTCCAAGCCGACTTTCAATTTTCATGTAAAGTTTACAAAATTTTTTTATCTGATTTGTAAAGCCCATTTGTTTTGTGACTCAAAGTACATTTCATGACCCCCAATGGGTCACAACCCATAGTTGGAAAGGCCATGTTCTAGCATACCCTTATATCCAGGTTTTGTGTTAGGGTGTGCTTGTCAAACACTTTCACACTGCGAAATATGTTGTTCTTTGTGTTGTTACAGATTTATAACTTCTGCTTTTGACAGCTGTTGTGATGTTAGCAGATCTCATAAATATGGTGTTTTATCGATATTGTGTTTTTTAATGGCATTAAAGAACATTGCAAGCATTATAAATTTTCTTAAGACCACCATGAAAAATGTCATGTGAAATATGTTATATATGTCATTAAGAAGTTAACTACTATATCTTTTGTTGAAACTTCATACAGAAGTGATTTTCAGTCATGACTTACAAAATGGAGCTGCGAAATAATGTTTATCCTGTTTTTAGGTTCACATACAGGGATTGTAAATCCAGTTTGTTCTGCCAACTTCGATGATGGATCTTCAACAGCTGAGACATATAAACAAGATGCTCCAGATTTGATGTCATTCACTGATGAAGTATCAAAGGATTCAACTGATTTATCCACCAGCGACTCTGAGCAAACAAAAAGAGCACATACTTCTGCAGCACATTCAGCGTACAATGCCACTGTGAAGAATGTATTGTCAATGTTTGACACCACTGGAAATAGAGCCCACCAATATGTTCATTTCCCCCAGCAAACTGTGCATTGGTCTAATGCTCCAGGATCATTTTACCAACGCCAACCACAAGGCTTGCCACTCTACAATCCAGATCAGGTTAAAACTAATAGTGCAATCTCTGGTTTTCGGAGTGGCTCAGGTATTGTTTCCAGCTCAGTGCAGTGTAATCTGCAAAGTTCAGGAAATAATTTCAATCGATCAAACTCTCCTGTTTTATTTCACCTTTCTGCTACAAACTTGGTACAACCTCAAGGGGGTGCTCATTTTCAAAACATATCAATCCCAAAAAATCACTCGCACCCTGATTATTTGAATACATTTGGAAAACAAAGAACTGCTTTGAGTGAAGGTCACATCAACGGCAGTGGTTGGAAAGCAGATGCAAACAATGGCCACACTCCACAGCCGCAATTGGCACCAGAAGTTGGTTTGGAGGTTGCTGGAATGCCACTGTTTCACAGCAGAACAGGTACATTGGTTATTTCTTTATTTTGTGTTCTTTACTATGATTTGTAGCAAAATATTGTTTTTTGCATGTTTGTGGGTTGTTCTTGGTACAAGTATTTTGGTGTCATAACCAGAGTTGTGGAGTTGGAGGTAAAATTTTCAAACTCTGACTTTTCCAAAATTTCCAACTCCGACTCCTTAGCACTTTGAGAGATGATATATTCGTACTTCGATTTCGGCCTAAAAAACAGCAGTTTTCGGTTGCCTTACCAACGCCCTAGCTCCTCTGCCGATTGCGCTAGAGAGCTGTTCAAGAGCTCAAACGGATCGGCCAGTCTAGTAGATTGCA
>JGI24022J15233_10011389_pt1 | contig 10151 bp, 4 predicted proteins | sample Ectturendosymbi2_FD_15233 | JGI IMG/M metagenome (IMG submission 15233)
AAGTTCTGAAGTGATTAAGTTTTATTCACTGAAAGCAAGGCATGCACTGCATGCCTTGCATTCACTGACGCTACGCCCCTGGGGGGTATGAAGTTAGAAATTTCGCAAGTTAGAAATTTCGCTTGCCACCGGGTCAAGAACCAGGTTTGATGCCTCCATGTTCGAACCTGAGGTCTTTCGGAAGCAAATGTACTGTATTGCAGAAAGTATTTGTGACATTGTTGGGACTTTAGGGCGCCCCCGCTGTGGTTTGGCGACCCCATAGTGATTCAGACGCCCGGGGAATTATGCCTCCCTTGCACTGGCGTTACCAGATCAACAATTTGGGTGGTCCAAAATCTTTGGTTTTAGGCGAATAACACCATTTTTTTGGGATACCACCTCTTGACGCGCAAAATGACTATATATTCTAAAATTTGGGGACATGGCCCCCTGGCCCCTCTTTGGCTAAGCCTATGTACCCTTGCCCCCTCGTTACGCCCTTGCTTAGCAGGGGATTTTCGTTATGGGGTAGAAAGGGCAAAGCGTTTTGTGAACATGCATTTGCACTGCATCGTCAGCAGCACGGAAAGGATAAGCAAAATATCGATTATGCCTCCCCTGGAAAAGTTTTTGTTGACGCCCATTCTCCTGACTTAAATTTTTTTCAAATTTCTGGCATTTTTTCGACGTGTTTTGGTTGTGTCTTACCTGCAAATGCAACAAACAAAAAATCTTTAAATTATAGAAATTTTAATTAATCATTTCTTTGCAATATTCAAAGTGTCGAGACTTCAAACCTTCGAGACCGAGACCGAAACTCGCAAAAATGTCTCGAGTCCGAGACCAAGTCTCGAAACTCCATGACTGCAACGTATATAGTATGTCGTGTTTCAAAGTCAAATGTTGTAGCTAAAGATGATTGCGTTTTTTCTTTCAGCTTGTGTAGGGAAATGCAGGGATTTTTCATTCTTAGGGAAAACTTGTTAACATGGACTGGCAACACTGCTGGTTAAGGCTGGCACAAACCCAGTGCTCAAGTGGCAAATGGTGTATCACGTGAATAGTTTTCTGTTTTGTGGATCTGTCAGTTACTGAAAGTTTTACTTCTGGTTTCTGTCTTGTTTTGAGCGGTATTAACAATTTGTTATTTTTAGTCAAAAGCACTTTATGACAACACTGTATGTAGCCTACCTAACCTTCTTCACATTGCAACAACAGCAATGCAGTTTCATCCAAGCCAGCAGAAATGCAGTTTACTTCAGGCTATTCCTTAACATGCCACTATTTAGTATATCTTGCAAGTTAACAATTGCTAAGGTAGATAATTTGATTGTGTGAATATAAGGTGGTATCAAGTGTTTTCGATGTAGTTAATAGAGTCCTGCGTGGGATGGGTTAACCCGTACGGGTCACAGGTACCCGCATTTGTGGGGTGGGTGCGGGAACCCACACTGCTTTACGTGCAGGTGCGGGTTGAACTCGCTGTGGGGCGGGTGTGGGATGAAAAATTTTTCGTACAGGTAAATCAGTGTTGAGCTGAAGCACATGAACTTAATCAGCTCAAAAATTGTAAAACACGTGGATGTATTGAAGTTGCTTTTGATTCAGCATTGTACTTAGGACAGTAGGCCCGCGCCAGTTATAATTATGATGTAACAACCCATTGTTGCCAACCCAGCTGCATACCACCTGATCGAGTTGTACAACTACAAGAGCTGGAAACTTGTACTTTTAATTCCGTTTGAGCCATTGACACATTGCAGGCACTTCTGCTCACAGAANAGTCCAACGTCTGCACAAATCCACTCATTTATGAAATTACAGTAGCTTTGCTTCCCGAGTCAATCAAAGCATGTATGTAGCCNGTGGTTTCGAACAGTTACCTTTGTGACTGATGCTTNTAAACATTGTGGATACTCAGAAGTTATTCCACAAAGGAAAGGCTGAATTGATTGCGCGCAGGCACTGACAGACTTGCCCTTTTTTGATCCACACACGGCTTGGACATAGCCTTTCAAACCACACTTGAAGCAGTGAGCATTCCAGGTAGGGCAGACCTTCTTCCTTTTGTGGTACCTGCCCCCACAATAGAAGCACTTTTTATCAGTTGACAGTTGAGGCTGCTGCTGCCAGATTCTCTTTGATGCATCTTGATCTTCCATGATGTGTAAAGACAAATCACTATCACTGCTGGCCTCTTGGTTTGCGTTGCAGGCAGTTACATCTCTGAAGAAGGAGACTGAGCTAGCAGCGTTGTAGACGTTGGCGTTCTTCTGTGCCTTTTCCAGAGTTGTAGCTAGTGTAAATGCGTCCTTTAGTGAGAGTTCATCCTTTTCCAAGAGCGCATACGGATAGAGGGTGAATGTAAGTTGTTTACAAAGGCATTTTTCACGAGTTCTTGGCGGTACTGTCCTTTGGTTAAGTCTTGCAGTTGACAATTTTTGCTCAACCGATGCAAATTTAACAAAAAGTCCTCCAAACTTTCATCCACTTCTTGCTTTCGAGTAATGAGCTAGTACTCAGTCAACGTAGCCCTTAATATATCGACACTATCACATTAGTAGTCAGATGCAAGTGAGTGGAAACTTAAATTCCATGAGCAACGACTACCAGTGGTAATCAGCATGAGTGCCTCTGGCGTTACGAGTAATCACCGTCAGATCAAAATGATTCAGAAACACTTAAAAGTAACTCATTCACCACAGACCAGTCTTTTAGTCTGCACTCAAAAAAATATTTTTGGTTGGGGGTTGTGGATTTTTTGTGAGTGACGTCATAAGTGAAGTAATTTTTGGTCTATTTTGGCTCATGTTACCTGGCCTAGGGCACAACCGCTAGGCAAAAGTATTTCGCTGAAGTTTTTATTGGAACCTAGGCTCGAGTTTGAGTCATTTGAGCCTTTGATTGACTTTCTAGCGTTTCTGGTTCAAAAGTTATGATGTAAAATAAACAAATTAAATAAATAGTGAAATATTTTTATTACTTTAGATAGATCATAACTTATGAACCCGAAATCCCAGCAGGTCATCCAAAGTATCAAAAGACTTGGATTATAGCCTAGTTTCCAATAAAAACTTCAGCGAAATACTACCATCTAAATGGTTTGGGCCCAGGGTTAGGTGAAGTGGGCCAAGGTGGCTTAAAAGTCCTCGACTTATGATGTCACTCACAAAAAATCTGCATTCTTCATCAACAAAAATATTTTTTGAATGCAAACTACAAGACTTGCCAAGCTGTTTGAGCTTTTGACCGGGTCTGTAGTGCTTACCATACCAGAGAAATTCCCGCGCAAGATCCAGTTGTTTTGGTGTGAAAATCCCTGAAAGTAGCCGGACGCGAAAGTGTTAACAACTGCTTACTGACACAAAACTTTCTTGAAGTGGAATGACAAGATGTGTCTCCATGTTGAGCTTAGAGCACTTGGTGGGAACCTGGCAGTACTAATAGGCTAAACCTTTTTACTACCGTGATTTGCCCAGATTTGTTTGCTCATAACTCGCNGGCTGGTTGAGCTGGAGAGCTGCTCAAACCNTCTAAAGATGCAGCTAGTCTAGTAGTTTTGATTAAAAAATTGTCAAGTTTTTGATTTGATTTTTTTTTGGTTGATGTCACAATATGGGCAGGTTTGTTTTTTGGCCAACTTCATATGGCCCCAGGGGTGCATCCTGGGGGTCTGTATGGCTGTCCTGACAAGTCCCTTTTTACCACAGGTACTCAGCATTAAAGCCAATAAAATATCAAAGCTGTCATTGTAGGTCTCTAATGTGGGTGGTTTGGAACAGGCTACAGCCTGCATTTGCCTTCCAATGTTGCATAATACTATTACGAAAAAACAACGTCCCTGCCTTGTCTAAATGGCGCCTGTGCAATGACACAAAACAATTCACGTTTTTGAACACTTTGAATTGATATTGCATCGAACGCATGTACTTCAGAATTTCTTCCTCTGGCAGTAGCAACTCCAATGCAAGCAAAACCGTCATACATTTGTACACTGCCATGCACACACAGAGCTGTTTTGTGATATTTCGCTTCATGGCGAGAAGATGCAGTGTCCAATCACGATCATTTTGTTTTGCAGTTTTGGCTTAAATTTTATCTGCTATTTACACCTCCAGGTTACCACCAAATCAAATAAGTTTAGGCCTTCCTCACAGCGTCACACCAAGTACTGCGGGTTCGTTTCAACTGAAGCTATATTTTACAAGGCCTTTGTCATAATGATTTCTTTCTCAAAGATTTGGCAAGTCTTCTAGCCTGCACTCAGAAAAAATTTTTTTGGTTGGGGGTTGCACATTTTTTGTGAGCGACATCATAAGTAAAGAGGTTTTTGGTCCATTTGGGCTCATGTTACCTGGCCTAGGGCCCAACCGCTGGGCCAAGTATTTTGCTAAAGTTTTCATTGGAAACTAGGCTTGAGTCCGAGTCTTTTGAGCCTTTGATTTACTTTCTAGCGTTTCTGGTTCAAAAGTTTTGATCTAAAATAAACGAATTAATTATCTAATGAAGTAATTAATCCAATATTTTGTTTACTTTAGATCATAACTTTTGAACCCAAAACCCCAGCAGGTCATCCAAAGTATCAAAAGACTTGGATTCTAGCCTAGTTTCCAATAAAAACTTCAGCAAAATACTACCATCTAATGGTTTGGGCCCAGGGCCTGGTGAAGTAGACCAAGGTGGCCTAAAAGTCTTCTACTTATGATGTCACTCACAAAAAATCTGCACTCCCAACCAAAAATTTTTTTTTCGAGTTCAGACTAAAAGACTTGCCGTGTCTTTTGAGCTTTTGAACAACTCTTAGCGCTTTCGGTGCCATAGTTATGCGCGCGCAAAGCCATGTGAGATCCTTTTTTGGCACGAAATCCTCTCACATTACCGGACGCCAAAGTGTTAAGAGAAAATGTGGTTTTATGCTGAAAATGATATCAAAAGCTGCCCTTCCATGACAGATGTCTTTTTCCAGGCTAGATGAGCCACTGTTTTGCCCTGAGACTCAACCACAAAAAGGAGCTTTGTGCTGCTTGAAAAAGACTAGGTGAAAATCTGCATCTTTAGAGCCCTTGACTGCCCTTTTAGCCAGGGCTGTGGAGCTCTTGTAAAAATGAAATGGCTTCGGCTCCGGAGATCTCTGCTTTCATAAGCATGGCTCCAGCTCCAGAGCTGTGTTTTTTTATAACATGGTTCCGGCTCCGGAGCTGTGTTTTTTGTGACGTGGCTCCAGCTGTGGTTTGTTAATACACTTTAACAATTTCGGTTTTCTTAGTGTCCTTGTAGCAAGTAAGCGTGTTATTCCAACATGTTTTGAACTAATGCTACTACCATTACCAGTCGGAAAGAGTTTGGTCTAGAGTAGTAGGAGTCGGTAAAAATTCTTCAAAAAATAATCCGATTTCAGGCTGATCTTCTGCTCACCGATTGTGACTGTTTGTGCCATGAAAAAGTCCATAAGCATCACACTTTGCATTTTTGCACAAGAACTTAGTCCAGCGGTTGTCAAACTTTATTGAGCACAACCCAAATCTGAATTTTCTGAATACCTTGCAACCCATGCATCAAACAACATACGAAAAAATAATCATTTTATGGATGATTCTTAGCAGTAAGTTGCTAAGTGTGTTTTCAATGTAAGCAATCTATTCTTTTCTCAAGTACCTACCAGAGATGGACAGATGGACAAAAAGCGAAGTCTGCGGAGCAAACTCCGCATGTTCTTTGCGGAGGCGAAGTCCAAGAACTGTTTGTTAGCGGAGCGGAGGAGGAGATCAGTTTTTTGCTAATTTTCTTTGCGAAGTTCAAACTCATTAGGCCTGTTTTCAATTATTTCTGTTAAGTTTTGTTGAGTTACTTCGAATATGCCTTTACTGACGCAGCATTTTTGACCTTTCATATGTTCAAGGGTCTGTTTTTGCATCTCTTATATCAGGGGTTCCCAACCTTTCTCTGACAATGTACCCCTTCAGCATTCCGACAGATGAGCATATACCACTTCAGCATTTCAAAAGATAAGAATGTACCCCTTCAGCATTTCGACAGATGAACATGTACCCTAAAATTTCTTATGACAAAATATTTTATCATGATTAATCACAGGTATATTTAACAATAAGCATATAAACGGCTTTTGAAAGTAATATTCACTGTTTATGTATAAATATATATGTGGAAACAAAAGATATGCAAATATACATTTCTCTTCTATTGCTAACCTTAAATGTATCCCGTCAGATAGGCAAATGTACCCCTAGGGATACATATACCCCAGGTTGGGAACCTCTGTCTTATGTGTTACATAGCCTATGCAAAGTCTAATATCATTTGGACATAAAGCGCCTAGGCTTAAACGTCTAGCCGAGTACGACCTTTTAGTAGTATAATACATGTGGTTTTGCAGTCTGTAGGCTACAGCTGAACAATACACCCATTTGTAGTTAACTTGCCATCGTACCCAAACCCAGGTTGTGTTGTTTGCACGTGGCTTGTGTATGATTGATGCCTATTGCCAGAATTCTGTAATTTAGCCTAGGCGACCTACAACCTTTTACTTGTGTTCCTATTTAAGGCCTTATGTAGTCTAGTTTTGTACAGTATTGCAGCACCACAACAAAGAAGTTGTTGGTAGCCTTCAATTGTGCCTCACTTAGAATTGTATGATTGGCTAAGCATTGTTGTTTTATAGAGTTATCTCATGTGTATCCAATGTTGAAGTATGAGATAAATGGTGGTTATATATGCATTTCAATTAATATTTGAAGTCATAGTATTTCAGATATATTTTTGACAAAACACTGTTAGCATTAAGGTGCCTAGTTATAGTGACTGAGGTTAGACCAACTATGAAAACTCAGTTTTCTTATACTGCAGTCCACTTGAAGTTGTTAGTTTCAAGCAGATAAAGAGTCGAACCTTCTACAAAAAAACGTTATGCGATAAATGTATGGTAGTGCTTATTTTGCCTCATGAGGTAAAAGCTGCACGAAGTATTTTACCTTCAGTCAAACACAATTAGTTGATGTAGTTAAATGGTTAGTAAAATAGGCCAAGACAATGGCTTAGGGTGCAGTGTAAGGGCCTAGGTTTGTCGTTAGACAGTTCACACAATGCAGACAAAAAGCTCCTAATAGCTTGCCAACGCTGAAACCATGACAACATTCATGCATGCATCTCACACTGAGCCAATACAGATGTCAACTAAGCACGTCATGCGTTCTGAATTTGTCATGTGACCACTTCAACCAATCGTGTTCATCCCAAGGCAAAATAACACCAGCAGTATTTTGCCACATGAGGCTAAATAGGCATTGCCTTACATTAAGCAGAACTGTCAAGCAACATGCCCATACGTTACTGTAGAATTTGCAATTTTGCAGAGTCAATGCGGAGGAGGATTTAAATATTTCCATGATTTACAAAGGAGGAGCGGATGCAGAGCAAAACTTTTCAGAGTCGGAGCGGACGCGGAGTCAAAAATAATAAGACTGTCCACCTTTAGTACCTACACAATAGACAGACAAAGCAGTGGTAACTTTGAAAATATACACCCCAGGTTTGGATCGCCTCGGGGCGACCCATTTTTTGACCCTTCATGGCCCATACGTTGGGAACCACTGACGTAGTCTCACGGAATGTGCAAAAATATACAACCCAGGTTTGTATCGCCTCGGCGCAACCCATTTTTTAGTCCTTTGTAACCCTTGTTTTGGTCGTGACCCATACTTTGGGAACCACTGACTTGGTCTCATGAAATGCGCAAGTGTGTGCTGCGGTGGCGTTGACTGACTTGTGTCCACACTACACTTGGCAGTAATTCCACAGTGTGATGTCACTAGACCAAGTCCCAACATGAAATAAAAATGCTATTGTGACCCAATTCCTGGTAGAACAGACCATCGGATTTTGCCGCGGCGACCTATTTCAATCAAATTAATTGGTCTTGCAGTATGAGCGAACCATGGAAACTGTCAGTATGTGAATTGTAAATATGATTTTTGGTCCTCGGTTATGTTCCTGCTTCTAAAGCGTTGCACGTTTTGATACAATTAGTTGCTGGTAACACAGTTACTTATCTTCATCCTCTGCACCACTGTAGTCCAACTATAGGCCCGTGGCCACATGTGGTGCATGGACAGAAATTTTATGGCCCACAAGCTTTCTCACTATTGATTGTTGTGTGGATACACGCATAACATCTTTTAATAATAATAATAATAATGTGCAATATTACCAGCGTTAGTCTACACCAAGATCTCCATACTACAGCCTGTGGTCCAAATCCGGCCCACCAAGACATTTCATCTGGCTCACCAAGACATTTTGTCTATAATGAAAAAATAATGATTTTGTAGAATGTAACATATCCCGAAACAATCCTATTATGTGAGATGTCCGGTCCTCGAACTGCTGCGTAGTGGCTCTCTTACAAAAAGTTTGGAGACCTTTGGGCTAGATTGTAGAGAGCTTCTAGAAAATAATCAGCATAAATAGGTTTTCCAAACTGAAACATTTTGCAATAAAAATGCACTTGGCATTTAGAAGCGCATAAATGTGTGAGAGTGGGCTACATTTTCTGTTATGAAGCAAGTCAAATCCAAAACATCAATCGAATGTCAGGTGAAGCACTGTCAATAGTCTCCAACTTGCTGCCACTAACATTGGTATTGATATAGGAATGATAGTGTCCGAGAGGCCTTAACCAGAGGCATTGCATTGATTTGTAATACATTTTTATTGCTATTGTGTAATAATTTCAAGGACACACTGACTTCACTCACCAATTTTCCTTTTTCTATCTTGTCAATCTGTTTTTATAGACCATTTTATGAAAAGTGGCCTGCAAGTTGTCATATTTTTGTAAAATGGCCTTTTGATTAAAAGTAGTTTGACTACAATGCTCTACACAATAGCAGCGTGGTAGAAATCAGTGAATAACAAAGTCCGCGTGACGAAAGGAGTGGGAATAGACTTGTAATTGCTTGACCTAACAATGGCAAACAACAGAAGAGTCAAGTTGGGAGTTGGTTGGTAGGCTCAATTGCTTGAGCTTTTTGTTACAATAGTTACAGAATATTCAAATAACTTCACTTGAAAAGCCATTTGAGACGGTATCATCATGAATGCCTTGTGCGTTTTGCGATAGTGTTGCGTAGCTGATGTTTGGAGACTGCAGACTGGGAGAATGCACTTTTACCATTTTTCTTGTTTATTCAGAATCCTGGACACACACTGATATCAATAATATCGGTTACAAAACTCACAGGGATCTGCTTTAACCAATTATTATCAGCATTCGGCAATGACTTCAGTTGTGGCTATTTTAGACTAACAGCAATTAATAATTCATAATTGACGATACTAAGGTGCTGCCAGGAGTGAACAGTTCAGAAAGCCTTGTTTTTAAGCACGCTTAACAAATAGTGTTGGATGATGCATCTCAGAAAGGGTCCGGAGCTGGAACTGCTAATTTAACCACCAACTTTGGCTAAATTTTACAAACAGCTCTGGCTCCACCGAAAACGACCACCTCTGGCTCCGCAGCACTGCTTCCAGGATTTATGGTTAGCAAGTTATAATCTGAAAACTGCAAAATAAATGATCAAAAAATTTTGCAAATCCGCTAGGGAATTGATTAATTTGCAAATCCCCTGGGGAATTGATTTTGTTAATTGTTGTTCTTAGGCCACAACTTTTGAACCACAAACGCTAGAAAGGTAGTCAAGCGCTCTAAAGACTCGAATTCTAGCCTAGTTTCCAAAAGAAGTGGATCATTTCACGTCAGCTGATACAGAAAATTTCAAAAATGCTACCCACCCTCTCAGATTTTTATGAAATTTTATATGCTTGTAGAACTTTTTTTCCTGATTCCAAATATACTAATTTTTTTCAAATTCGGCCAAGTAGAACCGACGTTATGAGTGTTTAAAGACAGCCACTTTTTGTGTTCACTGAAGCAGAAAATTCATGAAAAATTTGGTGGTCTGACTTCATAGATCTATAACTTGACTAATACTAACTTTTAGACCTTGTGGTTTGGATATATTGTAACATCCGGCATATTTCACTCAATTTAGGAAGTACAACTTCATTGGACATGGGTTTCTATGTGTAACCCATGGGTAAACTATAGGACCTCCTGTGTCCACTCATGCGTAACACCATTTTTGATTGCTTAT
>JGI24022J15233_10011392_pt1 | contig 10149 bp, 5 predicted proteins | sample Ectturendosymbi2_FD_15233 | JGI IMG/M metagenome (IMG submission 15233)
AGGTTCTCTCTGAGTGACGATGTTGAAGGTGGTCTCTTGGCCTTCCACTCCATCTCTTCAAAATCACAACAGCGCATTTTGAAGCAAAACAACCATGAAGCGAGCAGCAAAGTGAACAGGCAGAACGCATAAATACTTTTTATTGGAAGATTCTTGGCAAACACAGCACGAACCAAAGTTGTGTTGAAAATTTTAATGTAAGCTTCCAAAGAAGACGCGAAATGCACTTTTTGCCACAAGATGCACATTCTATCATAATTTGCAAACCTTTTTTTGTCGTGAAAATAGAAAAACCATTAAATTGTTAAATCGATTGTTCAGTTGACTAAGGACACAGCAGCAAACTGTTTGTGTTGACAAATAATCTCCTCAACTCGGCAAAAGATATTTCGAGTAGGTTTGCTTGTTCGCAGCCCGAGAAATCGTAGCAGGGGTGGATCCAGGGTTGGCAATTGGGGCGATAGCCCCCCCCCCCCTAAAACCTACGAAAGCAACTTTATTCACCATGATTTTGTACAATTCAGAAAACGACATTCGCGATATAAGGCCTATTCGTCGTCCATTGTTTTGTCACAGCAGTGTTGTGAAGTATGCTTCATCTCTCTTTACACAGTAGTGAAGCCTTCATCAGACCTGACTACAAAACATTACTGAAATACCCCCATAAAATTTACTGGCTGGATCCGCCCTTGAATTGTAGTGTATAAGTTATGGGTACGATGCGTGCGGAAAGACGGCGGCAACAAGCAACTACACAATCTGTGTGCAATGCTTTGTAGAAGCTGTGAAGAAAGATTTCGCGATGCGCTGAGTTATGTTGAGTGCGACAGAAACGGACGTTGGTAACTGTTCAAAAGTTGGGAGGACTGCACTTTCTGTTAGCAACGGTCTTCCTCAGCATTCCCGTACGCGTATTTACAAAATGTAACCGTACTCGAAAAACAAGTAGTTTCTACAGAGCGACTGCGATTAATATCTCAGTTTGTCACACAATCGCCACCGGCCTTCTTGCCTAGGGGAATGTTTGAAGTTTGGTATTGCGAAGGTTTCCGGTTCGACTCTCACCTTTGCTACTTTCGTTTTGGCAGTTGTGGTTGCACGTTTCAATTCATGGGACACTTTTTCCAAACTTTAGGTTCAGGGGTTAGCGTTAGGTTTAGAGTTTACCATTAGGGTTAGGGTTAGGTTTAGCTTTACCTAAAAACTACTTGTTTTTCGAACACGGTTACATTTTATAAATATGCTTCCCGTACAGGATTGGCGGCTCCTCTGACGTGAGCTTTTGCAGCTGCCCAGGCCCGGGTGTAAATATCAGTGCAAATGCGCGACTGCAAAGACAAACCACCCTCCACTTCGCAATAAGCAACTCACAAGACAGGAATGACGGTGATCCGATAGTGCGTTGACGGTCGCAGGCTTTGCAGGTTCACTGTCCTGCTCCTCACCTCTTCCGATCTTTCCGGCCCGTTGTTGGTGACGTCCCTGAGTGAGAACGATCAATAAAATGTCCGTGCGACACGCCATGCAACACCGCCACGACTTGCGTGGTCACTTTGTACACATATAGCGTTGGAAGCGGTTGCTCGTAACTCTGTCACTAGTATGTTCCATCCAAATTTCTGTCCGACGGAACTGCACGTCACCACTTTTGCTACTTAAAATGGGCCAAGCGGTTATTTTGCCTGAGAAACAAACTGTATAAGACGGACATCTGGATTGAACAGACCGTATGAAAACGGAATAATTACATTGAAAATGAATGCAGCGCATTCACGCAAATTTTCCTGTGTAATATAACCTTTAAACATTTGTGCATTGCACTAAATTACATTTTCTCAGAAGCCTCGCTCACTTTCTTTTTCAAACGTCGCTGTTTATTATTTCCAACAAATCGCTTTACCGTTCTTTGAACGTGGGCGGTAAATGTTAGCGTAGATCCAGCTAAGTTTCTTGATGAAAAAATCATTCCATTAACTTTCAACAGAAACGCGTTATTTCCACTTGTAGCAAAAGATTCGAAGAACCCGACAAACGTTTTCAATAAACAAGAAAATTGCTGAGGAAAGCCTTTTACTGGCGACATGTTACGGTGGCACAAAAACAAAAGTATTCGTCAAACCCAAAGCCTAAATCGCTTTGAAAAAGTGTTATTAACTTACTTAAGAAAACTGGAGATTTACTTGGCCCTGTTCAGCATAACAACATTTGCTTCGTAACACGAATGCAATAAGATTTTGGCAAAATCAAATCTGAGGAGCAAAAATATTAATTTACCAAAAAAAGTTTCGCCCTAATCCCAGCAATAAAACTGTATTTTTCGGTGGTTTTTCGTATTTGCTCTTCGTTTTCAAACACAATGTCTGAATTAACCCTGCAGCACTTGCGGCAAAGTCACGATCCTATCACGAAAAGCGTAGCGACGCATTCAAGTGTTACTTGTAGCGGATGATGTAACTGTACTGATGGTCGGCACCAGGTTGACTGACTGGCTCCTCCCATGTTACTATAGCAGACTCAGATGTGACACTGGTAGTCCTTGGAGCTGATGGCAGTACAGGTAGGTCTTCAGTGGGAGTTGATTGGACCTGGACGAAGACAACAGAAGTTGCGTCTGTGAATTTCTTGCGAAGTCTGCTGGTGTTAATGTGCAGTTGAACCTCTTAAGCCACTGTTTTGAGTTTCAACGCCAGACTCTAAAAAACAGGCCAATTACACAACAAGTCACGCCACAGCTCTAGCTCGGTGGCTTTGTGGCTGGGGGTCGTGAACCGTTGTTGGAGGGATCGCGAGTACATATGTTTTTGTACACTGTTGCATTACAATTGCTTTGTTGGAGTTTTAGATTGGGTTCGTTGGGTTATAGTGGGTTGCAATAATGGGTTGCGGTACAAAAAAGGTTGAAAACCACTGCTCTAACCTTATGTATTCGAAAAACGTTTTCATTTTTATTTCCTCTTTCTTTCAAATAAAAAATTAGCGTCAAAAGGAAAAAACATCTACTCCATAATGAAAAGTACACAATCATTAAAAAACAAAGTAAATTTGCAAAAAAATAAGTCTTTCATTTCTGAACCTGTTGAACGATCGTGCGAACTTTTTGTCTCGAGCATGTCGTATTCTTTTCTTTCATGTCAAAAAAGCAGAGACGCTAATCGACCTAAAGTCCTCCTGAGGTGAAATAATGGAAATCTCTACTGTAACCTCACCTCGTACGCGATGGACAAATCGTTCGGAAGACGAGAAAATTCGTAGAAAAATTGGGCAAAAGATCTTTTATTTTAATCGTTCGTTCCGACATATGAGAAAAAGCAGAGAGAAAAACAAAAAAGCTCTTGCTCTGTAGAAGTGCAAGGTGACTCCAGGGCAGTAAGAATGATTTGCGAAGTCAACAAGCTTACCTATTGCTGGTGCCAGGTATAGGCTGGCTGGGCTTCAGATGGAGGTCAAAATATAAAAGAAACAGTTTTAATGTCGAGAACATGGAGCGGCAAAAAAAGCAAAATAATAAATAACAAAATGGCGCAACTGCACCAGTACTGTGCTTGAAAGCGACTGTTCAATTCGTGCAATTAACTAACGGCCCAATCGTTGACGTTAAAGTAATTGCAGTAGGATTAATATTTTGAGCAATGTTGTCAAAAAATAGATACAATAAATATCGATTATTCCGGATTCGATTTGACCGACGACGACGCAGCACGGATTACGGATTACGGGGAGGCCCGGATTTTACGAAGCAGCTGTCTCTGGCCTGACATCATCTATAGTAAGACATCGGTACAAAGCATCCAAATTTAACACAGTAACGACCCAAAGATATAATTCCGTAGTGCATTACTGTGGCATATCACACGCAGTAGCCGTAACATCTAATCATTTATAAACTGTTGATGTTCACAGATTTTTAATTACTTGGCTGTGAAGGAATGTGCAACGGCGTGCTGTTGCAGAGTTTTCTGTGGCCTGGTCCGGAAGGAGACTCTCTGTTTGGAAAATAATGTCCTACATTCCAAGGCATGAAAGGCCAAGACCACGCCGGCAAAGTACGGACCATGCAACTGATTGAAAAAATCCTCTGCCCACCCATGCTATTATTTTCTATGTACCGCGGCTATTTCGCGGTAAAGAAATTCAGAAACAGGTTGAAAAAATAGGACAAAACATAACGCGAGTCGAGGGGAAGAAGCAACTGATTTCCAGTGTTTAAATTTCTATTTGTGGAGACTTAAGGCTTTGTTTGGGGTTTGAGCTCCAAAAAGGCGTGGCCATGGGACTGGCACCGAGGCGAAGCAGCGGACGGTAAAATCCGGATTGCGAGAAAGAACAGCCGGATTACTCAAATTTTTTTGTGGGGAAAAGTGTTAGAAATCATTTGTTCCAGAAATGTCATGGGAAATCGGCGGAGATCCGGATTATTTGAATCCGGATAAGCCAAAGTTCACTTCATTCGTAGACCAACCGCCAAAAAAAAATTTAAAGCAAAACAATGTAGGTGTTCACTCCAAAATTCTCAAACATATTTGTAAAAGCAAGCAGTGCCTCTTACCACGTTTACGGTGGTGCGATGCGTCAGTGGCCCAGAGCGGCTGTACTTGACCGTGCATTCGTAGGTCCCAGCATCAGTGCTTTGCACAGGCTCGATTGTAAGTTCAAACTCGTTGTCCATTGACAGCCGTCCAGCAAGTGCTCCCGCCGTACTTTCCTGCCGGACATAAATTGTTCCAGTTAAAAGTCTTGGAAAGCAAACTCTTCTGAGGGGTTAGGCTGTCTTGGAGAGGTGCGCGCAGAGTTGGGCTTTTGCATCACGTTTTTTCCGAAACCTTTCAAAATGCTTTCTGATGTTTCACCCTCCAAATATTGCTGACGTCAGGGTTTGATGCAATTTCACAAACTCATAGCTCCGCTGTCAAGCGAAATTTTTGACTTCATGCCATATGCGGATGCACATAGTAACACTGCACATATCAAATACGTTGAGAAAAGTGATGATTAGGGCTTTGGGTTTGGTGTTTAGGCAAGTGCGTCAGGTTAGGGTTTAGGTTAGGGTTAGAAAAAGAAAAATAATTGAGCTCTAACACTAAGTCCAATATTTTTCAATGGTTATAGCAGGGTTTTTTTTAAGCCGTTTTGGGGACCCGAATCGGGTCTCTAGAATTTCAAATCGGGTCCCTAGAATCACAGAAAATGATCATCGGGTCCCTAAAATCAGAGAAATCGGGTCCCTAGAATCAGAGAAATCGAGTCCCTACAGATCCATATCGGGTACCTAACATTTTCCTTAAAAAAAAACTGGTTCTAGTTATTCCCGTACTGTAGCTTGTTGTGGGTATCTGACGTCTAACCAAAAAGTTTTAACTTACACAACACACATCAAAAAAGTGATCGGCAAACTTTATTTTTTTACTCTGAGAAGCAAAATAACTGACAAAAAATATTAGGTTAGAAACTTTGCAGAGGTCAGATACTTCGCCTGACAGCGTCGCGGACAGCTCAGCAAAAATACTAAGAGAGAAACACATCATAAAAAAAAAAACTATTGCTGTTCAAGAGCTTTGCAATTTTAATAATCCCTATAAACCGCTTTCAACATCTTGAGGAGAAGAGTTGTGTGAAACAAGAAATTATCTTTAGAATGATGCAAAACAACGCAGAATAGTTTTCAATCAAATTAGAGACCTCCCAAGCAGTACAACACTGCTTCATATTGAGATCCAGAGATGTTTGTAGCGTGCAAAATGCGTCTGGCTGCTTTTGGACAGTATTGTTGCTACACTTTCCGCACGTTCTTCATTTTTCACAATACGTTAAGCTCTTCTTCAGGTGCTTCTGAATTTGCAAACTTTAAAAAGTTTGGATGAGGGTGCAATCGGATTGTTTTATTTTATTGTGTGAATCAGCAACGAAGCTCAAGGACATGCACAGTAGGCACACTAGCTGCGTAACGCAGTTTGGGAAAGAAACTGGCACAGAACATTGTTTTGGAGATTGTTATAGGCGAGCGCATGGGATAACGCTAAAATCATAAACGCTATTGATCGACTACTCTGAATGCTTGGCTAAACACTTGTACGTTGATCAAATGTTTAGATGAGAATATATGGTATCCCACGCGGAAAGTGGCAGAACACCAGTATGGGGGTCCGTTTGCGTCATGGAAAAAGGTTATATTAAAAGAAATTACTGTGTAAAATTTTTTTTCATAAACAATATTTAGCCAGGAGAAAATTTCATGACGAAAATTTTTTGCTTTACTGAGCCAACTCCACTAACGAAGTGTTTCCCCTTGAAATTTAAGAAAAGCCATGCCTTGAAGTCATAATTGCATTTGCATTTTTGCTGCAGTTTTTTTCATTCTGGTGTGGGTAAACAAGTTGAGCAATTAATGAGTCATTTAATGACTTTACTTTAGACTTTTATTTCAACAAGTTTTTTCTTGAGTTCTCACCAGTGCCCATTATAAGTCTTAAAAATAAGTGAGTGCAAATGCGGCTGAAGCTCAGTGCCAGACCCCACTTGTAGCTTATAGCATTCCCCAAAAACCCAATCTGCAATTATCCTGGTTTTCCTGGAAAATAATCTAGCCAACTTTGGGCGTCTAAAACTTTAAACAACACGAGCCTCACATACCAAGCACTGGAAAATGGGAAGCAATGCTTTAACTCATGTCACAGTTATCCAGTGCTGCAACTGATACATTTATAGCCTATGATTGTAGGAACGACCAATATTCAGATGCCAGAACCCTACAGAACTGTACGAGGTCTGCTACAAGCGTTATTACAAATACGTATGATGACCAAGCCTAATGCTTTTGGTCTATAGCAGGGGTGACCAAACCTGCTCTATGTATAAGCCGCATATCGTAAAACCCAAATTACAAAGAGCCGGAACATAAAAATCTAAAAACACAAATTTATTTGCAATTTACGCTTCTCTGACATCGCAATTCTTATTGGAACGACATGCAAAAGTAATAATGTACGGCAGTGCAATGTCTATGGAAAGAAATCCTTTCTCAGCAAAGAATCAGACACTTTAAGATCTTACAGAGTATATATTTCGCCTACGAAGTAGGCATCGTCAGCTCTTATTCAAATAGAACGGCAGTGCTTGTCAACCGGGTGTATCGTACACCCCAGGGTGTACCAGAATTTTCCAGGGGTGTACCCACTTGACGGGGTGTACCAGATGTGTGCTCTTCAAAATTAGTCACATTGTCCCATATATGTCCTTTGGTTTAGCGCAGTGTGTTAACTTTTCACATATTTTTAAACCGTATCAATCCGGGGTGTTCATTGTCTGTCTTTTCCCGCCTGTGTGTTTGTAATGTTGGTCAGATGACCATCACATGTTTTTTTTTTATTTTAAATGCAACATTCGTGAGCATGCAGGTAAGAAATGTTTGGGAACCATTGCTCTAGCTTGATTTTTTTGTAAGCTAATGTACCAACCATGCTTTTCACTGCAATAATTATTGTTTTGTAGTGAGACACGTAACAATATTTTCCACATTAATTTTCAAGCAGTTAGCTGGAGCTAAGCGAGAACTTATATCAAGAGGAAATGAGCAATCTCTGTGTTAATTTTAGCTTTGCACTTTTTCAGCTCAGATTTTAGGCTGTTATCGCCTTGCACTTTTGAAAGGTATTGCAGTAAGTTGTTGATCCTCAAAGAAATTGACGTGCACAATTATTTAAAGAAAAAGTTAGTAGCGTAAGGTGGTTGTAAAAAGAGCATAGTAACTATCAAAGGAAATACTTCAGTGAATCAAGTGAGAGTTATGGATGTCAGGAAGTCACATGCTGAGTGCAACGTAGCCCACTTTTCCGGGAGTAAGGTCAAGATTTAGCAGTGAACATTTATAAAGGAAGTTATTCAAGAGAAAAAGGCTTTTATTGTTAAGAAGCACAAATGGAGCGATGCCTGCATCGTGGATGGGTTTTGTCGCGCAAAAGAAGAAATGCTGAACTTGTATCCTTCATGTATTGCCTATTTTATACAACCGTATTTGATAAAAGTAATTTGGCTTCAGGACATCTCAAAAATGTGTGAGGTCACAGCATTCTACTCATCAAAGTAAGTCAAAGACATTCTTTGAAGCATCTCCAGAAAGTCATTGTCGATGGAGTAAAAAAAATCCAGAAAGCTCAGTTGTTCGGTATATTTATCTCGATGAAACAATAGATATTTCAGCAAAGGTTCAGTTGATTTCGTGTTGTAGGTTTGCCAATCAGGAATCAAAAACCATTGTCGAGTTGTGCTGTCTTAAGGTTTGGAGTTTGCTCAACTGCTCAAGCCATCTTCGCCAAATTGAATCAGCTCATTGAAAACATGATTTGATTGGATGGAGTATGAAGGAGTTGCTGCCAACGGAGCAGCAGACATGCAACGCACTTGACTGTGTTTCAATCTGTTTTTTTTTGGGGGGGGGTTCGGCCACAGACCGAAGTTGTTTTGAAATGACCGAAAAAACTTTATTCAACTTGGTCATAATGACATTTTCAGTCATGGAAAAATCTAACAAAATGAAAAAATGACCGAAATGTTTTAGCGAAAATATAGGCCTACCTAGTTTCAACTCGCGGCATGATTAATTGAGAATTTCTGGTCAGAGGTTAATTGAAGAATACCACCAGAGGTCAGGTCTGGAGATTGTTCTTGAGGATGGCAAAAAATTGAGAAATGCATCCTCTCACATTCAAAGAAGCATCGAAAGTTTTCGTAAGTGTGTAAAGGCATGATAGCAGACAAAATGAGGTTATGTTTCATGCTGAGGCACGCTGGTTATCCAAAGGAAAAGTGCTAGAGCGTGTGTTTCAACTATGGAAAGAGCTGCGGGTTTTCCTTACTCAACAAGGATACCCAGTATGCACATATTTCCAGGGCAATTTTGGGCTTTATTTGAATCTAAATTTTCTGTTATGAATTGTGCAGCCATTTATATATGAGAAAATTGACTAGGACTTTTCACATGTAGCTGCAACAACGCAGGAAACGACACAGGACACCACACACGTAATACTAAAATTAATGAAAGTCAATCTTCCTGCTCATGAAGTTCGTACAACACCCAGTATGAACAAAACAATAAATCATCTCACTGGCTGCGATTGCTCCCGCTGAATTTCATCCGCCAGTTGTGAAAAATGTGGTTTTAACCCTGTTTCAAAAGTGTTTTTCATAAGAGGATCAAAATCCTTGATTGAATTTGTTTTTTTCATTTTATTTCGACAAGACCAGAAAATACTTGCTCGCAAAGGTAGGTTGTTGGCATGCGATCACAAAGTAAATCGCTTTTTGGGTGAGATTTCGGTATTTAGGAATACTGAAGAGATACGCAAAAATCAGCTAAGAAAGCGACATTTATAGCGTAAAAATCGCTTACATTTTACACAGGGTTTTTTTAAGGCGTTTTAGGGACCCGATTTGGGTCCCTAGAATTGAAAATCGGGTCCCCAGAAACAGACAAAATTATCATCGGGTCCCTAGAATCAGAGAAAATTGAATCCCTAGAATCAGAGAAATCGGGTCCCTACAGATCCATACCGGGTACCTAATATTTTCCTTAAACAAACCCTGATTTTACACTTTTAAAGACAAAATTTTAGCACATGGCAAGGGTGTACAGGTTTTCTAGCAAATTTAAGTGTGTACCAATACAAAAAAGGTTGAAAACCACTGCTGTACGGCACTCTAGCTACCACCGTACCATTTTACAATATTTCTACGGTTTGCAATAAAAATGAAAAATAAAAAACAAATATATTAATTTTCGGAAAGCTCGAAAAACCGCATGCGGCTAGCGAGGCGCAGTTTGGCCATCCCTGGTCTGTAGTATTCCACGTTGCACCTATGACATTTGTCCACTGTACTTAAACTAATCCAGTGATTCTCAATGTGGTCCAGCTGGATCACTGGTTGTTCATCTGGAATTTCTAGTGGTTCACAGAGAGCTCCATAAACCCTTGATAAAACGTTCCTGAAAATTATAACTTTTACTGTGCAATAAATTATGTAAGACTATTTCTTAGGTCTTTGTCTTTGTAGTTTTATGAATGTTACGTGTTATGCAAGGTGACCCATCGGAAATTTTTTTTGTGAAAGATGGTCCATGGGCCAGAAACCTTTGGTAACCGCTGGACCAACCTA
>JGI24022J15233_10011393_pt1 | contig 10149 bp, 5 predicted proteins | sample Ectturendosymbi2_FD_15233 | JGI IMG/M metagenome (IMG submission 15233)
AAAGGACAATTACGTAGGGGAGGCATGGTAGAGGAAAGGTTAAGAACAACTGGTCTAACACATATTTATCACAAAAAAATTGCAAAGGTGCTGATAATTTATTTAATTTTAATTTAATTTATTTGTTTGTGAGCAGACACGAAGTCCATAGTATGATAAATGGACAGGTGAATATTTTTCTTTAGAGGAAATGTTTCAGCGTGAAGAAGCCAAAAGCCCAAATGAATGTTTTAAGGCCTACCAACTGGAGATGAGGCCAAAAAAAGCAGAATTAAATTTTTTAAGTCAACCAACTTGAAACAAGCCATGATTTCTGAAATCTAGCCTAAAAAAGGCCAACCTGGCATCCCTAGCCTAAACGTCCTTCAATTTTGTTTTCTGACCATTCACTTACGTAAGTGAGTTTACTGGTAAAGTTGTTGGAAAGTTAACAGGAATAAAAGAACGTTTAATCAAGTCAATTTCGAATTTAGTTTGGCTGAATACAAACGTTGCTACTTAACCCAAGATGTGATTTGTCTAAGGTGCAGATACGCCGTGCAATATACTAANTTATGTTGCAGAGGGCGCTACGGGAAGAAAAAGTTTGAGAAGCACTGGCCTAGANCTTGGAATTAAANTCATACAACATATTAACCACCTGACTAAGTATGCAACTTTATTCTGCACGGTTAGTGCAAACTTCGTCATTAGGTGCGTACTCGGCANATAACNGTCAGGTAGCGCAGGTGCACAACCTGCGGCTGTCGATGGAAATTTATGCGGCCGTGTGCATGTAATATATAATATAGGTTATGGCGGCCTTGCACTAATAAAAACTCTTTGTTTCCACTGTATGCGGATACCCAGTACAAAGACGGCCAAACAGAGCGGTGGAAGCAGGTTAGGTTCAATGTGTGGAAACACAACAGAGGTAATGCAGAAAAATCAGACGTCACAAAGCGTAGCAATGTATTCCTAAGCTAAAAGCAATTCATAAAAATGACTTGAACCCATTGGTGGCCAAAATTCATAAAAAATAAACATAATGCAGCCGGCAATTATAGCGTAATGGTTGATAACCCCTAGCGGGTCTGCGCGACTGGTAGATATTCTTTTAATGCTGCTTCCATATTTTGCATAAAAGTAATAGAAATTTTACAATAGAAGCCATGGTGAGAGAGTGGATTTTTTGTAACGTAAGCTGTGTTTTAACCACCGGGTTTAATTAAAACTTTCAAACTGATCGAACCGTGAACCGGGCCTGGCCTAAAATGCCGACACGGAGATTTAATCAACTTGTTTCTAGGCGTGATGTCAGCTAGTTCAGATTATTCCAACGTTCCACCAGTAAAAGATATTAAAATTGTACAGCTAGAAATTTCACACCTGTCTCCCGTTTAGCTTGTTTTGCATATTACTCCCACTGTTTTTAACATTTTGTGTGTGTAAAGTCCAAATGGTCTTCAAATGTTTTTCCGACATGGAAAAAATTGTCGAACTTTTCCAATTCAGCTACTGAATATATGATCTAAAATTTAAAACTGCGATATCGACAGTATTGACTTAAATTCTTTGAAAGCATTTTCTTAACCACAAAGGAAACAGAGACTGCTTCACCAATTACTTACCTCGACACTCAGAGCTAACCAGTCATTTAACCAAGGCCGCCCAGAGAAAGAGGGGTCACTCTCTCTAGAAATCTCCTTAAACTTAAAATATCTCTCTGGGTGGCCTTGCACCTTCCACGCCAATCTACACCGAACGACGTACTACGCTTCAATGCGATGGGCATCGACGTACGTGGTTCGACGTATTTTGGAAAATGCCGTGCAATAAGTGCCATGTTAATCCCTTTCCTTTTGTAATTACGTTGTGGAATGTCCGGGTGCCTTGCTGATTTTGCGCAACGTGGTACGCGTCTGGGAGAGACTTTTTCTCTTTTTTATCTCGATTTTATATTATTTATGACATCACGATTTTGAGTGCAATGATATTTCTACCCCTATACGTACCAAAATGGCCAACTTGAACAACAATACCGATGAAAATTGTTTTGTCATAATAAAACAATAATTTCAATTTTCTTTCCAATTTAAAAAAATGCATTATCAACTCATTACCAACTACTTTTCATAGTAAGGAGAAAATGCGCCAAACAGTCAATTTTGGGGTCAAAAATTTCCCATATCGCCAAATCTGGCGGCAATTGACGTGTTAATCAAAGATATTAATTACATTTCTTTGAAAGATATCTGCATGTAGTCTATGTACAAGATGAAAAAAAGCCATATTCGACCAAAGCGGCTTGGCACCCAACCAGGGACCGAGTTTGTTAGAAAACTTTGGGGTGACAAACTTTGTGCGATATGCATGTTATTGTGCATATCACACAAATATAATATTATTGCTTGCATGTCGATAACTTCACCATGTTCACTCAACCGTAATGCGACATTTTCGTAAAATTGACAAAATGGGAAGCAAATTACATGGAAATGGTTTATTTTGGGGACAATGTCCCAAGTGCCCTACCTACGCCCATGGTGTCACGACAGTTGCATAATTCATATCATTGTGCTAGTACTTGTCAGTGGTCACTAGGTAATTGCTTCTTTACTAAGTATACACTAAAGTTTAGTATTCGCAATGGAAGCATTCGTTGTGAAAATAGATAGATAGATAAAACAAACGCAACACTCCAATGATTCTTAAAAAAATGCAATAAAAGTGGCTTTATGCTGGGGTTTTTCATCAGTAATGTATCCACTAAATTTGTACAACCACGTTATTTTTTAATTTTTACCACATAAGTTTTTTTGGGAAAAAAGACACTGTGTCCACCTGTTCAAAAGTTGAGGGGACTTGCGCCCCTGATACTTTAGCAAAAAGTGGCCGTGGCTCCGATGGTGTTAAACGTTTGCCTTTAAGAAGCTGCTGCTATTGCACAGATAGCACCAGTCGCGCAAACTGAACGTAATTTAACAAAATGTATCTCGTACCTGCAAAGCATATCACAAACACCCCAGCTAAACAACATAATCCATATCCATCGAAATAATATCTCTTGTTTTCCAAGGGCAATGCCCCGATGTACATGCGGTATCCTACCGCCTACGCCTTCTACTGTAATCATCTCAAATCAAACAAAAAACAGCCAAGAAGCTTTTCTTGCCAGCGTGTGTCTTAATACTTTCGGATTACTTGCTTGACTTATTTTCACGCTTTTGTGCTTCATTCAACCAATCCTTGTTGGTGGCAAGAACAATTGTTTCGAAAGGTCTAATACGATTTCATTTAAAATCAATGGTTGTTGCATTTTTCGTTCTTTGTTGTTTGTTGTTCTTTTAACTGAAGGTACTCCCTAATTTTTTATCTGGCACATAACTGCAGTGTATTAATGATAGGTCAACGTAAAACTTTGATTGTAGTTTGGTGGAATTCTTGACTTGTTCATTTTCAATCTCGTGAAGCAAAGACAACTAAAAAAATCAATAGCTAATTAGGCAGGCTGAATGTTGGCTGTCTGGAGAAGCGTCAACAATCGATATTTAAGTGTTCCACACCACAGACGAAGTTAGTTAACTGTAGGCCAGGGACTAATTAGATTGCCAGAGAAAATAATGCAATAAATGAATTTGGGATCCATACGGTTTTTCGGTACGTTGTGTTCTTATCACGTATTATAGGTTAGGTTTACTTTAAATCTTTTTCAATCCGTTGTCATTTCACTATTTCAGCAAACGTGCTAGTGTTCCCGATGTTAGTTACACGATGAATACAAATGGACAGCAAGATGACAAACCCATGTCCAGCTAGGCTTTATTTTATCTCATAATATAGTTTTGTTAAAACAATCGGTTTTTCTGTGCAAGAACGCAATGGCTGCAAACATACGAAGTACAAATTCCTTCTCAGTCGTGAGGTGAAACTGTTCCATATGCAAGAAGAAACGTTTGCCGTTAAACACAAAGTTGGGAAGTATGTTTTTAATGTATTTTTATAGATTTTGATTTGTTTTATTTGACGTGAGCAGTTGTGATACACAAGGTCCAAGTAACGAAAAAGCTAGAATATATATGCTGATGGTTAGCTCTGCAAAATTTTTGGAGTTATAACGAGCTGTTTCAGCAAAAAGAGTTGACGTTACAGATGATCAAATTGCTATAACAATTTGTCCACTTTCGTAGAAAAACAGTTTCCAATTGTGATACTTTCACGATTTAAGCTGTTTTAAATTTGAATGGTGAGAACTCATGCGAGGCAGATCATAAACGTTAGTTTGAAAAGACCCTGGATTCATTGTTTTTCAGGGCATTTCATCCAATTCTTTGCTTAAGCAACCTTCGCCAGCATCACAGCTTCGTAATGCTTCCGTACCGCTCAAACCGCAGTCGAAGAGCTTTTAGTTAGACTGACCGTCGAGCAAATACGATCAATTGTAGTCGCGATGAATTAATGTGCATGCACTGCGTAGAATGATTAATCGAAGTGCTGCGTGGGGCACGTGCAGCCTCTACAACGCAAATGACTTTCATCAATAATCAGCGAATTTATCCAGTGCTGTCAGGTGACCTGCAACGTGAAGCCTATGCAGAATCAAGATGAAGGTGGTATTGAAAATGAAATAGATTGATAAGAGATGTTTTGGTGAGGAACTGGGGTGAAAGTAAACCATGTTTTTTCCATCTTTGCGAAGGTTTGCGTCAGTACTTGTAGCTCCTAATTGTACAAAATCAAGGTGAAACGATCTTCCACTGGAGGCAGACATACCTCAGGTCCTATTTATAGATATCCTGGTTGAAATGCTTCGTCATAGCAAAGAAATTAATAATAATGCTTTTCAATGCTGATTGATCAGGAACAATACCGGGGTTAGAGGAAAAACACTACAAACTGTGAAAAATTGTTAAATACATTAAAAAATCGGACGGTCAGATGAAAGACCTTCTTTAGTTCGGAGCAGTGATAACGTCACGGCGAGCAGTCACCAGGCTTTCTATCGTTGTCAAAAATGTCAAGGTTTTTGACAAATCGTCAAGTGCTTTCCAATGCTAATTACACGGCCTGGGGCCCCAAACTTCAGGCAGCACGACCTTCTGGTTTACTTTCACCCCGGTTGGAAACAAAGCAGCGTAGAGCAAAACACCCTGTTCTATCGACGGTATAAAAGCTGTGAGCCAGCTCTCGCTATCGACCGGTCACAAAAGAAACTGTATGCGACCGCAGGAAGCAAATAGCCATGCCGTACTATTCCCGACTCAACGCTTTATTTTTTGTCGCATACAACAGCTTCACGCTATATGCCACTCGCTGCAGAGGACCGCTCAATGACGACGTGGAAATTATAGCGCAATGCATGCAATAGGTCAACAGCGAAGACCATCGAGAACAGATCCAGCAGCAAGGGAAGACATCACTTGAAGCAGTACGTTATGGTCCACGTAAAAGCATGTGAGAGATACGTGCGATGAGCAAAGCGAAGCCGACCGAACACGACGTGACACATGCATGCAATGTGTAAAGATTCGACATTAAACTGGAAGACAGACAGGCTTTATTGGAAAAAAATGACGTTTTGCAAATGCACATCACGCGATACGCGTTGCAATGGAAGACACAGGATCATTTTGGAGTGTAATTACAATAATACTAAATTGGTCCCCGTTTTTTATTACGTTTACGCAAGTCTGAACAACTTGCTGTTGAGAGAGTCTCAGCGTTCTACGAACAAGCGAGCGTCCCAGCATATTATATGAAGAGCTAATGCATCGCGATGTGACTCCCCTTCCTCATTGCCTGTCCCACCCTACGGCTTACCAGTGGTGTAAATCTAAAGTGTGGACTGTGCTGGGAAGCTTTGGGAAAGTATCTCTTGTTGAGGAGGGCATAAAGTCTACAGCTAAAATTCTTCATTTTCATTCAATGTAGTTTGGGCATGTCAAAATGTAAAACAGGCGCTATGTTGGCTGAATTCGCAGACAAAGCGTTACATTAATGCAAAGACGGCAGCAGATGCTAATATTTGCTTACAAGTGGCTCTGAACGAGATCGTGAAAACAATGACGTACACACGGAATGACAGCAGAAATGACGCATAGTTATGTACATTGCGAGAAAGCGTTCGTTTGTCTTGAGCTGTGGAACACCAATGAACACCGAAGTTAAATAATACTAAAACGCGCCAATAAGATCTCCCACAGCACACATTCGAAAGCAAAGTTGGTGTTTCGATTTATTAAAAAAATATACATCGGAAACACTGCAAACATTCCGCAAAAGACTGAAAATCATGCGCGTTAAAACATGTGAATGTACGATGGTATTCAAAGAGATATTAGCAACATAACCGCATAGCGACTTAAAATCATTTTAAAAATATGAAATACTATCATAAGACAACTCCCACTAGATTATATGGGAAATTTAGCGTTCCAAATACTTGAAGATTTTCACAGTATCTTCATACCAAGTTTAGAAAAACATCCTTTTTTTATTTCACCCTTTGATGCTTGGTTACGTGAAGTCGTTACAACACGTTTTTCCATTGGGATTCAGCCTCTGTAGACACAATTATGGAACATGCAAGTCGAGCCAAAGCGAGATTCCTGAAGAATTTTGTGGAACTTTTTCTGTCTTCGGCACGCAAACATCTGAAATAAAGCTGGGAGATACGTCGGACAGCCGGTTGGCTGACGTCACAGTGCCTTGCAGAGCAGTTGCTAACGAGTGGGATTTGGAATCTCATGCAAACGCAAAATAGGGCAAACAGTTTTCGCGCTAAGGAAATAGACATTGGGTCAAAGTTGATGTGAAGTTTGATTAAAACAAACAATCATACGTAGTTGAGAAAATAGAAATGCTTGTTACATATTTAGGGGTTTCGTGCAGCTATCTGTTGCACATATATTTCTAACAGATACTAAATTATTGTTAAAAAGCTTTGAATGAGGCTGTCAAAAATTGGTTGCGACTGGTGATGTTAACGCAAAAAGCGGAAAAATCGTAAGAATATTCTTGGCAGTTTGTTTCGATGCTGCCAAACGAGAAAAACAACCACAAAATGATCAACGGCGCCACTGAGCGGTCAGTGCCCGCCAAAATATTTTGCACAAAAGTAATCCACTTCTTTACTATCAAAGCTGCAAACCCGTATCTTCAACCGTAGATGTTTCGACAGTATCTCGAAAATGCTACGATCAGCCAGTGCTAGTATGTACGGCGCAATATGAAGAAAGACTAGGCACTGAAACAGTACAATCCAGGTTTCAAACAAGAGGTTACTCACCATCGTCATGATTGGTCCAAGGAGGAACTTGCAAAATATCCCTTACGCGAAAGATTCCGTTTCCTCTTGTCTTACTGAATGACTGGGCTTTATTTTAAATGTCATGTACGTTGCGAAGACTAAACCTAGTCTCGCATCTCTGCCCAACATCAAAACATAGCTATAGTGCTAATGCCATGCTTAGTATGCTACGGACTTCTGCCTGCAACAAGCTATTTCCTCGCATTGAAACTCCCAAGATACGGTGAGATGAGCAAAGAGTAACCTGCTGCCGAAGGCAATGTGAAGACAAAATCTGTTTCTGCGATTTCAAGTGAGAGAAAGACGACTAACAAAACGTGCTTCCACCCTGAGAGCAATTGAAATGACAATCTAGAACTTGCGCCAACCTTTTGTGTTGAGCGGAAGGTCATGAAGAATTAAAACTTATAGTCGAGCGACATAGCATGCTTGAATCTACAGGTTTGGCCACGAACATAAAGTGAAAGATCTAAGTGCATCACGAATGACGTGGTGACAGGTTTGATGCGATTGCAGTGTTTTTGGGAGAGCACGTAGTAAGGGAGAGTTCACATATTACGCCGGCATTTTCCCCTCTTTCCTCCTCCTCTATCTGTAAGCAGTCGTGAAGACAAAGCGATACCACCGCATTCGTTTACCCCCAAAATGTGTCATTCAATCACATTCAGTGGTTTGCCTCTCGCTTGAGGACTTTATATCTGATCACATCTTCAAAGCAAAACGTCAACCTTTGTGCTGTGATGTTACTCGGTCGCACACAAAACAATCCCGGCCAAAATATTAGGAAAATTTGACTATGTTATCATCTCAGCAACCCCTCCCCCACCACAAGCAACCACAAGCATTTTAAAACCACCCGCCTCCTTGCGTTCACGTAATATGCGAACCTTCCCCAGGAAGGAAGCTAATTGTTCTGCATGAAGAACGATTTGTTCAACAACTAAATTTTGCAACATGAGGCTTGACTTTGGATCTGACAATGTGCAAAATATAACAAGTTTTTTGCAGCATACCGCAAGGTCCAGCTGGTGTTTTGTTTCTCAGTTTTTGTCTTGGTGTTTTGGTTTGCAAAGCCTCAATTTTTGTGTCACAAGTTGTTCGCAAAGCCCTCGATTGATCTCTATGTCAGGCGATTTGAATCGAATCCGTTCACTATTGACACGGTTCAACCATTAGAAAAACTATTAAGAGCGACTCTACTACAAGTTAGTGGTACCTACTTAGCGTTAAATTTGCCCTTTATTGATACGTTTAATTTAACTGCGCTGTCTCCAAGCCAATTTTGCCTACGACTGCGCGATCACGCGTTTTGTTTGTACGTCGAGAGTTTGAAAGCAAATGTAACAACTGTCTGATGAATCTAAGGACATGACAGGCAAGTGGAATGCCACGGACCAATCATGACGAAGATGACACCTTGAACGAAGGCTATCTAGAACAAGAACAGGGTGAAATCATGACGCACACAATGCAATGCAAAAACGAAGACCGATACACATGGCAGCAACTAAAGACACCGAAGATCAGGTGCGTGATTACAGCATGCTTTGCAATAATAGAAACCTTGACGTTTTAAACACACAATGAAGCAAAGCTACTGGTTCGATGATTTCGCCTCATTCGGATATTTCCATTTAACGCAGCGACACACTGTGGACATTATTCAGCGTGATAAAGAAAGCAGTTGTGTTAGGAAATTTAGTTATGCAGCTTAAGGAACATTTGAAAATGCAAATGAAAAAGAGAAGGTTTGCATCAATGTAACAACAAAAAAGGTTCAACAGGTAATACATGCAAACGCCTGTGAAGAGTGACTTAACAGAAAGCGGCCAATAGCCGAGAAAAACAACGCGAGCGTTATCAGAAAAGAGCTTGCTACCTGCAACTTCGTTTTGACAATCCTTCAAAATGCAATATTGGTTTGCTATATACTTGATCAGACGCAAAAATGAGATGAAACTGTCCTTGAGAATAAAAGCTGATGCGTTTTTTCTTACTGTGAAGGAAGATTGCATTATCTCTAATGGAAACTAGAAAGTTGCTTTAGTTCGTCATAAGCCTGCAAACCAATTTCAAAATATCGGATTCGTAAATTGTCGCAAACAGTGAGCAAAAAAAATTGCTCGTCTTCTACTTGACATGTTTACCGTAATGCGGTTGTCCGTTAGAACTTGAGAAGTGTATTTGCAGCTGCGTGTATTTCTACAAAATGCTGACTTAAATTAAGTCGGTAAAAACAAAACCTTAGAGCAAAATCCGTCTTGCTATTCTGCTCACAAAACAGTTTAGAAAGGCCTTTAAACGCCGGTGAGTACAGCCATTTTAAACACAAAGAAGTTCTCGATGGTGATATTTACCGTAATGCGGTTGTTCGCTAAATGTGAGGAGTCTATTTGCAGCATATCTGAAGAAAATGTTTTAAAACTTTAAACAAATAGGCAGTCACGAAAAAGGTCTGACATCAGATTGGATCTCCTCGTTAGAAGCCAAAAACTCTGTACCTTACCTTAAGTAATAATTCACGGTTTTGGCAGCAGAAACAAGCGCAAATCACTCTTAGCTTCTGTAATACCCGCTAAGGTTAAATAAAAGGTCTGTATCACGCTTTTTTCGCAAGTACTTCGCGACAACGCACTCTACGAAAAGAAATGTAGTAGCAATGTAGGCGATTTTCGGCAAGACCTTTCCCAATAATTTACTGAAGATGTCTTCAATTGAACAGAAATCAAACATCGTTTCCAATAACAACGTGTGTTCCACCTACGTGTCTGCGATGAAATTGTGAAGTGATTTAGCACTTTTCATTCAAACAAAAGGCATTGGCAATATTCATAGAGAAAATGCTGTTGCTTGCAGAAAAC
>JGI24022J15233_10011394_pt1 | contig 10148 bp, 6 predicted proteins | sample Ectturendosymbi2_FD_15233 | JGI IMG/M metagenome (IMG submission 15233)
TATACCAGGCAAGTACAGAAAGGTTGTGCTTTTAATATTAAGTGCAGTGGTTGGATGAACACGTTTCGACAAACTCAGTTCATTGCATGTTGCATATATGTCCTCGGCTTGGTGTGAGGTTTCATTTTGAAAGCAACAGCTGGAATGTGAATGGAACAGCAAACCTCAGACCTGTGAGGCATATGCTCAGAGTATTGAGCCAGTTGGCTTCTGACAATGTTCTTGCATAGCCTAGCTTACTTTTTCTCAGTTGGGTTGAAGTACCAAATTTTCTGTTATCAAATTTTAAGTACCAAATTTTTCTGTGTTGAAGTACCAAATTTTCTGTGTAACGGCCACAGCAAGGTGTGCATGGCATGCAGCCGTAAGAAGGTTTGAAAGGCACATTCTGTCAGTGAAATACGCACGGTCAGTAAGTGTTACCTATGCAGTACTGACAAACGGAATCTGTACGCTGCGAAGGATTCGTTGTCGGCTTATGCTGTGTCTGTAGAATCAACAGCATAAAATCCATGCGATGTGCATACTCTGTCAAGATGTGTGCGTAGGGCATATGAAATGTTTGTCTGCAAGATACGCAAGTAGGTGTGTATGAAATATATAGGTAAGGTAAGATGTACACATTGGTTTTGAAGAAAGTAGAAGTATAGGCCTCGGTCCAGATTTATCTATAAGCTTAATAGGGTCTACTTGGGTTGTCACACGTCGGGAATTTCCCGGACATGCCCAGAATTTGGTGCTAAAATCTGTGTCCGGAAAAAATTTTAAAAAATGCTCTAATGTCCGGAATATTGACAGTTAATGATTTATGAATGCAAGAATAATTTATGAATGCAAGAAGGTTAAATATTCAGGAGTGGGAGAGAAAAACATGCCTTTTTGTATTTTATCGCTGTAGCGATTTGTGCAACAAATCTGTGATATTTTTATTCTGTGACTGTTTTGCCGTGGATTGGTAGTTGCAATAACATCCTGTAACAGGCGCCGTATAGCGTTTGTTTGTTGTCGCGAAAAGTAGCCATTGTGACTCTCAGGAATTTTACTTCTTCAAGCCTAGGGCCTCAAGATCCAAGGAGGTCACCAGTAACCTGTGGTGCGCATAGAGTCAATTTCTGGTGCAAGATGAGTTCAATAAATATTCGTCAACAATTCAGGTCGTAACTATTCACGAAATTTGTTTTTATTCAACCAATCCGATTTCGTGTTGCTAAGATCTCCGTGAATGTCAGCAAGATCAAGTCAATATGAAAGGCTATCGTGCTGTTATACTCACAACTCCGCTGGCGGTGTTTATTGAATCGTACAAATTGTTACATTTGAATCAGGTGAAGGACGTTGTGCAGGGGTGACCAAACCTGCTCTATGTATGAGCCGCATATCGTAAAATCCAAGTTACAAAGAGACGCAATAAAAAAAACTGAAAACACTAATTTATTTGCTATCTACGCTTCTGTGACATCAACTCTTTTAGGAACGACCTGCAAAAGTAATACTGTACGGCATGCTTGCTACCACAGCATTATTTTACAAAATTTCTACATTTTGCAGTAGAAATAAAAAACAAATATATAATTTTTGGAAAAGCTCAAAGAGCATGCAAAGGTTCGAAGAGCCGCATGAGGCTCGCGCGCTGCAGTTTGGCCATCCCTGCTATATAGGTCTCCACCATCTATAATTGTGAGAGCGACTGGTTATTTATTAATTTATTTATTTGATTCAGACTCATGGTTCATATCACAAGGGTAATCGAATAACACAAGAGGGAAAAAATGGTTAGTCATAGCGCATTACAGAGTATGTGTTAGATGGTAAATACCGTCAACACCTGAGAGAGCAACAAAAAACTGAAACCGCGCCTCAATTATAGCACCATTCGTTCATCGTCACACAGGAATCTGGCTGTGGTAGAAAAATGAAAACACTCTAAGTTCAGGTTTTGAGGTAAACGACTAACAAAAAAGTCTGATGGGGGTTCTCAGATGCGCACAAAAGTATGTAAATTGTTTTTATCAAGCTTGCAAATGTTTTTGCGAGATATTTAGCTTGAGGCTGCTAAATGTTTGTTTTTGGCGGTTGTATTTTACTAGTTATAAACTTACTATTTCCATGATTGGCTTGCACACATCGTCTACATGCTGGGGCTGACACAGGGGCGGATCCAGCCAGTAACTTTAGGGGTGGAGCGATTTCAGCAATATTTGGTTGTCAAGTCTCGTGACAGCTTCACTACTGTAAGAGAGAAAACGTATGCTTCACAAAACTGTTGTAACAAAACAATAGACGACGAAATGGCCTAATATCGTGAATGTTGTTTTCCAAATTGTAAAAAATTGTCGTGAATAAGGTTACTTTCGTAGGTTTTAGGGGAGCGATCGCCCCAATCTCCTCCCCCCCTTGGATCGCCCCAATCTCCTCCCCCCCTTGGATCCGCCCCTGGGGGGTGATAGAAGAACGAAAATAAAATTGAGAAATACAATCATTGACGACGATGAGCTCTTCTCCATGTTTTTCTGTGCAGCTTGTGGCTGACAGTGAACAACCATAACTCAAAGAGGCACGCCATCTATTGCGATCACCAGCAAGTGTTTCCCATGACTGTGGAGAGATGTGGAAGGCAACCATGTCTCGCTTGATGAGGGATTTACAGCGTAGCGTGGATCTGCCAGTTCTGCAAGGCGCGTTATGGAATTCGCCTTAGAGGATAACCTTGGGCAGGCGACCATCTCCCATACAATGAGCATGGCCCTGTAAGCGCAGACTACTAGGCTCATTCATATTAGCCCGAGTTACACGACAATTGATCGTTGGTTTAATGCGATTCCAATCATAGTTTTGCATAATACCCTGATGCATGGTCTCTGAATGGCTTTACAATTTCTACAATCGTTGCATGACTGTAGGTGAGTTCCCAGACTCCTGAAAAACTGTCGAAATCACACAAATCCCTAAAGTTCATCATCCAAGTTCTTCATCTGAATATAAACCATCTCTCTTCTCCTGGTATTACCAAAGTTATTTCGAAAAAGTTCTTTGCAGTAGATTCCACCCTTTTGATCGAACACAATATGATTAATAAAAGAAAATATAGTTTTAGAACGAATACCTCAACTGAATTAGCCGCTACAACCATTTATAGACTACTTAATAACTTTGACAAAAAATGTATTACCTGTTCTTTATTTTTAGATATATGGAAAGCTTTTGACTGTGACCACGATGTTTTACTTGATAAACTCTTCCACTATGGTGAAAGGGTTGTTTAAAAAAAAACTATTCACCGATTGTGTGCATAACAGAACGCAGTGCACCCAAATAAGGGTCTTTGAATTTCGAAAAAGACATCTTGTGGAGTCCCTCAAGGTGGTGTCTTTGGGCCTATACTTTTCCTTTGTTACGTCAATGATATCACACAAGCTTGCTCTTTTCATACTGCCTTATAAGCTGCTGATATTAATCTTTATATGTCCAATCCTTGTTTCAGTATTCTTCAAACAACTGTTTAACCTCGCATGTAAAATTGACCACTGGTTGGGTGCCAACATATTTTCTCTTAATTACTGTATAATAAGACTGACTTTGTGCTATTAAATTCTCTGGAACGTAACCATATCTCATTTAAAATTACTATCAGTAATCACAGCTTTTCACCCAAAGATAAACTGAAATAGCCTACCCGGGTGTTCTTCTTGACAATAACATAAAGCAAAGACACAAATATCAAGAGGTTGTTGAGTTTTGTCTAAATTTAAACATTACACAACACAATATGTACGGAAAGTTGTTTATAACTCATTATTTCATCCCTACGTCATTTACTCTATCCTCAATTGTGATCGTGATTCAAACGCAACCTTTCAACTTCTCATTACATTTCAAAATAAAGCTGTAACACTAATAAGACTAACTAACCATACCTCCTTGGAAGAATCTTCTAGCAAGCACGTTAACCATCGTATGCCTTCCTACACTCTATTCATACGTAGGTAAATTCATGCATTTATATTACAACGAGTTGCTGCCAAACAGTTTGGATGATTAATTCATTTCAATCAGCTCCATTCATTCTCACTCCCCAAGACCATCCACTTCTAACAACGATCATAAGTTATTATCCAAAAATCAATATGGTTTTAGGCCTGAATTTGCAACAACGTCTGCAGTTGAGTATATTTACTCAAATCTAATGAGTACTGCTTATCAGTGGTGCAAGTGCTGGGGGTGCAAGTGCTGGGGATGCAAGTGCTGGGGTGCAAGTGCTGGGGGTGCAAGTACTACCCTTAAAGTTTTGATTTGTCGAAAATTCGGGCAAAATCTCAAAAAATTTGGACACAGATGTTTTGGGGTTCTCTGACAGTACAAAAAGAAATTATGCTTTTATTGTTATTGGGTGAATAAATAAAAATGGTTTTCATGCCATAAAAACACGTTAAGTATATATGAAATCAAAAAACTGTTTCTAGTAACTTTGTGTTTTTGTTTGTGGGAGTTGATGAGTCACTGACTCAATCGAAAATTTCGACATAAATAATGTAATTAGGTCATTTAATTTGTGTGCTTTGTACACTGCGGAAATAGAATACGCTGTAGGGGACCTGCTTCATATTAGCAGAATCCAGGCTAGGCAAGTGCAGCCTGGGACAAAGGTTTAGGGACACTTCGCATTTTGCTATAATTATTTGTGTAAAACGCCATAACTTTTGTTTCACCCAATGCTTTCACATGATTTTTGTATTTTATAATTTATTAGTTACTTAACACAGTTAAAAACGTGACAAGCTTACACAGATTTGAAAAAATTCGTTTGCAATTAATATTTTGTGTGACCATCCTCGTTTTTGATGACTTCTTGCCAGTGACGTGCCATGCTGTCTATCAGTTTGCAGCAATAATATGGAGTGATGTCTCTAAACCGAACTCCTTTAATTGCTGTTTGAAGTGCATTAAGGCTTAATGGATGCTTTTCTGAAACTTTCTTCTTCACACACTTCCACAAGTTTTTTAAAGGATTCAAATCCGGGTCGTTTCCTGTCCACCCCAACCTTTGGATACGTTTTTGCTCTAAAGAAATTCTTCACTTCCTTGCTGTGATGACATGGAGCACCGTCATGCATGAACATATCGCATATGTGGACTCTCATGTGGAGCTCAAGCTCGCTCTTTAGGAAATTAACTTTTTCACTGTTCATGGTGGTTTCCGGTGCCAAAAACTGAAGTCCAGTTGTCCCCTGGATGACATCGCTCCGATATCATTTGACTAGGGGGGTGTTTCACTGTTGGGGTAATGTACTTTTCCTCGTAACATGTTCCAATAGACCCCCAAACCCGATATCTTTGCACAGAAAACTGCTGTACAGTAGACTCGTCCGAAAAATGTACCTTTTTCCACATGTCTATGTCCCAGATGGAATGTCTCTTGGCGAAATCAGTACGTTTTTTCTTCATCGCTTGAGTCAAGCTTGGTTTTCGGGCTGGCTTGCACGATTTGAGGCCAAAATCCAGAGACAACTGCGTTGAATCTTTTGGCATTGACTACTGTGCCTCTTTCCATTCCTTTAGCCTGACTTTTCATGGAAGAACTCATTGGAAAGCGAATAACTACCTGATGCATGACACGGTCTTCTCTGCAGCTGGAAACCCTTGGTCGGCCAGACCTTTTTCTGTCCGTGAAAGTGCCCTCATTTTGATATTTCATGATTGCACTGTGCCTAGCTGTTTTGCTATCCTTCACCTTCGCGATTTGACTTACAGAAAAGTTTAAATTGCGTGAGGTTACAATTAGAGCCCGTTTTTCAGTGTTAAGTGATGTTTTTTGCCCATTTTTAGCACTTAACGATTTACCCGATTTTGACTAAAACACATCCTTGCCAGCATCTTTTTGAACTGGACACGAAAAGACATTGCAATACAAAGTTTCTACAATAACACAATAGCACAATAATGCATTATGACACCACTGTACTTATTACTCATGAGTTATGAGCATTTAAAGCTACACTTTTCGGTTTTGTGCAGTGTCATTAAACTTTTATTCCAAGGTGTAAAGAAAATATTTTTTCTTAATTTTTACTGGAGTGTTTGGATGGACAAATTTTGCCATATAGTTAGTTCATAATGAAAATCACGGCCAATGAAAGCGATACAAACGACATATTGCAAACGTTCCGATAACTCCTGTTATCATCATCAGTGCACTGCAAATTGAACTGCAGTGATCATGTAACGCGATCACTGCAGTTCCATTTGCAATGCACTGTTGATGTTAACAGGAGTTATCGAAACGTTTGCAATATGTCATTTTAATTGTTTCCATTGGCCGTGATTTACATTATAAGGCTATTTGTCACTTGCACTTTTCGTGTATCATAGTTAGTTCATGTTCAATAGATGTACAGTTGAACAGACATACTTGTGAAACATTAATTTGGTTGAAGTCATGTCTTACCTCACACTGTGTGTTTTCATTCTGGCAGTATCACTCCTTTAGCTAAATCTTCATACAACGTATTTTCAGATCAGTGTTTAATAGTTATTTTTTAACTTTGGGTCTTGTTCAAGTCATGCCAGTTCAAACTTGACAAAAAAGGAGGTATTGTTCCTCCATTAACATTTCGCACTGTGGATTATCAGACCGCAGCTCAGTCGCCAATTTGTAAGGTTTGCGTCTCATTGAAATGCCTTAAATTGCGTTTTCACCATATCTGTGTTGTTCCTTGGAGTTGGCACTTCACACTACACATCTCAGTCTAGTGTTCCCTGTTAGGTTGCTATTTGGGAAAATTTGTTGTCTTCAAGCCATGGCAGGTGATGTTTTAGTTTAGGCTATGTTTTCATGAAGGTTGTATTGTTACTTTTGACTGATTTCTCATCCTCGGTATTTTCAGATAAATGTTTAATGTTTTAATGCGATTTTTTAACTTTTGCAATTTTTAGAACTAGTGGAAGTTTCAAATTGAATCGGAGCTCTTGCTTCGTCCTTACTAGCAAGAGCTTCGATTCAATTTGAAACTTTAGTTGCAGGTAGATCAAGTAATATTAGTAATATTTTGCATGTTATTCTTGGATTCTGCTTTTTTAAATACTCTTATCATAACTACGTACGTCAGAACATCTGTATAGCCCAGTGGTCCTTAAAGTTTTAACGCCTCAATACCCTTAAGTCAAATTTTCGTCAATCTGGATCCACCTTTTCAACAGAGTTTAATGACAAAAAACTGTAAGAAACAAAACCGAACTGGTAAATAAAACAGAACAAAGTCAACGAGACTCACATCAAAGTTAAAGTTCTTAGAAATGAAGACTTGAGTCCGGATTTCGACTTTGCTTCTCAACACTGTTGATTACCCCAAACACCTAATCTCAATACCCCTGGATTGGGTTTATACTTGAAGAACCCCTGGCATAGCATTTGTTGGTATTATGTTCGGTGATTAAATAAACTGCTAAGGTTTTTGCGTGTACTTGCATGCGCTACGTATGCAACATGCTTAGAACTTAACTGGATCCTAAATACGTTTAGTTTTGCACTTTTATGCATTGTTCACCTATTATTTATTACGCATTTTGGTCGTGGTTGAATTCATGCAAAATATTAACGGCGTCTGAGAAGTGAAATGTGTGGCAACATGTTAAAGGAAAATATAATGTATCAACCGCTACACAAAAGTTATAGAGGGAGGGTTTGTCGCATCAACGTTTTTTGACGATTTTTCTTCAAATTTGAGAAAAATATCCTTCGCATTACCAAAACATTGCCTACTCTTACATCTATGATGCTGATAATGGTTTATCTTATTGCTCCATATTTCTTGATTTGTCAAAAGCATTTGAAACCATTAATCACAGCGTGCTATTTGTTAAATTTCATCGCAACTTTGGCATTGGAGGAATTCCTTTTCAATTATTTTGCAGCTATCAAGTCCGAATGCAAATAAATTGTAAAGCTGGAAAATGCGCAATCTGGTTTAGTTGGTATGTGTTCTGGGACCGATTTTATTTATCATGTATCTTTATATATTGCCAACTACGTTGTTAATTGCCAAGCAATCTGGAATCAATGCAGAAGATAACAATGACTCTTTGAGAAACGTCGTAACGATGGAGAACCACTATCAGCGGAATAAACTACAAAAGTAGTTTGAAACTTCAAAAAAGTTTGGATTTCAGATCAAATCAATAGAAAGAATAGTTCTGCTGCTGGAAAAACTTTTGCGATGAACGTGCCACTAAGTGGTGTGCTGGTTGTTGTAACAGATCAAAAAACTTCAATTATTATCTGGTTTCTGTAGATAAACAAAACGTTTTGAAAATTGTTTGGTGGTTTTGCCTAAAAAATTATAGCAGTGTTCATGAGGTTAAAAATCATGTACAAAATTTTTTTACAGAGATTTTAAGGTGGAATCATTGTATTAAAAGATTGTCAAGTGAGGTTGACCATGGCAACGGTTTCCCCAATTGCAAACGCAGCTGTTGTTATCTCTCCCCCTTCTTCTGTCAACAATGAAAAATTAAAGTTCAACAAGAAAGTTTTAACTGGCTTGGGCGTAAGTAGACTTTTTTTGGCAAGAACATGATCAATGCTCAAACTTCTGTGTTTAATTATATTATTTATTCACAAATTCTATCAGTGGTTCATGTTTAGTTCATGTATTTGATTATACGGCGTGTGACAAATGTTTAGATCGTATTCAGCAGTTTCCAGAAATGTTCAACTTTTGACAAACCACCCACACATTACAGATTCAATTCGAGACTGAAAACATCATTTGTGCAAATTGGGCGATCAACAGTGAATCATTAGATACATTTTGATACATTAAGTTTATGTGAGCAAAAAAAAGTTTAAATGTAATCTAAAAAATAGTAAAAATGGTTTGTTTCCAAATTTTCTTCATTTTGTTTACTAAACCGTTGAACAAAACTTAAAGTTTTGTAACTGGATTTTTCCGCAAGAAAACATTTTGGTCTCAGTGTGATCTTATTTTAGAGAATGTTCGTTTTATAATTTTTCCAATATCGCTACTTTTAAAGAGCAATCCTGATGTTTAAACTAATTGGTCGGCATTGGCAGAACTATACCAGGGGTATCCAATATAAGGTCTGTTGTCCAAATGCGAGTACATTTCTCACTGTGTTTTGAGTGACTATGAGGATGAGAGCCGTTGCATAGGAGTGTTACTGTTTCAAAACCTGAGCGAAATGCCNGCTGCGAATTCCTNCCTGAAAGGCACATGGTCCACATGATCATGGAGCTGGTTGGCAATNGCAGCTTTACCCTTACCACCGAAAACGACAAGCGGAGCAGGTTACGACGCCTCAAGAATGGCGTCCCACAGGAATCCGTCCTGGCACCCATTCTTTTCAACATCTACACCTCTGACCTGACAAACACCATCTCCAGAAAGTATGCATATGCTGACGATCTAGCAATCACGCATGCTGATGGAGATTGGCTGGCAGTGGAAGGGGTGCTGAGCATGGTCATGGCAACACTAGGCACTAGGTGAATACCTCCAGACTTGGAAGCTAAAGCTCAACATCACGAAAACGGTTCAGGTAAAAAGAAGGCCGGAGCTGTGTTTGTCGACCTCACAGCAGCCTACGACACCTTATGGCACCGCGGCCTTCACCTGCAAGCTGCTGCGATTGCTGGCTGATAGACACATGGTCCAAATGATCACGGAGATGGTTGGCAATCGCAGTTTCACCCTTACCACCGGAAATGGTCAAAGGAGCCGGTTACGACGCCTCTAGAACGGCGTCCTACAGGGATCTGTCCTGGCGCCCCTTCTCTTCAACAACTACACCTCTGACCTGCCAGCCACCGTCTCTAGAAAGTATGCATATGTTGACGACCTAGCAATCATGCATGCTGATGGAGATTGGCTGGCAGTGGAAGGGGCGCTGAGCATGGACATGGCAACACTAGGCACTAGGTGAATACCTCCAGACTTGGAAGCTACAGCTCAACACCACGAAAACGGTGTCGGCAGTCTTCCATCTCACCAACAAGGAAGCCAAACGTGAGCTGAAAGTCAACTTCAACAACGAAACCCTGCTTTCTTCTCAGGTCGCTCACGTATCGCCGACACCTTGAGTCACTTCGCAAGAAGCTAACATCACGCGTCGCACTCCTGAGGCGGCTTGCTGGC
>JGI24022J15233_10011396_pt1 | contig 10148 bp, 8 predicted proteins | sample Ectturendosymbi2_FD_15233 | JGI IMG/M metagenome (IMG submission 15233)
AATGGAAATTTCAGTGATACAAGCCCCGAACGGTTGCATTCACAAAGTGTAGGTTGCGTGATGAGCCCAAGGGAAGCTGCTGATCTGGAATGGCCCCTGAGTGAAGGTATGCAAGTTAGTGCGTTGCCACCTGTCTGAATAGACATGATCATCTCTTGTTGAAGCGTCAAGCTGCTTAAAATGCCAAGTGTGACGCTTACGCATGTTTGTGGCACAAACAGTCACAATTGGTGAGCAAAAGGTCTGCCCGGAGTCGGAGTCATTAAAATTTTCTGCGACTCCGACTCAGGTTGAAAATCCTTCCGACTCCGACTCCACAGCCCTGTTAAAGACAGTGTAATATGTTCCAAAATTTGCTTTTCTTGATCGAATTTGCACATAGCAATAAGTTTGTGACAAGAAGATTGTGGCTTGCCAAGTAGCTCATTATACAAACGAAGTCATTTCTACATGCATGGAACAACTGAACCTTGTATGTATATACGGCACAAGTATAGACACAGAAATCAACAGAAAACCGCAAAACTGGTATGTGGTAAAGGAGAGTCTTATCAGTCAATCGTTTTTACTTCAGAAAAAAACAAGTTCCTTGCTTCATGTGCACTACATGAAAATGGACGACTAAAAAAAAATCTACACAGAAAAATTGAAATTGTTATACAATAGGAACTATTTTGCAACACAACTCACATAGTTGTTGAGTTTACGTATCGGGTGATGTTTATCAAATATTGTGTATGAAAGAAATGTTGTCCTTTAATAAAAGTGGTATGATGATTCCTTCTTGGGCACATCACTAGTATTTGCCACTTGGCAAAATGTTTTGTATAAACTGTGAAGTAACTTTCTGTGCATGTGTTGCTCTCTTGAAAGTGTATGCAAGCAATTCAGGACATTTGTTTTTTAATTTCTAGGATAGTGGGTGCATCACAACTCGAGCGGAACATGTGGTAGCACATGTTTGATAGCACAGAACATGTGATAGCCCATGATAGCATGACATTACATTTGTTTAACAGTTTTTGATTTAGGAAATATTGATGAACTTTGCCAATACAGATCTGTGGTTCTACCTTATATTCTTTATTGTTAGCCTGTGATTACTAAAGGTTTCTTGAACAATTGTTGTAGTTGTGATTTCTCAAAATCTTTGAAAAGCATGGGCTTGGAAGAAGATGTTGCTGCTATTATAACTGAAACACTTCAGAAGAACACAAACAAGGCAGTTTCTCTCTCTTCCCTAGGAAACCTCAAAAACAATCTTAGCAAAAATAAAAAGAAGCTACTCAACGTAAGTTGCTTAATATTTAACAATTCTTTTATTGTGTATTGGTGCATGATTGTAGACATGGGGTATATAATCGTAATCATCAATTGTAATTGATTACAATCAATTACAGTTTTTTGAGTAATCGTAATCAATTGAAGTGATCAAAAATGAAACGTAATCGTAATCGATAACATTGCCAATTTAATTGTAATTGACCATTACTTTCACGATTAAACTTGGAAATCTTCACCCTGCATCTCTGTGTGCTGAACCGCGGTTGTGGTGGCTGAATTTCCTCCTTTATCATCGCTTGTTATGGTTATATTTCAAGAGTTTCTATTTGCCCATCTGTGTGTGTTAAATCCAGATAATCCAGTGGCAAACGCATGCATTTTTATTGAATTCTCACTTTGTTCCAACTACTCTTCCTGTTGGCCACCAGAAGTAACGTAGTGAGTCTAGTGAGACATAGCAACAAAAAGAAGAGGTTTGCTTAAAAATGGGTTGACGCTTTGGCAACAGGATAGTGGGACATTGCAAGAACTATTGGTTTAATTTATATATGTTCAGAGTTACTGGAGTAGGCTATGTATACAATTAGAACAGTTATTTATATACAGTAAATTAACATTTTTCAGAGGAATAAGGTACTTTAATCCAAGTCAAAAGTACTTTTCCACAATACTGATAACTAGCATATCAACCGTTATCCACCATAAACTGGCAAAAAATACTCAACAAAACTAGCAAGGTTTTGTTGGGTCACTGTCCATTTCATTTCAAATTATATGCAAGCTGCAGAATGCTGTGCTGACTTGTCTTTCGGACGATCATATCCCACAGTTAGAAGAAATAGTCAGCAATTTTGAAATGATTAACAAACGAATTTTCAGCGTTGCTGGATGAATGTTCAAGCATGATTGATGTTGTTTGACTGATAAAATATTTGAAGTGTTGATGATTATCAAGTGTAACAAAGATTTTAAACATTAATCATTTTTGTTTAATTATTATTTTAAAGTGTTTGTTGCAGGAGAGTAACTGACTGGGAAGAAGAGGGGCGATATGACACCCCTGGCCAGCTACATGTAAAAACCAGGCCTCTACTTAGATTATATGTTTCGGTTTTAATAACACTTTAAGAGCCCGCGTATGATATATTCGTACCTAGATTTCTGCCTAAAACCAGCAGTTTTCGGTTGCCTTACCAACGCCATAGCTCCTCCACCGATTGCACTAGAAAGCTGTTCAAGGGCTCAAACGAATCAGCCAGTCTTCTAGTCTGCATTCGAAAAAAATTTTTTGGTTGGGGGTTGCGGATTTTTTGTGAGTGATGTCATAAGTGAAGTAGTTTTGGGATCATTTTGGCTCATGTTACCTGGCTTAGGGCCCAACCACTAGGCCAAAGTATTTCGCTGATGTTTTTAATGGAAACTAGGCTTGAGTCCGAGTCTTTTGAGCCTTTGATCAACTTTCTAACGTTTCTGGTTAAAAAGTTGTGGTCTAAAATAAACAAATTAATTATTAGCTAATTCGTCAAATATTTTTATTACTTTAGATCATAAGTTTTGAACCTGAAATACCTGCAGATCATCTAAAGTATCAAAAGACTCGGACTGTAGCCTAGTTTCCAATAAAAACTTAGCGAAATACTACCATCTAATGGTTTGCCAGGTAAAGTGGGTGAAGGTGGCCTAAAAATCTTCCACTTGTGACGTTACTCACAAAAAATCCGTTCCCACCAACTAAAAAATGTTTTTTCGAGTGTAAACTACAAGACTTGCCGCGTCTTTTAAGCTTTTGACTGGGTCAATAGTGCTTACCATACCAGAGAAATTCCCACGCAAAGCCACGTGGGTTTCGGTGTTTTTTTCGCGAAAATCTTTGAAAGCGGCCAAATTCCAAAGTGTTACTATTTTTTAATTGGTTTTCAGTAGGTTGTCGTCTTTTTGCGTTTTTGGGGTATTTTCCGTTTATTTGGGTTTCTAGTATAGCCATCCACACCTGGATTCACCATCATTTCTCAAGTTTTTTCTGAGTGTTGATGGGTAGGTCCCCTATGCAGGCCAGTCGACTGCATGAACATCTCATTAAACAATTAGTGTGATTTTTCCGGTGCTTGATCCAAAAAGATTAGTTATTTTGTATGTTGCATTCATTCATATCGCATGTTGTCTGAAAATATACTTACATTGAACCATACAAATGGGGTTTGTTTTCGTTCTGAAAATGTTTCAAGACAAATGCATTCGCGATTGTAATCGTGATTATTTTCAATATAATCGTAATCGTTTACATTGTGATTTTGTTTATTGGTAATTGTAATCGAGCTGGTGGCAAGTAATTGTAATCGATTACATTTGTGCTGTAATTGCCCTATGTCTGCATGATTGTGGTATTGCAATGCATTTAACATGACAATTAAAAGCTCTAGGTTTGCTGCAAGTTTTCAAGGATTCAGCCAAATGGGCTCCATCATCATGACTTTGTGATGATTTGGACTTTCAAGTAATTTGTCTCCGTAAAAGTGCCACAGTCAATTCAGCAAATTTTTTAAATAGGAAATTGATTTCAAGTGCTCGACACATTGTCAGTTCTTGAAATCTCACTCAGTCTCCTGTTGAATACTGTCTGTTGAAAGGAATCATTTCCAGGCAGAATCAGACACTAAGATCTTATGAGTATGTTTCACTTATTAGGTAGGCATCATCAGTTATGCAACGTACATGAAGTATCAAATAGATTTAATAAAACCCATAAACAGAAACTACTGATTAAGTTATTCTTATTAAAAAATTGCAACCTTGGCTGCCAACTTTACAAAGGAAAAGGCAGCAATGCGTACAACTAAACCAGGGGTGTACAACCTTTTGCTGTTGCCGGCTGTATTACATTTGTTTATATGAAGTACTGCCGCCAATGAGTTCGAGTTATATTTATGAGATACATTTAATTTAAGTATAGGTTTTACCTAGTATATATGTCATTTTCTTGTGCTTAAAAGTATAATAAAATGTCAAACATTTTAACAAATTTATTAAAAGAAAAGTTTGCAAAGCATTGTAGCAATCAATGACTGCCTTAATCTTGCTTGTTGGCTGATAATTTTGCAAAGTGCGGTTGCCTTGCGCTTGTTTTGCTTAAATATATGCCAGTACGGCCGCTAAATCTTATATTTTAAATTGGCCCACTTCACCTGGCCCTGGGCTTAAACCATTAGATAGTAGTATTTTGCTGAGTTTTTATTGGAAACTAGGCTACAATCCAAGTCTTTTGATACTTTGGATGACCTGCTGGGGTTTCAGGTTCAAAAGTTATAATCTAAATAATAAAAATATTTAATTAATTAGCAAATTAGATAATTAATTAATTTGTTTATTGTGGTACATATCAACATCATAATTTTTTAATTGAACTTAATGATCTTACATCCTGCAATGTCTACACACAACCACTCAGTCTCTGATTGCTCTGGAGACTGGTTGACCAGTGACTATTCCAACTGCTCGTGAACAAGCATGGCAAGGTCATGCCTCCTGCTCAGGACTGACCCAGCTATTGTGAAGTTGGGAATCACTAGCCTGTCTGCAGTTGTGCAGTGGGTCTCCTGAAGACGATGGTGAATGTCTTGTTTTTGTGGGCTAGCCGGTCAGTAACGCTTATCTTGCACCTGCCTAGTGATAGGTTTGGTTGACAATTCAAGCAATGTCATAACAGGGAGGGCCACATGAAGGCACCTGCCATCCTCCCCAAAAACTGTAACATAGCAACACCGTGTTATAGCCACAATACCTGTAACATAGCAACACTGTGTTAAAACCACACAAAGCTCAACAATATTGAGTTCAATCAATGAGTGATTACAACAAGAAGTAAGCAAAGCAACAAAGAGCAGGTCTTTCCAGCTGCTAAAGCATGTTCAGGAGATCTCAACGACTTACATTTGAGTAAGATTTCGGAACTGAAAACATATAGAATTAAGTGTAATTGATTTCCTATAAAAATGTTGCTGATTGATTTGACTGCATCATGTTTATGCAGACTAATTACAATTTCACATGATCGTTACTGTTTAGTGTCCAATCCAGGCCTACACAACATACGGCCTGTGGGCCACAATCGGCCTTCTCAGTTTCAGAAAATGTTGCAAAAGCATGACTTCAGATAATTAATTGTCCTTTCAGAATTGAAACAGACTTTAGTGGCCTGCGGCGAATTTATGTGGATCAATTTGGCTCTTTCAGCTTTCTGAGTTGTACAGGCCTGGTCTAACCCAATTCAAATTATTATGTACTTGGAGTTATATGCATTATGTCTTCAAATATTTTAATTTCAGAGAGTTGGAATCAGACAATTTGTTTTGAAGTTTCCTGACAAGTTTGCATTGGTCGACGAAGTAGTGCATTTAGTTGTACCTGATGTAATATCGGTTGTTTCAACTGTAGAGGAAAATAACAGTATTCCCATCACATCTGCTAGTGACTTGTCTGCCAAACTAAAAGCACCGTCAAGCTCTGCCATTGAAAACATAAGTAAGAAATTCTTGGTCTGTGTAGTTTTCTTTATTTACTGTTGCATTTTGTTTAATTGTTGTAAGCCTGTTACTTATTCTTTTGATTAGTCTTTTACATAATGCAAAGTATTGGAAAACTGTTGTGCAATGTGAATGGTACCACACATGTGGAGTTAGCTTATCTAGTTGTGGAAAGAGTGTAATGGTGTGAAACGTCAAATATTTTCTTTCTCTAACTGCACAGTCACAATTGTTATCACCAATTTGTTAGATCCATGGGTTGTCTTTACCAATTTTTTTAAGGAGTTACAAACTACTGTATCACCGTTCATAACTGATTGGTAGTTGTCTGACCTGTGTACATTATTTTGACAAGGTTTTAGTTGGATGTGCATGGCCTTAGTAACTAAGAGAAGTGTCTTAGCCTAATGGTCTTGTTTTTGTGGTACATATCAACATCATAATTTTTTAATTGAAATTAAACTGTGTTGATTGATTTCATTTAACTTTCCAATGTTCATTAAACACTATAAACAGTTGTGAAAGATCACGCGTGACAAGGGTGTCAACTTTCGTAAGGGAGGGTTGCATAAGCTTTCACACAAGAGTCTGAGGGTGCCAGACATCTTGCATAATGTGATTGTTTCAGGATATGTTACATTCTACCAAATCAAGATTTTTTTATAAATATAAACTGTATATATATATATATATGATTTTTTCATTATTGACAAAATGTTTTTGCTGCCAGATGAAATGTCTTTGTGAACTGGATTCGGCCCATGGGCTGCATTTGGAGACCCATGACATAGGCTGATAAAAATTATAGTGTTACTTTTATAATCATGATATTGCAATAGGTTCTTGGAACTCTGGGTTAGTTGGGACAGTGTCAGAGTGTTTGGAATTTCCCAGGAGTACTTTTGATATTCCCCCAAAGGACTCAGAGAAACATTACAATAAATGTTGAGTTGAAAGGTTAATAGGGGATGCAGACTTTATTGATACCTGCAGTCACTTTGGTGTGACCCAGGCTGAAAAAAAACAATAAATCCAATTTTGCAGAAATCTTCCCACAAAGGCTAAATTTAATTTTGCAGCTCTTTTAGGTAATCTTGTTTAGGTAAACAGTTTAGTGCAGTGGTTATTAACCTTTTTTCTACCATGCCTCCATTAAGTAATTGTACTTTGTTTCAAGCCTCCAACTTCAATAATTATGTAAAACAAATATAATGTATTGGTAAATTTGTTGATGAAGCTTTCCATGTTGTACAGTGCGTAAGGGCTTGTTCCCTCCTGGAAATTTATTGACCCCCGTAGGGAAGTGCACCCACTGGTTGTGCAATTTGTAGGAACGTTGTAGAGGCAAAATGTGCAATTTGTAGGAACGTTGTAGAATCATTTTTTTAAACAGTCTTATTTTACTGCCGTCTTTATGTAGTCAAGTCATGCCAAGCCTTTTTAAATCTGGAACTACATGCACATTTTGTAGCTCTTAAAATCAAGCATTCCTTCTTCTCTAAAAAGGTTAAATCAAAAATGTTTCACAGCACAGACTTGTGTTTACTGCAGTGTATACACAGCTTGGAAGATAATTTTGTTTTTCAGTTCGTGAATTTTCAAAAAGTCGATCTTGCATGGTATGTTCTGACGATGTTGAAATATTTGCGTATGGATTGTGTTTTCATCCTATATGTTACAGGTAACCTGTGAATTTTAAGTACTATTGACTTGCATGATAGTTAATGGGTAGCATATATAAAAACACCATGTTGTAGTTAACTGATTTTGTTCATTAAGGTGATTGCCTAAGATGAAGTTGCAGTGAGTTTGATCTAAACTATGTTAAAATGATACCCGACTGTTACGTGTATTCAGTTTCCTTTGTAGTGATTGCAAGAATATGCTTTTGTTTTGGTCCAAACCTTTTCTTAAATTGAATGGAAGTCCAGTCTGGTACACAAACAGTTTGTCCACAAAGCACATCAAATACCTCAGGAAAAGCGATCGTTGCTGGCTAGTTATGCATGCCAGTCTGTGTCTGAAGTTGTCAGTTCTCGACCTTCTGATTTGATAAACGTACGCATACGTGCTCAGTGTTCGAGTCAACATTAAGACAACAGACGTAACTACAGCGTGCGTAGGCAGTAGAACTTCCTTTTGCGGCATTTAGTTCATCTGGGCCACATTGCATTTCTGTGTATTACTGAACTTTTTGTCAATTTCGCTGACAGCTTGAGGCCAATAATAGAATGTTATACTTTCTAATTAAGTCACGTGAAAGTATTATTTTGCACAGGTGCTCAACTAAGCTTCGGGTGCTCTGCACTGACAAGCACTGTCCAGCTTGCCGCGCCGAACTGTCGGAGGTAAGTTTGTGGATGACCTTGAATTTCTATCCTCAATGCACCACTCTGTGCAGTTGCGCTTGCGGAGAAGTAAATATACCGCTACAACGTGATTGCCAGGTTTTCCGATGAGGAAAGAAAGCCTAAACAATTTTTTAACAGTTTGTTTTTCGATTTCTCACAGCACGCAGTGCGAGCGAGCAAAAAAATGAAAAAGAGCGAGCGCAACGGAGCACCGCGTTCCCTTTTTTCTCACCTATCGCAACTAGTCCGCATCATTTATTGACGGCTATTACCAAAACAAACGATTCACAATTTTTAATTATCTTTCATCAATTTCTTAACCTTATGCATGCTTGGTTATCGTTCCAAGCTGAAGAAACTCTCTTCACTGCGTTGAGAATAACATATGCGTTACGCAAAAACGACTTATCCATTTTAGGACGATACTTCGCTATGTTTCGGATTCAACGTGGGGGCTATCGCGCTTTGTTAGCTGTTGTTAACAGAAACATTTAGCTTGTATTAAACCAGTGGTTTTGAACCTGGAGGTCACGACCCCCCAGAGGGATCGTGAAGCAATTTAGAGGGAACGCTAGTAGTTATTTTATCTACACAGCTGTATTACATTTGCTTTATTCGAGTTTTGTGACACGTGCAAATACTGTAACTGCTACGTTCAGAAAAAGTAAACAACCTCAAGACTGCAATGAAAAAAAAACGCACCAGATCATTCGAGTTTCAGATGGGGGCGTTGGGTTATAGTGGGTTCCTAACTTGCTATAATGGGTTGCGGTGCAGAAAAGGTTAAAAACCACTGTATTAAGCTGTAACGTAAAAATCTGATGTTGAAACAGGCAACAATCTGGTGTTGACGAGACTGACTCCAATGGCAACACTGAACGTAGCAGTTACAGTATTTGCACGTGTCACACACGTGAAGTAGACACGCACAAATTCATTTACGTGCTCTTGCGAAAGATAAAAACCGAATTTTCGGATTCGGTTTGAATTGACATTTTGGATTCGGATAGTTTAAGTTTCGAACCCCCCAGATTCACTATTCTGAATTGCCCATCTCTAACATAAATTCTAACAAGCATATAGAGCTAGTGGGAAAATCGCCTCTATCACCTCTTGACTTCGCCGCAATAAAATGAAACTCATGCCGTAGTGCAATTGCTTGCCACGTTTTGAGGTTGAAACAGCAATCTCATTTGCTTTGAATTGCTTATAATTTTTTTTTGAGACAATATTTTGATGGCGGTTTATAACTACAGCGGTCTTGTAGCGCCACGACTGAGCGTTTACGAGATCTGGTGTCATTTGACTCGTTGTTCGTTGCGTTCTGGATAGTCTCGCAACTGTGCAGCTGGTAAGAAGGCCACAGTACCAACTTCCAAGGTCTTGGTAGGAGCCGGCCGAAAGTAGAACCAAGGCCTCTTAGTAACTTCACTCCTCAGGTGAAAGAAGCAAGGAATCAATCGCAAATTTTTAATAGGAAATCGATTTCACATAACACTACGCATCGTCAGTCGTATCATCGGCAAGCACTCTAACAGGTGTGAAACGGTGAAAGGTTAAAACAAGGTCAGAAAAAGTAAACAACCTCAAGACTGCAATGAAAAAAAACGCACAGACCCAACCGCGACAAATAAAACAATACGTCTTGCTCAACTACATGCATACGTTGAAGCTTCAAAACTTACTGCACAAATAACAAGAACTTAATAAATCTCAATGCCAGCTAACGATATTAACACCACAAAAAAGTCGCTTTCTGATAAAAGTAACTTCTCGTAGGGCGAGGCTTCCGAAATAGCTGAAACAACCTGCGTTATGATTCAGTCAACATGCGCTTTGGTCTCTATGGCAACCAAGTCTCTGCGGGCACGATAGAAATGCGGTGACTCACGCGAGCGAAAAACGTCTGCACACTGGCCGCGAAAAATGAAACACAACAACGCTCCGCAGAACTGAAATACATCAACGCTCAGCAGAAGGGAAACAAAAAGTT
>JGI24022J15233_10011400_pt1 | contig 10146 bp, 10 predicted proteins | sample Ectturendosymbi2_FD_15233 | JGI IMG/M metagenome (IMG submission 15233)
GTTTGGGGGGTGGAACCACTGGAAGACCCTGACGACTGGAACCACTGGAAGACCCTGACGACCCCTCTCCGTCAACCAAGTGCTGTTCAGAACTTGCCAAGCGCCTGGACATATCGCTCGGTGTTGATTTCCCATGACCGCTCGTTGTCGACCTCGAACCAGAATGGTCCAATGATGCCATGCTTGGAGATGGCAACCCAGGCAGTACACTTCACAGAGTGTAATGGCCTTTGCAGACAGTGCACATGAGGTGTGCTACCCTAGAAGATGTTGTTCTTAGAGTCCACGTGACCTGACAACAGACTGTGCCTCGTCTGAAAACCAGACATCATCAAGAAAGTCTGGCACAGCGTCAATCTTGTCGCAAAACCACTGGCACATGATCACTCGCTTCCTCATGTCATCAGGTGCAAGCTTTTGTTTAATCTGTATCCTGCAAGGATACATGTGGAAATCTGCGAATAAAATTCTCTGCATGGACTCCCAGTTGATTCCAAGCTCGGCACAGACTTGCTTGAGCTGTGGACAACAGAGTCTCTGACAGCAGCAATGTTGTGTGGTGTCCTTGATGATTTCGGTCGTCCAGAGTGTGATTGTCTGTTAGTGTCTTTACGATTGAGGATATGCACAGTCCCATGGGTTCTGAACTTGTTCACCCATCTGTAGATCATTGAGTGGACAGGAAATTCATGATAACATAACTGTTCTTTTAATTGCAATTGAACTGCATGGATAGACTTCTGCTGAAAATATGCCTCAACTATAAATATCTTTTGCTCAGTAGTCCATGGCATCTCGAAGGTCAAATGTGGTAGACTCTTAGAACATTAATTCTACTAGGTAAATCCGAAAAATACAAAGAATTGATTAATTATTTCAAGAGTTATTCAAGTTTAAGTGATGACCGTTATTTTTGTGTCACCCTGTAGTTGCATTGGTTACTGCAACTCAAAAACTGGCATTGGTATGAAATGAAACACCTCAACTGACTTGTCAATTCTCAGTAGTTCCATAAGATTGTCATGCAGAAATCAAGTTTATCTGCATTTTCACCAAGTAGCCTGCAGTAAGTTAGCTGGTTATCTACAACCTAGCAAACAAAAGCAGCATTAGGCTATTACTGATTACCGCCCGTCCGCCAGAAGCAAATTCTGTAAGAACAAGTCGTAGTTCTGATCCAATCATAAACACTGCACTTTTTAAGTTGTGTTGTTACAAACACTGCTTTTGCTGGCCGTGTTTAACAAACAGACAACAACAATTGTGACGCAACAATGAATACTGACTACCACGTTGCAATCGTCCAAACGACAAATAACCACTTCAGAGTATTTGTGAAATGCTGGAGTAGCGCTTCCGTATCTTGTGTGCAACATCCACAAACGCTGGTTTCACGTTGCAACAGCTTGGATTGTGAGAGCACAATATGATTATCATGCCTCATGGAAAATATTGATTCACTTTACCCATAAACACGATATTTTAGCTTGCGTACAGTATAAACCAGCACACTAGGCCTAACACGTCAAGTTAAGAAAAGTAGAATCCTTTTAACACTTTGAGAGCTGGCGTACGATATATTCGTACTTCGATTTCGGCCTAAAAAACAGAAGTTTTCGGTTGCCTTACCAACGCCCTACCTCCTCTACCCATTGCGCTAGAGAGATGTTCAAGGGCTCAAACAGATCAGCCTGTCTAGTAGATTGCACTCGAAAAAATTTTTTGGTTGGGGGTTGCGGATTTTTTGTGAGTGACGTCATAAGTGAAATAGTTTGGAGACATTTTGGCTCATGTTACCTGGCCTAGGGCTCAACCGCTAGGCCAAAGTATTTCACTGAAGTTTTCATTGGAAACTAGGCTCGAGTCTGAGTCTTTTCAGCCTTTGATAGACTTTCTAGCGTTTCTGGTTCAAAAGTTATGATCTAAAATAAACAAATTAATTAATTATCTAATTAGCCAATTAGTCAAATATTTTTACTAGTTTAGATCATAACTTTTGAACCTGAAACCCCAGCAGGTCATCCAAAGTATCAGAAGACTCGGATTGTAGCATAGTTTCCAGTAAAAACTTGAGTGAAATACTAGCATCTAATGGTTTGAGCCCAGGGCCAGGCAAAGTGGGCCAAGGTGGCCTAAAAGTCCTCCACTTATGACGTTACTCACAAAAAACCTGCACTCCCCAAGCAAAAAAATTTTTTTGAGTGCAGACTAGAAGACTTGACGCTTCGACCAGGTCCGTAACCCATACAGGAGCGGAGATATTCCCGCGCAAAGCCACATGCGTTTAGGCGTTGTTTTTTCTGAAAATCCCCGAATCCACCCGGGTTCCAAAGTGTTAAGATGTTGTGTGCAACTGGTTCACAGCGATAGTTGTCTTCACTAGTGAGTAGCAATTGCATTTGTAGTCATATTCATAGCACCATAAATGTAGCTTAACATAATGCAATTCATTTTTCATGCAAGTTTTTTTTAATAAATTTGTGCTGAACCAGGCATCGATTGGACTTCTGCACCTTAAGATACAGTCAAACTTTTCGTGCTGCGAGAGTTTATTTGTACACAACACCTGCACGTGGTAGCTTTAAGCATTGCAAAGCTTCCTGATAGATGCTTTTGTTTCGGCTGCGACAGCAGACGCATGCTTCATGGTTAATCTTGTCCGTTTGCTTATGAAACCGCATCTGCTAGTTGCAGTAAGATAACTGTTTTGACCTCTTTTGTTGTGTTTTCTTGCGCAAGCTGTCTGGATGCATGAGGAATATAACAGCATTATGTTTACGCCTACCGAGGCCGATAAAATCGGCTATTTTGGTTGATACCAATATATCGTAAAACCCAAATATCGGTTGATATATTGGCCAGGCCAATACATCGGTCGATCTCTAGTTCTGTCGGTGTTTTGGGGTTGGGACATTAAGGTTAGAATATTATAGTTGGAGTATTAGTGATGGAATATTAAGGTTGGAGAATAGGTTAGAGTTTTAGGTTTAGGGTTATAGTCTTTAGGATTAGGGTTTAGAGCAGAGATTCCCAAACTTTCTCTAACCATCTACCCCTTCAGCATTTTGACAGATAAGCATGTACCCGTAAAATTTCTTATGACAAAAAGACTGAGTAAAACAACAAAAATCCTCTGACTTTTTAATGCAAATAAATAACATATGAATATATTTCTCCCTTGTAGTCCTAACATTAAATGTACCCCATCAGATAGGCAAGTGTATCCTTAGGGATACATGTACCCCATGTTGGGAACCCCTGGTGTAGAGTCAGGTTATGCTTGGTGTTTGACCTGAGCAATGTAATGACGCAGCAGTTCTCACGAGCGTTGCCTGCCATATTGTGGCTGTACATGTTTGGCAGAGGTAAGCGTACTTTATATCAGGTGACATTTTCATTGCACGCAACTTTGTAAATATGCATCTTAGGTGGGTTTCGTGCATATGTTCATTGTCTGTGCATCGTAATGAGTCCTCCAACATATTCATCATTGTTATTTTTTAATTTGGTGTTTAACTGAAAATTGACCAAATCATTTCTCCATGTGCTTAATATAATCTTCTGCGAAACATGTAATGCCAAAAAGTTGCACTGATTCAATTTTTTTATTTTCACAATTGTTGAAGCCTATTTTTGATTCTTTGGAGGTTACCAACAAGAATGGAATGACCTTGGCATGAGACCAATAGCGGCTAGCAAAAAATGTTATATTTTTGCTACCATTGTGATGTCATTGCTCACTGTAAAATATCGGTTTTCATGATTCATAACCAAGATCTGCTACTGACAGATATCTGCCTTTTACAGGGCACCCATATGCAGATGTATGGTAAACTCAATATTCAGCCCAAAGCTGAAGTTCTTGCATCTTTTATGGATATAGACTTTCATAACTTTCTATCTTATCCCACCATGTTTTTGCATGTGTGTTTTCTTGTGGTTTATAATAGAGTAACCTATTGACTTTGGCAAAGAGACCAGTTCTTCTTAACATGCATGGAAATATCAAATGTGCAATTAATGCAATTATCTCATTTCTTTAGTGTGAGTAGCTTTGTTTTGTGTTTGATATATGGAGTTGATGAAGATAAAATTCCATTGATGTTAGTCAATAATGCTAGGTAGACAACAGTAGTTTTGAGACTTGATTTATTCATAAGCTCTCATCAAAATGTTTGTTAGAATTAAGTAACATGCCAGCATTTCTTAGATAGTTTGCAGTTTTGTGATAATAAACTTGTGCAACCCTATAGTCATAGGTTCTCAACCGTGTTGACAGAAAGTAAAACTATTCTTATTGTTTATTGTAAAATATAAACAAAGCTTTTTGTAAACAGCTCTCATTGTAGAATAATTTTATGCCTAAATACCTATGACCTTCTTGCTGCATTTTATTCATGTGCAGTTTTTTGAAATTGTTACATCAGTAGATGATTATAGTTTGATTTACCTAATCTAGTTATTACAGTACAGCACAACGTGTTTAGTGAAAATATGGTATTCTTGCTCAAATTTTATGCTTTAGTTTAGCCAATGTGGATACAAAAAAACTTTTAAAAGAAACTGGAAAGAAATTAGGTCAGTGCTCTTCAATAGGGGTTCTGCAAAACATGTAGTGGGGTTCCCTGAGGGTTCCTCATTTTTAGGGGAAATGATTTCTTGCTTCAGTAAATTGATGCGTCATTATGTAACTTTTAGATCACCGTGCTGCATTCAGACTCCAAGTAGGCCCGTTAGTTATACAGGAGGTTGAGTGCAGATAGCAGAACAAGAAATATTAAGAGTTGTTGCATCACTTGTTGTTCATTGTTGTGCAATTAAGAAAAACGTTATTGTTGCATCAAAATTATACAATGTTGCTGATGTACAGTTCACAGTAGAGCTTGACAGATAAGTTTTTTTGGGCTGATAGCGATGTTTTTATTTTTTCATTGCCGATAACCGATGCCGATACGATGTTTTTGCATTAGTCAATCAGTGTCTATTTTGGCTCATGAGGCAAAATAAACACTCCTGGAGCTATTTTGCCTTCAGCCAAACATAATTGGTAGAACTGGTCACATGACAAGTTTGGAACGCATGACTTAAGGCAGTGCTTCTCAACCTTTTTGATGGCGCGGCCCACTTTTTGCCGAGACTTTGATTTTGGGCCCACTTCACAAAAAATTTGTTTCAGGACTCATGACTAAGCATACCAATAACTTTTTTCAAAAAATATTTGAGCTGTCTCGGAACCTTTAGCGGCCCACCTGAAGGAGTTTCGCAGCCCACCAGTTGAGAAGCGCTCACTTAAGGTTTATTAAGACGTTTGCGCAGCCGTCTCATTACCTTGGACTATTACACACTCCAGTTGTAGTCAGAGGGATGTGCGCTGTTAACAGAGAATTTGTGGGACATGACAGATAATTTACATTAATCATTCAGAGACGAAGTGGCAACTTGGGTTTCCGAACATTCCATGCAAAACAATAACATAGCGCCAGGTAGTAGCGTAGCAGCTTTTATGAACATATTTTGCCAATATGATACATCGGCAACACCGTCATATCGGCCGATATATATCGGCATGCCAATGCATCAGTCGAATTCTAGTTCACGGTACTGCACGTCAGAGTAGTAGAGAGTAGACAATGGACTAGAGCTACTGTTCAGTCTTTGTGGGACTGAAGTAAAAACAGTGAAACCCAACTTTTCACTATTTAGTCAAGCCAGGTGAAGCAAAATAGCATATTTTCTTATGTGAAGCAAAATAATAACAACAGCAAAGGTGTGGACGGTAATGAGCAATGTAGTTCAAATGTAAAAGAGGCACCTAATTCGAAGCGGACAAAATGTAATTCAATTGCCAAAGTTAGAAAATGGGACGACACATATTTGAGATACGGGTCCTTTTGCTACATTCTTGATTTAGCAGATGCATTCCAGAAATGCAAGAACAACTTCTGTAATAACTGTTTATTTGAAGTGTCTGATAGCGAAATATTTAATTTTCTTACAAGTGATTCGTGTTTTTTAAATTTTTGTTAATGGGGGTTCCATGACAAACACAAAAGTATATCAGGGGTTCCACAATGACAAAAAGGTTGAAGAGCACTGAGTTGGGTAAATAGATTGATATAAGGTATGATGTTGCAATTTGAATGCTATTGTGTTAGCTGCAATTATACTTTTTAGGGTTACGTGGTTTCATGACAGAAATACTAATCAGTGGTGTGGTCCAGATAAAATTATCCTTGGTCAGATCAAGATTAACAAATTCAATAATTCATTTCCATACCTGCATTTCCTTTCACGAGGGTGAAGGGGCTTTAGGGCGTCCATCAAAAAACCGTACGCACATGGCACTCCCCAAAGCTTTTTTTGAGGAACCTGGTCATATGCTTTCTTGAGGTCGACAAAACCTGTGTAGATGACTTGACGTATTCCCAAGACTTCTCAAATTTGCAGGAGAGTAGAAAAGTTGTATGTAGTGCTACAACCAGGATGAAAACCACATTGGGTTTCCTTTAGCTTTGGTTGAATTTATCTATGTCATCTTTTTTCAAGGCAGTTGGTATATACCTTTCTAGGGAGGCTAGTTAACATTGGGAGCCAGTGTATAATTATATTGTACTATGAAATCACACATTGAGCACTAATTTCGCACCACTTTGCAACTCCGTAACTCGCCAGTTGATTGCGCTGGAGAGCTATCCAAACCCTAAAAAACTGGGCAAGTCTTCTAGTTGGCACTGGAAAAACATATTGGGGTTTCGAGTTTTTTGTGGGTGACATGATAAGTGGGACAGGTTTTTGGCCATTTTGGCTCAGGTCACCTGTCCCTGGGTCCAACCGCTAGACAGAAGTGTTTCACTTTTTATTGGAAACTAGACAAAAACCCGAGTCTTTTCAGCCTTTGATCGGCTCTCTAGTGTTTCTGGTTCAAGAGTTAGGGTAAAATTACGAATTTCATGCTGTTTTTTATTGTGAATGTCAGTACTGAGATAGTTGATTCTTGTAAAAACTGACAACTGTATCATTTGACAATGCAACCTCTTGCGACTTCCTAGCAGCGCTATCTCCCAAAAGTATATGTGCCATGTCAATAGCTTAGGGCTTAACATCATCCTGGCCAAGCACATGCAGTTTCATTGTTTTTATAATGCGTTAAGCTACTTTGTAAGAAGTGACTAGGTCTTTCAACAAGAGAAAATTCCAATTTCAGAAATGTTCCATTTCAGTCATACCAAACTCATTTTATTTTTAAATTTTCAATGTCAATCGCAGACTCCACACCCATGTTAGTTCCTAAAATCTTCTCTGAGCTTTGGTGGTTGAAGACATTAGACAACACATCTGAGAGAATGCACTGCGGCCTTTCAATTCCTTAAACTATAGTAACTGCAAAGCAACATAATTTTTCTATGCTTCTGAAGTTTAGATGCATTGCGTCACATGTTTTTAGTTAAAAAAATTGATAACAAGTTAAGTTGAAAAGAACTAAATTAAGTACAGTGTTTTCAAAAAAGTGAAATGGCGTGAAATTAAAAGTTTTTTCTTGGGTTTTTAGATACAATGATTTGCTCACTAAAGAAGCGCAAGTATCACCGAAAGATGGCATGTGTTTTGTTGCATCTCCAACTGCAAATAACATTGCTCTGGCAGACCTTTCTCAGCAAAATGCTGCATTGAGGAAGCAGCTCAGTAACTCCAGTCAAGGCGATTGCAATGATTTAGTGGTAACAACTTTTTTAAAGATCTAGCCTTTCTTGCTATGAATAAGTTTTATTCAAAGCCATTTTATCACATTCTTGTGATGATGTTAAAGCCATTTTTTATCAAAGCAATGGTTGAAGTCATGTTTTGTGACAGTTTTATTGTGTTGTAAGTATCAGATGCTATGTTCACAGGAAAGAGAAGATTTTGCTATTCTTGTTCAGAAATATCAAACAGAACTTGCTCAGAAAGATAAAGAGATTGCGTTTTTGAAACAAAACACCCAAGAAAAGGACCTAAAGGAAAAGGTATTTCTGATGTTAAAAGGATCTGACCTTCTGCAGTTTTGTTCGATTGTGGAGAGTGTTCCAGAACTCTCATTGTTTGAGATGTGCATATCTGAGTAACTTCAAAATTTTGACATTTATTTGACAAAATTTGGCAACTTCTCTTGATTTTATAAACGATTTCACACGTTTTCATGAGTTTTTTAAAGCAGATTGAGGAATAATTTCTCAAAACACTGGTGGTCATCCAGATTTTCTGGCTCTACACAAACAACCTTTCACTTGAATTTTTGTGCTATTTCCAAATGTGTTTTCAAAAAACTATACATGTTTTATTTTGAGATGTTCGGATTATTCTTGATCCATCTGCAGTCAAAAAATCTTCAGTTTTTTGACTGAAGATGGATTTCAGTTTTTCGTCTTCAGTTTTTTGCCTGAAGATGATTAAGAATAATCCGAAACGTCTCAAAATAAAACATGTATAGTTTTTTGAAGGCTTTTTTAGTGTTGATGAAACTGTTAAGTCTATCCCAGTTGTATGCTCCAAAATGTGTTTTGCAGTTAATTTTTCTATGGAATTCTCTTGCAAATGCTGATCCGCAGTTATGTTTGACTGTTTGAGCATACTAAACGTGATAAAGCCTTTTCTATTGAAGCGAATGCCAATTCTATATCTGAGAAGATAAAAACATGAAACACAAAACATACAAACCTTTTAAGTTTTTTCCACATATACTGAAAAAATATGTGATTATTTTAAAAAAATTGGTCAAATTATTGGAATCCTCAAATGTTCAACTTTTTTGGTGAAAAATAGAATGTTGAAGTTTTTTCAGTGAAAAAATAGATTTAATGCAGAAAAACGTTAATACTTTGACAATGACACTTTGCAACCCGAATCATTTAGAAACAAATTGTTGAATAACAAGAATTTGTTACAGGCAAAAAAGTCTGGCATTGGCAACAGTCAATTGATACCATCTGCATCTACATTTGTAGTTTGACATGTTGCAAAATTGTCCTTAAGCTTTATGCTACTCACACTGGAGAGACCATGAGAAGTACTAACTTGACCTTGTCGAAGGCTTGGTTAGGTTTTGGTATACACAGCCAATCCAACCCTCAGTCTAATCACCAAATCAGATGCATTAGTCACTGCATCGGCAGCAAAGTCACTTCCCGGTCTGTGACGACACAAACCATCACTGAACGTTCTGCGAAATGACCCAGCCATAGCGAAAATTTCCAATACCCAGCGAATTGTTTTGCAACCCAGTACTGTACTAACCCTTCTGGTTTCTATGTTATCTATATGCACATTTGTCACATTCGTCGGTAAGTATGATGGTTAAAAGAAGACACATTGTACGCATCTCACTAATAGCTCGGTTTAATCTACACTTCACCTAAATCATCCGCTTTCTACTCAAAACAGTTTATTGCCTTTAAGGAAAAATTTTCCCAATAACCCGAGGTCCTTCGTACAACACCACCCGCAGGCACTACAAAGGATTCTATGTGATCTTTACCGCAGGTTGTTTGGCGTATTTATGCCCGTGCACGTTTTTTGTAATCACGCTGGATGTGAATACTTCAGTGCAATGTGATGTTGCAGCTTTAGTTGCCCAGGCTTACCCGACTTAAAACTACTGTATCTGCATGGCATGTCTTGCCCAACGTACTCTGCTGTCCCTGTGTCGTCGCTTCTGTGTCTTCCGACTTCTTGCGCCTTCTGGCGTGCTTGCTGACTTGGACTACTCTATTCTTACAGGGGAACCGCTGCCAATAATTGCATTTTTACAACGATGCTTTGTTAGTTTTGCAGTGTTTTTCGCACTAATAAAGTTCTTCAGTTTCACTTTACTCTCGTATTTGCATGAACTTAACCTTTTTGCTAAATCATTTTCGCAGTTTTCGCCGTCGTTTTTAACATCAAGTATTTTAAACCAAAATTTAAAAAAGCGTTTTCACAAGAGTGTTCGGTTTTTAATTTCTCTTTATTTGGGGTTTCGTTTCACGCAGGAAAAACTAGTTTGTTTTTTGAAATATCCGCAGCAGGCTGGCTAACGCATGCCGTATGTCAGGGGTCGCAAACAGGCGGGCCGCATGTGGCCCGCGATGCTTTTGGGAATTTTCAAATAATTAACATTTAAGTTATTTAGTT
>JGI24022J15233_10011401_pt1 | contig 10146 bp, 4 predicted proteins | sample Ectturendosymbi2_FD_15233 | JGI IMG/M metagenome (IMG submission 15233)
AGATTATCGTCCAGTATTTCGTCTACCATTCGATTTCTGTTTATAGATTTGACTTGCTTCATAGTATACAAAATGTAGGCTACTCTTCCAAACATCGAATGCATTTTTAGCGCGAAATCTTTAAGTTCGGTAAATCAATCTTTGTTGACTAATTACCAGAAGATCCTACAGTTTGCATGGTGAGCATTTAATTTTGGCCCCGGGGGAAATTTTGCCAAGGCCGCGTTTAGCGGATAGGTAGACAGATTTATTTGACAGAACTGAGTTCATTGCACCAGATATACTCATCAAGACAACAAACGTTGAGGCACCGAAAAAACGCGGAAGTTATCCAGACAGGTGCCCCAGCGGAGGTTTAGCGGAATAAATAAAACAAAAACAATAATGGTACACAAAAAAACGTATTATTCATTGTTCTTGTGCAAATGCACTTTATCCAGCGTAAGCAATTCAGTGAGACAATTGTAATCTCACCCGCTTTTCAAGAATTTCAGCTTTGAAGATTTTTTCGAAATGCTTCTGCGGGCCACTGAAACCGCTGCGGTGGGCCACATGCGGCCCGCGGGCCTGCAGTTGGACCACGCTGGCAAACAGGATAAAAACACTATATTTGTATTGCTTGGAAAATGACAACTTCAAAACGGCATAAATAAACCCTGTGTCCTCTGAATGGATTGTGATTGCTTGATCCATATAATATGTGGTTACAGCAGACCTCGATTAATCCGGATTCGATTTGACCGACGATCTTACCCGGTTTAGGTGAAGATCCGGATTAACCGAAGATAGTCTTTTCTCGCCTAACGTCATCCAAGTACTGAGTTATCAGTGAAAATTACTTACATTGAACATATTTACGACCCAACAGCAAACTTCCGCAGAAGTAAAATGAATTTAGTGATGTATTTACAATGGTGTAACAGACTAGTAACCGCCATATCCACGCAGTTATGAAAAATCTTAAGTTCATAATTTTAGATTACTTGGCTGCAAAGAAATCTGGGAGTTTGGACTGACGCAGAGATTTCTGCGGCTGCTCCATCAGCAGTGACTAAGACATGTTGCCGAGTACAATACACTCAGGGATAATACTCTCTACATGCGTACACTCAACACTAATCAATATAGACTGAAACCGTGGTGCGGCGGCGTCCCTTGAGCGTATTGTTCAACGTGATATCCTATGCCCGTGTGTGACGTAATAATCGTCTCTACGATTAGCCGAATGTTGCGAGCAGTTGCGGCCGTTGTTATGATAATTTTAAACGTTCGTTGGTGATCGTGAGCACGCTTGTGTTGCGCCTGAAAGGTGTCGAATCTTTCCTAGCGACCAGTTAATGCACTTTGAGAACACAACCGCGTGTTAGTGGAGATAAATCCGGATTACGAGATGTGAAAAGAGTAGATTTTATATGGTATAAACCGAAGATTTTTGTAAAGAAAAACGTTAGAACTCATTCGTACCGCAAGTTTTGGCGAAGATCCGGATTAACCGAGGATTACTGTACTATAATAGTATAACAAAGGAGTTCGTGTACAGCTAATCATATCGACAACTAGACAATATTGTCGAGGGCTGCAGCAACACGCTTCTGCATGAAATGTACATTGCCGAAAAACAAACCTACAAAAAACGCTAGAAATCACGGAAATCTCACGAAGATATTTCTGAAGTACAAGAGCTATAAATTCCAAGAGCGCATTGCCATTTGTTCGTGAGAAGAATGTAAGAAAGGCTGCAATTTATGTTGAAGATCTAAGGCAATCGTAGAACCAAGTCGGTACCACAAAGACACATTTTTGCGGGAGCACTACACACATGAGAGACATAATTTCACGCTTTTAAGACAAGCGACCAAATAGGTCACACCTGCATGAGGCCCCAAAAACTAGGATGGCCTGGGGCTCCCCGATCCCTAAATCCGTCCCTGGTTCCAAGCCATTTGCTCCCGACACGGAACCCAAAAGTGAAACAACTGCACATTTTGCCTCAAGATGTTTTTCCCCCGATGATACTCGGGAAGTACTCTTCACGATGAGTGTAAGCAAGGAATCGATCAGCAAATTTTTTTAGGAAATTGATTTCACGCAAAACTACGCATCCTCCGTCCTTATTGAAATAGGTGCTCAGGGAAAGTCACATTCTGCGCTGGCATCTCCAAATGTATCCAACGCTTGCTATTTATCGAACTGCTTCCCGGCTAACTCCCACACAAGCTTTCCACGCGAACTCAGGATACGCTGCCAGAAAGAAATCTTTCCCACGCCAGACAAAAGCCCGAGAAAAGGAAACATCGCAGACTCGAAGCGCTCTCCTTACCCGCGCCCACTAACCGTTTGACTTTCAGAGACACTAAAAGACAGGGTTTTGATCGAAACACAAGGAGAAAATCCACCAAATGCAATGCACAAATACCGTTTATTATCACACAAGGACCACCAAGCATCGAATACTGTTGAAGGTATGTTCAATGAATAACTACAGAAAACAACACGAAGCGTACAACTCGGTGCTCACGACAACAACGTCTGAACGTGTCGCTGTGACGAAATTCAACCAGTAGTGATTTTTCAATCAACAGAATTTTACAAACACCATCATATTAACTCTAACATACTGTAAAACAAGCGACCAAAGAAAGAAACCCACACATACAGCAAGGCATGCATTAAGTTCACCGCTGGGTTTTCTACTAGCTTTTATACACATGTCTCATACAAGTCAAACGCTTGATGTACTGCACAAAGTTTAGCAAAAAAAACGTCAATTTTCATATCAGGCCCGTTTAATATTCAAATTAAAACCACAAAAGCGAGTGTTGTCATATACAAAATATCGTGACAGAATGTCCGTTGTTCTGATGTTCAGCACATTTCATTCTTCAGCCTTGCTGCCTTCCTGTCGAAGACGAGCGATTGCGGCGTCTTTCCGGGTTAACTGCACAAAATAAAGCGGAGTATCCTAAGCACGCACATTAGCATCTCCACTGCCAATTCTTTGGCATGATTGAATAGAAATTGAAACACGATGGCACGCCACGCATGCAGCTGAATCAACAGCTAAACATTTTTTCCCACACAATCATGAATTTTGCAAAACAACATTAATCCAAATTTTGCTGCTTGAAGGCGCACAATAATTGCGCAACAAATTAAAAGCAAACGGCACTGGCTGCTGGAGACAGCAGTGGGTACTTTGGATGATGGATGGCATATACTACATCGGTTTTGGAGCAAAATCGACGGAGCGAGCTCATAATTCAGTAGCAGCTTCGCAGTTCAAACCCCATTGCACTTTCGTGAGCGCGTGAGGTGGCGCAATAGTCAGAACTTCATTTTCCGGTTTCGGGGACTTCACTATGTGTCAACTTTAGTCAGGTCACCCGGTCTCGTTGCCAGTAAAACTATGGTGAGAAAATAGGAAGTGTGTCAGCAAAACTTCCGTGATGTTACAGGGAAAGAGAGCAGAAATAGCTGTGCTGGTCAGCTTCTTAGATGAAGGCACCGTCCGTGGACGTGTCTCGTCGTGCGCGGCTGAAACAGAATCTGGAAACAGCTTTACTTTTACAAACTGTGATCCAGCAGCGTAAATAACTGGAAGCGGCCAACCGACAGATCGACCTAGATTTCACTGCCCATCAACAAATGTATGCATATCGGCAAGAGGCCCGCAACACTGGCAACAAGTGAAAGCTCGCGAAAATTCGCTGACAGCGCTACTGGCTTGTGCACTGCTCCTGCTCCGTTTTATCTATTGGGGAGATAATGCGAACCATGATTCCAGCCTTCAACTTGACAACATGGCTACGCTGCGTCAAGTTTCACAAAAACAGCATCAAGAGCGATCAGCAGTGCAGCATCTATTTTTCGTCCAGCACTGCACTCGTGGTCTGTCACAAACATCAGTGGCGCGAGTCATAAGGTTTGCCGTTTTAATGACCAAAGAGCACCTCGTTGATTAGTAATCGCACTTCCTATAAAAAATCAACTTTTTATCAACAAGAATGTGTGATATTTGCCGTTGTTTGTTCTACTTCTCATGGCGTTCGTGAGAACATTTGTCAACGGAAACCAGCATTGGTTCATTAAAATCATTTGGTTGAAATCAGTGATTTAAGGGATATTGCATAAGCGCAACGGAAGTTTGAATGAAAGTTCAGCTGTTTCCAGTTGCTGTACTTAAAAGAAACAAAGCACAAAAATTACAGCAAAACAAACTCTTTAAAATTAAAAATTGCAAGTGTTGGTGGTCAACGCCTACACATTAAATTTAAAAAATCAAAAAATCTGATTTGAATAAAAAAATCCGATTTAAATCAAGCAATCCGATTTGTTCGAATTTTAATAAAATCATTATTTTTATTAACCTGACCGAAACAAAGAAAAAACTATCTACTAATTTTGAGTTGCAGGAACTAGTGGGTTTTTAGTGAAATTAGAGCTTTTTGAAAAAAGGGTATGTGGGTGTTCGTTGCTTGCCAGAAGCGTATTTATTTCAACGTATATATAAAGGTACACTAGTCGCCATATTCAATGCGTTGGTTTTGTGCAATATGGAATAATGTAAATTTCCCGCACATTTTTTGAACATTTGCAACATATCTCCGCATATTTTGTGATTATTTTATGTCACACTGGCGCAAAATACAGGCAAAAAAGAGTGAGTACTTTTGCGCCTTTTATCTGTGACCAACAAACGCACTTGTGTAGATGCGATTGAAGTGAATGAAGACAATCAACGCGCAACGAAGCAAATGCAGCTTCTGCGATCGTGACGACTTGGCAGCGCCTAGTTAGACTGGTGTTTGCTTGAAATACATAAAAACACCCATAGGTAGTAGCAATGTTGCAAGAATCGGTGTGAAAAGAGCCGTGAGTGAACAACATTTCTAAACACGATTGATATCACGTTTGACCCACTGATATTTCTCTTTATGAAAAAAGAGAACGTTAGCGTTCCCCAACGGTGCATGAACTTCCGGCAACTTAGAAAGAACCAGAACGACGTGACTTTTTTACACTTATTTTTCACGATGCGGTTCGGAGCTAAGCTTCCTGCTTTGACAAGGGATGTGCCCCTAAACGCCGAGACGTCATGCAGACATTGTCGAGCGGTGACGCAGCGTACTTTCACTAACAGATTTCACGAACACCAGAAAGTCCATAGGAGTTGCTAACGGCGCACACTGAGCAGCACCCGGAGGTTGAGACGAAGCCTTGGCTTCCGCAAGTGATCGGAAACGCTCAGTCATATTAAAATCAGGTTTAATGAGGACTGCAAAAGCCACTCTGGTGGCTTTGAAGTACTCTCGTTTAATAACACGCCGAGCAGCGGGGCCGGAGAGTCAATGAAGATGTCGTTGGCTTTGGCGTTTTGTTTCTTATACCATTTCGCTGATTTTATTTGTTCCAGATATTAGTTTGTAATCGACAACTTTTACTGCAACTGCACTGCGAATGGAGTAACAAAACTACAGCTTCAAAGCAAAACTTCCTGCACCAAGTGCTTTTCATCATCTCTAATGACAGGTGAGGGAGTGGCTTCTTAGACTCCACTTGCAGTAAACATTGAGGAAACATTGTTTGCGAACAACTATTAAACGCTTTGGTCTAAGCCTGCGACCATAACTGGAGTCCGTTTGTTATGGGACTGCCTGCAGGTTGTTGGGAAATGGGAATACGCGAATGCAAGTTACACTGATGGAAGTTTTTAGTACTAATGGAAATAGGATCAAAAGGCACGCAACCCCAGGATGGTAAAAAACTCAATGTTCTTTAGAACTCCTAAATTCAATGCCAGTCGAAATCATATCTCAGTCATCGAGCTACGAGTTTTGTCGATGGAAGTTTTGCAGGAAAGTGTTCGACGCTGGACATCTTCTCATGACTAAGATTTGAATGTGGTCATAGTGAAAACAGATTTCTCCCCTGGTTCGTGCTCAATTTATGTACAAAATATGTTCACATTTCATTTCAGACGCCGTCCCACAATGCTTTGATATGCATCAGGCGCAGGTCTTGGCAATAAACGAACATCTCATACTTTTTCACAGTCAAAACAGAAGGGGATCACCACGATCATTCCGAGCAAAAGAAACGTGCATGCAAGGAAACGAAACGAATGCTGACATGATCCAAGCACGCGAATCTCCCATCATGTCAAATAATAAATAGTGTGCACCAAGCAAGTGCCCAAACCGCGTTGCAAGCAGAAGCAAATACTCGAAGGTCCCCCGAGTCAACATAAACATCTCAGCAGCCTTGACAACGAAAAAGTATCAATGAGTCGCAACATTTCGCTGTCGCTGGAAGCGGTTGATAGGCATGCGGGTTTCAGTGCGTGCAAAACGTCTCTGGAGCTTTGTACAGATGAACACAATGCGTGTCGCCACACTGATGAACGTCAACCACGTGTGTTGCTGCACGAGTGGCGTGCACAACACAATGCGTGGACTGCATCGTTCCGAATGAACCTCGCTACTGGCGGAAGTGAACAAACGTTCGCTGAGACAACGAAGCGAGAAGACCAGGAAGCGCAAGTTTCGGTAAAGAGCAGCTAAGCTTGATTACTTCGTAACAATCTCCAGTGATTTTCCTATACACGCGCTGATACATCAAGGTTTAAATTACCACCGATGGGAAGTTGGTAAACTGAAAACATGTGACCGTCGCCACTGTAGTACATTGATAAAGGATGGTAACGTATGAGCATGCGAAGCCATGCCGCGCAGTATAAGAGCATAAGCGCTAAGGCAACGCACCCTCACGGTTGCGAGGACGTCCATATAAGTCGGCTTCGATGTCTTCCATCAAAAGACCGCCAAAAGGGTCCACGTTAATTTCGTTCGGGGTCTGGAGTGAAAGGCACGCACGAATTTAAGTCGTTGTGGCGCGCAAAACTTCCGTCGCGATGAAAATTAGCCTTGCTCACCCAATGCAAACACGATTACATGGGGACGCGCGCTATTAAACCAATCGGACAACCGAAGTCTTCAACAAACTGCTATTCTTACAGTTCAAAATTGACAAGATTACCAAACAGAAGCGATCTTTGGAGCGGCAGTATTACACGGGTTATTAAGTCAAGGAAAAAAGCGCATTTGCTGAAGTTAGTGTTGGTTAAATTAGCAGCAAACCACTCACATTGTTAAATCTCTAGCACCACCCTGCGTGTCACACACATCCCAGAAGAGCTACGTTAAGAGCAAAATCACATGCACAGAAAGAGAGGTCGGTCGTACCAGCCAGGACACCGGGGGCTGCTCCGTGAACTTCTCCACGATCCGCAGCATGACTTCTTCAACCAGCTGCATCTTCGGCCGAACCGAAGCAATGACGCCTGCAGAGATCTGAGCCAGTGAGGTCTTCTCAGCGAAAATTGCGTAAAGTTCTTCGGTTGCAGATCTTGCTTGCCGAGCCTGCAAATAACAGCTTTCCACAAAACGCGTCCAAACTGTAGGACGGACGGCAGGTAAACAGCGCAAAAACAGAAACTACTTAATCACAATAAAAATTTATACGAACGCGCTGAAATTAAACATCAGTTTTAGAGCGCGTCAGCAGTCAGGCCCGGTAAGATTTGGCCAAGCTTAACCGACATGGACTTTTTACACCAGATCCACATCTCAATTTTCCTGTTTAATCCTTACCCGCCAAGCACAAGACCTGAACTCAACAAACGGCCATATTGAAAAAAGAACGCATTTACAGCTTGTAAAAGCAAATTAACAAAAGAAAGCATTACAAATTTAAGTGACACGTAACGCATAAAATGTTGTAAATGATACAATGACATACACTTTCTGAAGCTCTCGCAAGCTCCAAGCAAAATCATAAAAATAGTAAATCAGTTCAGCTCTTTCCTTTGTTTTTGCAGTAAGCAAAAAAATTTTTTTTAATTCCGACTTTAAATTTGATCTAATTTTTTGGCAAATGAAACATTCCCATTCCAATCTTGTTTAGCACGAAAATGTCGTTCAGTAGAACACTTAATCTTTAATCTAAAGCAATTGTTCACATTTGTGGAAAATTTTACAATTATGAATAATAAGGCGTAAAATACAACCATCAGGTTAGTATGTTCATAGCCAGCAACTGTAATTTAAGATTTTAATCGACAGGGCAGTGATTTTGCTGAGAGAAAAGCCAGTGTACTTAAACTTGCTCTAATTTCATCCTTTCTCAAGCCGAAGAGGTAGTGAAACAGTAGGAAAGACAGCAGAACTTTCCACACAGCTGATGGGTGTCATTTATCAGTGGAATAAGTATCCGGATATCGAGTTGAACTATTTTCCTTCGTAACAAGACCACTGGGTCAAAAAACGGTTGTAACAGTGGTGACGTACAAAGGCGTAATTCGGCCAAAAACTAATTATCATTGATCAGCGGCATGCAGAGTGCTCATACCAATACAGATACTTCCGCCAAAAATGTGAGCTGTGCTCCAAACTAATTTCCACTCGGCCCAGCGCAATTTTAGTCCCTAAACATAACTTGTTTTAGTGTAAAAAGCTATTCTGGCGTTCAAAACCTTTTTGGATGATAAGCCTTGCCAGCTTTGTCAATTTAACAGTAGACGACCCACAGTTCCCCCAAAAAAAAACATTTCTGATCACGCTGACAATAATGATGTAATCGTACAAGCCAGCTCAATGGAAAATGACATGATTTATGATTGAAACCCAACAATTCTACATTACGTATGAGACCTCTACTGCACTCACTCTCTCTAGCAGATGATGAAGTTGAGGTGATTCATCCAGATAGCGGATAGCTCTGCAGCAGGTTTCGTTGAGATGCTTACTCAGGTTCTGGGCATGAGCGAGTATATCTCCTTCCATTTGCTGAATACGAAAAAAGCATACATATCAGAAGTGCATATATACTCATAATCTTACAACAAATAACGCAAACCGCGAGCAAGCAGGTGAGTGTCCACACGTTAAGCTGTACCAAAGAAATTAACTTTGAAGTTTTCTCGTTCACGTTGAAATGCATCATGGCATCACAAAAACATTTGTCAACCGCTTGTAACATTCTACGATTTTGTTTTTTGACGTTTTCCAACACAAATCTGCTGCGTCTCTACGAAAACCAACATCGAACTGCAGCAGCCAGCTCCACCTTACTGATGGTGTCTGCAGCCGCGTTAAGATTTGAACGAGCACTCCCCAGACCCTGCTGAAACCTTTCACTGGCGTGATGAGCTGTGGAGAAGACCGCGGTCGACGTGGCATTGAAGCTGTTCTGCGCATACTGGATCTGAAAACAGTAGTGCAGATTGTAACAAGCCAAGACACAGACAATTCCAACGACAGTTTTAGTTGGACGAAATATTGTTAACAACAACTTCGCGGCTATTGCAAATAACGACCTAGCCACGCGTGAGCAAGTTGATCATTCACACGCACTGGCGTATTTCACCTGTCACGAAAAAAGTTTTCGTAAAACGCTGGATACTAACAAGTTGTCCAGGTTCAAAGTCGCGAGTGGATTAACAAAGCAGTTGGTTTAAGCGTGTTTCCGAAGATTGTCAGTGGAATTCGAGCAAAACAGATTTTTAACTGTTTAAGCGCATCATTTCGGCTAGTGGCACCATTGGCTTGTGACTACTAAAGCGTAAGGCACTTTTCTTTACCAGCGATATACGTTGGAGTGCACGTTTGGAAAGTGGTCAAGAACAGGCTGCTTTTCACTATTTACACACGAAGCACCACGACAGTCAAGGCTCACATACCAGGTCGATGGTAAAATGAAGCCTGCTTAATGCTTCCTGACTCCTTGCATGTACACCTTGCCATCGCTTCATAGCTTGCTGATACGATCTGCGACGAACCTACGCAGAAACAAAGAGCGGCAAGCTCAGTAAAAAAATACCCACTGGCAAACAGACTCCGCTAACTTCAAAATGTGTATCAGGATAGGGATCCTATTCACTAGCACGGGCCGCATGAATTGTGAAATATCGCTGGCGGGCCGCAAATTCTATCTTAAAATTCTACCTTTATCTTCCAAAGGAAAGCAGGGTGAGCAATCTAAGTCAAAGAGCTATTTATCAAATCGTAAACAATTTGTGACAACTTATATATGTAAATCCGATAAAGAATATATAACTTGTGGGATACCTCAGGGGAGTGTTTTAGGGCC
>JGI24022J15233_10011404_pt1 | contig 10145 bp, 7 predicted proteins | sample Ectturendosymbi2_FD_15233 | JGI IMG/M metagenome (IMG submission 15233)
GATGAGATTTGCTGGCTACTGCTAGATACCAGTGGCATACGGATATATCCGGGTGGACCTTCCCCGCCAGAATAAAAAGTTGGATTAGGCGGTGATCATGCTGTCAATCAGATAAAAACACTCTGTGTTTATAAATTGATTTTCTGCCGTATCTTTTGTCATACGACTACCGTGTATTTCAATACTCCAACAACGCACGTCAAGTGTTTTTCTCGGCAAATAAAATGTGAAAAACGATGGTTTTGCATTAATGGCGAATCTTCGCAGGGAGAAGAGCTGAAAGGAGAAATTTATACTGACGTGTATCACAACGATGTGAACATCTTCTGGATGATTCCACAGTATTTTATAATCACTTTGGGTGAAGTTTTCTTGTCGGTTACTGGTCTGGAGTTTTCTTATTCGCAGGTGAGTGATGATGAATATATTAGGCAGACGGATTTGTACATCGCTTTTCAAAATTCGTTTACCATGTAGTTCCTGTAATAGATGGGTTTAAACCGTAGTGTTTCGTAAAGCGTGGCGTTGAATAAACCAACCAAAAGGAGTTTTTTTTTTATAATAACAAGCAATGATTTACTTGATTTTTATTTGCTATTACTGCACAAATTCGGCTGTAAACAACAGCAAATCTGAAAGCATCGATCTGACCCAATGGTTTCTTGATCTGAAACAAAATATATTTCTGTGGATAATCTTGGCCAAAGCATGTCTACGGTGAAGATGCCATGTATCCAAAATTTTGACAAGAACAGCCATCTTTTGATCTCACAAAAATCTGGAGAGATGCTTTTAAGTGCGTCATGGAGCAGTAAAAAAGCGGAATTTTCGGATATCTTAATTTCTAGGGTCAAAATAATTACTAAATATTCTTGACTTCTCACGAAATTTCTACTGCACGCTGCTGATGAAATGTACGGTTGGAAGATTGTTGCTTATGCGCTTGCGTCTGTACTCTGTATTGCAAAACAGATTACCCCGTCAGGGACTCAAAACCTTATTTGGAAAACTTGCGTATTTACAGTTTCTACAAACAACTATTTACGGAAATCCTTGTAAAAAATAAACTAGACTTTCCAAATCATTTGGATGCGACCAAACACTTTTACGAACTTTTCGATGTTCCCATAATTTCTGAAGCGTTGGAAAGTGCAATCCTGTACTTACCTTCTTTATTACAATCTTAATTACGTATCAAATGTTGCTTTTATTTAATTACTGTATAATGAATCCATCTCGGGTTCCTAGGGTGTTTGATAGCACCGGTATTCGAATATTTGCCACATTTGGATGATTTATTACCAATACACTCAGTTATTAGAAGAAGCTTATTTTTTCCTCAAACATATCTTCGACTGGATGTGTGTAAGTGCACCTGTTACTCGCAGGCTCCTCCAAGCATGAAGTCAATCCTACAAGCACTGTGGCTGTTCACCGTATCCATTGGCAACATCATCGTCTTGATCATCGCCGAAGCGAAGCTGGTTCCCAACCAGGTAGAATTGAAGCAAGATCTCGTGTGTGATTGGCACTGACAAACTGGTTGTAAATCAGTATCTGATGTTTGAAGAAGGCAGATGTGCCCCGATCAGCTATATTTAGATAACCTTTGTCGTCTGTACGAAGTGCCACTGACCTGTTGCAAGCGACCTTGCGCGAGCCCTTGCTTGTCAACTTTATTTGTGTGCAAAGCCTGGCAAGTGCCCAAAGCGTCCCACCAGCTTTCCAGCAACTTGCGGAGTTAACTTGTTTTTCACCACAAACATGTGTACAGCGAAGAAAGCAGATTGGTCGAGACTACTTTCTGTACGAGCGTTTTTCCTGTGCCCTAAATTACGCTGCCCGGTCACGTCAACATTCCGGTTACTACTCGTTTTAGCGGGTTTTAACGTTGAAACTTGGACAAAGTCCTGATGCGCGTGCTTGGCGAATTTTGCGAAAAAATGAAAGGATTTTAAATTAGAAACGGTGTTTCAGTACTTATTTTCCATCTCAAAAATGTGTGGTGATGGTGCTATGTGTGCTAACCACCCGGATTGCAAATTGTAGTATTTTGTTTTCCCAGGTCATAGGCAAGCTAACCTCAAGCTGCAAACCCCAACCTTTCAAAAAAAATTGATCAGTTACGGGCGCTTGTTTCGATTTTTTAAGATAGGCCCGCAAACGGCGATCAATCACTTTTTTCGTCACGCGTTTGACCTTACACTGCAAAGAAAACATTTGGTTCTGAGGAAGACATGTATTTTTAGTTTTTCAGCATAAATTGAATTGTATTGAAACTTGGCAGGATCGCGCAGCTGTTTAACGCTGAGCACCAACGTTGCGCTTAACTGCGAGACAAAAATACTTTTTAGTTTTATTTAACCGAAAGCTAAAAGTAAAACCAAAAAATCAAAACACACGTTTTGTCACTTTTGTGCATTTGTTCCGGGATTTCCGATCAGGTGCCAAATCGAACATTGACTTTTATTGGGGCTTGCCAGCTAAATGAAGTCCAGTTTTTGCGCTCGATAGAATGTGGAAGAGACTTTTGTGCTAATTTCTATGCGTATGCAAATTCCAGCCAAGATGGCAACTTTTGTAAAGTTGTGCTTTCAGAGCTAAAACAAAAATTAATGTATTGGTTGCAGCAGCGTATATTTCTGCTGTCAGGTATTGTTCTGCAAATCAGTAAGTTTCGAAGTACATCCAAGAAAACGCTTTCCAGCCACTTTAACTTACCTCCATTGCGATAACTGCATGCAGAGATAGCTATCTCTGCCAGAGATAGCAGTTTTTGTGCTAAATCTGTCAGATATAATATTTTTACAAACGGCGCCCCACATAACACAAAATCCATGCTGTTAATGTTTATTGGGGAAGTTTCTGTGTGCAAGGCACAGAGGAATAGTGACATAATCTCTTGAAAATTTATCAGTAGTAATATTTAACTTGCCACGAGGTGAACTCAGCTTTGTGACGTAAAGAAACGCTTGCGTTGTTGCTTCTCTGTGACGTTGCTCTCCTGCTGGGTTTCCAAAAATGCATCGCTAAACAATATTTTCGAATTGCATCGGTAAACATTAGCGTTTGTGGAAATGTTGATTCACAGTCTTTTGCGTTTGTGCAGGGAGTGTATGGCGTTAGTAAGTATCCGTGTCGTAGATTCTCTTGTTTGGTTGGCAACGCAGCATTATTAAAATCACAGTGCGCATGCAAAAAAAACTAACTTTCGAGTTTTATGCCGTACCTTCGTCACCTTATCTAGATGAAGTCAAAGTCATGGATGAATGATACCAGGTATACAATTAATTCGACACGGTGCCGTCGCTGGTCACGGTGATGTTAGATCTTGCTCAGTCTTTAGGACGAAGAAGGAAATCTCTCCATTAACGTAACCATAGTTAATTTCCTAAACAACAGGCAAAATGTTAAATCCTGAGCAAATTTTGAAAGGTTTCCTCGAGACTAGTCTGAAACGTTTTTGGCGTTTGCTGCCACAAGGGTTGCAAAACAAGTGATAAACTTTTTTGTTCTTTATCTCCTTTGTAAAATAAGTCAAGAGACGGGCAGTTTTTTTTCCCAAGATTTTTCGATCTTTTCGCTCCTGTATGATTATAATTATCAGTTGAACATCTCGCATAGACTTCAATGGCAGCACACTACAGCACGTGTTCGACTGTGTAGTTCGATAGCAACATCACGTGCACACCATAGTTAGTGCTTACTGCTTATTTGATGAAACCTCACAGAAGCTCTAGCTTCTATGCTTGCCGAATAAAGTGAATCTAAAACAAACGCACTGGTTTTGTTTACTGCTGTTTCTTGATGGATGAAAAGAATGTACAACGACATGATGACAGAAAACTCGCGTTTGTCAAAGCTTTTCTCGACAACCATTCCAATGCTTTTTGTGATAGACATGGATAGTTTAATTTGCACTTTTCTGGTGGTAGCGTACAGCCTATACAGTAGCATTGAAAGGTTTGATTGGTTGTCTTCGCGAACAATGTCAGGCCTTATTTTCAGGGTTTGAATTGCTGTGTGACAGTGCTGTGGCTTCGACTTAATCTCGAACTTTTGTCGAAGCAACACTTTCCGATTATCATGTAACGACTCCAACCTTGTTTGACGTAGGCGGATGAATACTTCCTTTTTGCCGGCCTTATCGGGATCGCCGTGATCCTTTTCATCTTTCTCGGTATACGCTACGAATACGTCGACGAATCCGAGTTCGCGGACGAAGACGAAAGGGAAATTTTCGAAGAGGACGAGTTTACCAGCGGGAAAGGTTCTCCCCAAACAAAGTACAAGGCTGCAATGGCGAATGGCAAGAGCAATGCTGCTTACGAACACGACACCGGATTTTAGGCAAGCCCTGCCAGGTCCTCGCGTTTGTTTTGTACATACAAGGTGCTCGTGTCTGCGCTGACCTCCGTCGAACTCATATCTGTGGCGCTTTACGCACAATCTGAAACTGTAAATTCGCTACTGAAACTCGTGTTAAACCAAACAAGTACCCGTAGAAAGTGGAGACATTCATTGTCTCCACAAATCCGTTTGTATCTGAATGCAGCTAATGGCCATTGACAACCATTTGGTTAGTTATTTTTTGTTTGTTTTTAAAAAGAGTAGTACAGTGTAGATTTCCGTATTTTCAGAAACTGAAAATCTTGGGTGAAAATTGACAAACTTGGAAGGTTTCAGACCATACTTAATTGCGGGAAGTAGACGGCGCATGGCACGACTGCTTGGAATGTTTGCCCCTGCGCATTTTTCGTAGAGTTTTTCCTCGCTGTTAACCATGCGAGCTCTTGACGTGCCCGAAATACCCTACTAACGTTCAGCAAACAACCTCTCTCGCGGTATGCATCGGAAATCCTGCACTCCCCAGTAAACCCGACTCCGATGTCGCACGCAGCATTGCGGGTCAAAGTTCTCCGAAAATTCACGACGGCAAACAACATCTCTGCTCTTGTTTCAGGAACGTGAATGGGCCGTAAAATTTTCCACACCTTTCATAACAAGCGTGCATTGTGACCAGATTACTAATTACCGGTTTAATGTTTAACCGGAGAACGGTACACACCACCTCGCGCGCGTGCACACATGCAGGTCGTGACCAACAACGAGCTTGCATCTTTTGTGTCATGGCGGAGCGATAAACATCACGAAGCTGCTTTGTCATGCAGTTCAATGGGACGAGACCGAACAAAAAGCTGTTTTTGTCTTTCTCAACGTCAGGCGCTTTTTTACACCGGACCTCACGCCTGCGTACCTTCGCAATAATGTCCCTGCAGGTGATGCGATTCGCTGTTACGTTGTTTTGATCGGGTGGAGTATTACAATCTGACTCGACGTACTACATTGCCAAAAAAGCGCTCTGTTTTGCAAGCTTGTGTTTGTGCATCCGCTGTGATCAGAACTTCATGAAAAAAAGGTTACTTGTCGATTGGTGTGATGAAGTTCAGACTCATGCCGAAATCAGAGTGACAAGGCTCTACAGAAAGCAGCCATCGACATCTTTTTCAAAGAAAGTGTCATTTTGCAGCAAATTTGTAATTTGGCACACTTTGCCAAGTTGGTTGCATCATGAGATTGGAACAAAACATAAATATGGACAGTTATAGCCATCATGTGTTTCACCACCTTCCACCCAACGTATCCTCGCGTGTTTGCGCATTGAGAAGTTACTTCAACGCAGGATTACCATTCGTCCGGCATCTCCCTGACGTGTCTGGAATTTAGGTGTTAAAATTTGTGTCCGGAAATAATTTTTTCAAATATAAAAATTTTTTTTAAGGTTTAATGTCCGGAATTTAACAGGTAGTAAAATAGCGTTAAACTCGAAACAATGTGTATATGTTATGAAGATGAAAACTTCAACTTTTACTTATTATTTGTCTGCTTCCAGCGTCTAAAATAGTACTGCCTGAATTAGCTTTTTTGCGGTGGATTGGTAGTTGCAAGTGCATACTGAAAAATGCCGTGTAACGTTTGTTTGTTGTCGAGAAAAGTAGATATTGAGACTGTCGGGAATTTTACATCTTCAGATATGGTAACCCACCATACTTCAGCCATTACTGCGGCGCTCTGTTTGTTTTATGTACAACGCGACAACCGCAGATGCATCATCGCGGGGTACAAGCAACTCGAACAAACTTTCTGACGTCACAGGACGCAATTAGCTTGCGTGTTATGTCATAATGCTGTGATTTCGGAGAACAGCTGAAAGTTTGCTTCAAACTTTAATCGAGTGCAAAGTTCAAGTTGTGCACCATTGTTATAAGGACGACATACGGGGTACTGCGCTTCTGTGCAGCTTATAGCTTTATGAAATTTTTTTGTTGCGCTGATTTTTGCAAAAAATAGCATTCTGTGAGTGCCGTTGATTTTGAAGCAAATATCGATTAAACTAAAAAAATTACACTGATAAGATTAAGTGAGATCAGTCCCCTTTTAGTTCTTAGTATAGTTCAGCTGAGACCACATTTATGTGAACAAGACGCAGTTTGGCGTAACTGCCGTTTGCTTTTGCTATGGATTTCCAGACAAATAAGACGCCTGTTTGCCGACAGCCGTCGACTGGAACACAAGCCTTTGATCGCCAGTACAGTTTTGCAGATTACAAATGTGGTTTTCTGCTTCATGCAGTCACTGAACAACACAAAAATGACCTTATTCCTGAAACGTATCTCACCTGGGTATTAACCGATGTATTGCAGAATATTAATACATGCGCACGACATCTCAACACAGGTGAACAGGTCTCGACTATCTGTGCGCCGTTGTTGAACGACTGTTTTTTAAATCAACAACTTTGGGCAAAAATATTTAGCATGTTTCAAGTAGTTTGAGTGATTGAATAGTGGTCGAAAACAAGTTACGTTCGTTGAAATTATCCATGCGTTTCATATCGCTCTTACGATCATACTTCCTATCTGACATGTTATTATCCGTAAGTGCTTTTTGCCTCTTGTTTTTTTTCCCAGCAAGCGCCAAATGTTCCTCAAGGTTACCAGTTGCACTGGTAGCTGCCTGCCAGTGTGGTTAGTAAGCATGGCGCTAAACTGCCCTCGGTGATGGGTCTACAGTTCCTCAGTTTTTAGAAAACTAGAATAGCCTCGAAGTCATCATAAATCCCAGATCTACTCTGGCCCGGAGCGTTGACAGGACTCCAGCCATGGATGAAATAGTCACTTTTCGTGCAACAAAGCCTCCATTACCGCGATCGAGTTTACCAAGGCAGTTGTCACTTAAGCATGTCACCAATTTTATGCTCAATTCTTGGCGCAAGACCTCTGCTTGAGCTTGAAAAGACCAAGCCACACGTGCAGCTGGAAAATGTTGGGAACCAGTCAGAGCGAAAGCAATTGTAGATAATTTTTTCTGTAACGCGCAACTGCACGCATCCTGTCCGGTTGCATAGTTGTCCCTGAGCAAAACTATTATAAACTGGTTCACTCTTGCAGTTAATGCGGAATCAACCCAAAACAACATAGGTTTGCATGCACGTTTTCAAGTGTGGTGAAGCATGTGTGAATTTGTTGCAGAAATGACACAAACTGTTGCTGGCCTATGTGGAAATTTTTGGCTACTCACTTTTGAAATTACTCTGATTCACCGAAATCACGACATTCGTCAAAAAATATTTTATTTCTGAGGTGAAAACTGAATTTTTTGAAAAAATAAAACATTTTGATCTTGTCGAACTGATTTTTACTCACCCATCATTTGGTAAAACATGCCGCAGCACTGTCAGTATTTTTGTATAATCAGTACCATGCTCCACTGGTCAACATGTGCAGTAAGATTGGAATCAGCATTTTATTTCAAACACATCGTTAAGCGAACATGTTTGAGCAGCATATTTACTTTCCGGCTTCCAAGCTTTTCAAATTAATTTCTACGTGAAACATGTAATCTGAAGGATAAGCATCAGAACACTATGGCAAATATGATGTCCAGGATCTAATTCACAGTGGTTGTGTTTGTGCATGCTCTTTGCTTTTCATCGCTGGCACTTTCATAGTTCTTGCAAACCTTGTTCTGTCTGAAGCTGTTCTTTACGAGGTGACCTTTTAAGAGCAACACACTATGAAAAAACGCTTGACGAGTTTTAATTTTACGACATTTTATTGATGATAAAATTCCCTGGTCAAAAATATTCCCGATCAAAATATGTTGAAGTGTCAGATGCAGCTCAGGCAGAGCTCAGAAGAGGGAATGTCATTGAACTGGCATGTTGGTACGCAGATGGCATGTTTTTACGCAGATCAAATTATAAAGGTTTATTTTTTGTAAGAAAACAAAACTGTTTTAGTAGTCGTTCAGAAAGAAATCAAGTCAATCTAAGGCTTTGAAGAGAAAGCAATTTGTAAAAAGGACTTTTCATGACAAACATTGTCTCAATGTTGCCCTGCATGGATGAAAAAGCTGAAATTGAACCCAGAAGGACAAACTAACTAAAGAGAACCCACAAATTTTCTAACCTGGTAACAACTGACTTTGAAACAATAAAGAATTACAGAAAAAGCTTTTTTTCTGGCAGCGCTGCTCAAAAAATCTTTTGTTGTGGGAAAAGTATTCAGAAAGATTTTATAAAAAGCAGGAACTTTATGAAATCCTTTCTCATTGTGCTGGGCAGATATAACATAAAGAAACATTTTCAAACTTGTATGCAAAATTTCTTCATCGTCGATTTCATGATGGTTATATAATCATTTAAAATGATACTGAAAGAAATTTTGTCGTTTATTTCAGGGATTTTTAAGAAACATGTTAGGTACCCGGTGTGGACCTGTAGGGACCCGATGATAAGTTTCTCTGATTCTAGGGACCCGAATAGGGCACCTCAACCACCTTAAAGAAACATTGGTTATTTTTCATCGTACTGAAATTGCACTATTTTGATAACTTATGATACTTCATGTACCTAAAAAATTTTGTAATACGGCACATAATTGAGCAAGCTTTTTCGCAAGAGCTTAAGATATTTGAAACATTCCAAAAATTTTGAATTCCAAAAATTTTGAAAGTTCCAAAAATTTCAAAAATTTTGAAGACACTTCGACGCTAGTTTTTATGATTTTTTAACAATTTCATAAAGCGGCGTAGAGCAGCCATAAAAGAAAACCTTATTATTGAGATAAAACGTGAATCTTAGGGAGAAAGTCTATAATTTTCATCAGTTTGTTAACCTAACTCGAATCGAGAAAATGTCTCTATACTATGTGAAAGAGCGCCGCAATTTTAAGCGCCTAATAAAATTTTTAGTTACGCATCTAATGCAAAAAAAGGTTGCAAAATTGTAGCAATTACATCGAATGGTTTAGGTCTGCCGAAAATATCTTCAATACCTTTCATGACTTAGGCTTGATTTAGATCAGCTATGTCCAACCCGCGGCCCAGTTAAGGTTTTCGCTGTAGTAAAAGTATACCAAATACTGACAACCTGTCCGTTTTGATAATCTTAAATTTGACATTTTTGATGCAGGTGGACCTCAGTGCCACTTTATCACGTCTGTCCCATTGCATTTAGGAATCGAAGGCTTTCGTTACATTAGTATAAGCTAAATTTAGTTTTTTAAGATCAAAGTAAGCCATTCAATGTGCGGCCCTCATTAATATGTTATTCAAGGTGCGGCCCTGGTTAAGACAGTGGCATGATTTTTGGCTCAGTAAGCTATTTGGCTTGGACATGGCTGATTTAGATTCTCCACTCTGGTTGATGTTGGTTTCAAATAAAGTTTTCATTCCCGGCTTTCACATGAGTTAGTGACCAACTTCTACCTGGTTCGATCGGACATCTTAGTCACTGTTCAATATACAGGCCTGCGACACAGATATTTAAAGGTTCTTTCTGGGATCACGCTGTAACTATTGCAAGCACACAGACGCGTAGTCAGAAAAAAAATTGGCGACTGGCATTAATTGTCTACTCCAGGAGTCTCCAAACTTTTTTGTCCGAGCTCCACACAAGGTAATACAGAACATGTCGAGGGACGGACGCCGTACGCAATGTGATTGTTGCGGAGTATGTCATATTCCACCAAATCTACAAATTTTTCGTAAGTATTTTACAGCTAAATTTTAGGGTTTTGGGGTGGTTTAACCTTTTAGCTGCTTTAGGCATAACTGAATGGCTAGCTACATGGGTTCGTCAG
>JGI24022J15233_10011405_pt1 | contig 10145 bp, 7 predicted proteins | sample Ectturendosymbi2_FD_15233 | JGI IMG/M metagenome (IMG submission 15233)
CATAAATTCTTCCAGGGGGGGGGCAACGTCGAAAACTTGCTTATGCTTTTCAGATTGCTGACGATGCAATGCAAATGGACGTTCACAAAACGCATTACCCGTTCTACCCCATTAGCCTGTGCTGGTTGCACCTCAACTCTCAACCTTTTGTCTAAAATGCCTTCTACACTTCGGCTATCAGCAATACTTTCTTTTTATAAGCTGCCTAATATCCATTTTTAAGCACGTGCTGCAAATAGTCATAATTTTTAAAAAATAAACGACCAGAACAACACTTGCGGTGAAAAAACAAAAAAAATAGACACTCTCGCAAAACTGCTTCAAGCAATGAGAAGTAGAAATATATGTTGACAAGACTATCGGACAACTCACAAAAGTTGAACACCACGCAGGCAAAAAAAATTGAGCAGATGAATTGCGAAAACTCGGCACAGCAAATACAGCTTTGCACTTACAGTAGTGCTCACTAAGAAGTCAAACTAAACCTTAACGATAAAGACGTATTCCCACAAGTCTGCATAGACGTATTCTAACAAATCACGTATTTTCACACTGGGTGAAAAGAAGCCTGCATAAGAGCCGATTGATTAAGCTATTCACTCGGGCACATTGATCACGGTCTCACACTAACAATGGATTTTTCAAATTTGTGGAAGCACTGTCATAGATTTACTCATGCTTCTTTCCACACAGTATAAAACTATACGTGGCTTATCGCTATCAACAGTTATTGTCTCGCTGCATTACCTGCCAAAATGTCTGTGTTCAACAGTCACATGCAGGGCTCCCATTCAATGATTTCAAAAGAACCCCTACTGCACATCAAAAAACACACATTCGTACAGTAAATACCCAGAAAGCTTGTGTTACGAACAAAAACATGGGTGTGCTTATTTGAATTGAAACGATAATCAAATACAGATTTAATTATAGTTCGTCTTCCAAATTTTCTTCTGCAGCGCAAACATTAACATCTGGATGATCTTTTTGTTGCTCAAGACGTTTTTCATAACGCTGGTAACATACTCTGTTGATCTCTCACTAATGTGCATTCTTGAACAGCAGCGGGATCTTCAATCCAACAAAAAATACAATCCCAATGCCTTCTTCCTCAAATTGAAATTTGTTTTAATTTGTATACATAGGGAAGCATCGAAATTTAAACAGTCAGTCCTAACCCTTGTTTCACCAGTTTCTTCAACTGGCATTAGAAACAATAACATCATATGTATAACCCCAACAATGATCTTATGTGAGGATATCAAACCGATTGAACACGTTCTGCTTCATCCGCTATGCGAACTTTCTGGCCTGATATGTGCATGGAAACACTGTAATATAAAGTTTTCCTTATATTATTGAACACATTGAAGTTGCTGGTGAATATATCACTTCAGAAAAAAAAACTGATTAAACGCGATTTTTCATCATTAAATCTAGACACCCAGCAGGGGCGTAACGAGGGGGGCAAGGGCCGCAATACCCCGGGCGCTGAATCACTATGGCGCATTTGTTCTGAAAAATGCATTTGCTTCCGAAAGATCTCAGGTACGAACATGGGGGCGCCAAACTTGCTTTTTGCCCAGAGCGCCATATAACCTCGTTACGCCCCTGACATCCAGCTCGACTAATAAAGCAAATCTGGGTGAAAAAAAACGCAGCGGGAGCCCTGCACCAAAGGCCTTCTACCGTAACTTGAAGGGAACTTTCGAAGATTTATTGCAGTGTTATTGTTGCGCAGTAAAGACCAACAGTAGAACAATCCGCTAGCAAGGTGCGCAACGTGCGCCTGCAGGCAAAGGAGAGGGTACGAGCGAACTGCAATCTCATCATTGCATGGCACCAGAACAGTGAATCTGGCTCTTGTGCAGTGTGATTGTCAGTGTCATATACCGACAAATAAACGGTCATTGCAATAATTAAGTGAATTACTCGGAAATTAGCTGCCAACTTCATGTTTTCAAAAAAATTTTGGTCCTTGGTCTCAATTTCCAGGGGGGGAAAATGCCCATTTTGCTCCCACTGCGGACCCCGTGCTGGTGATATGTAAAACATATTTTATTCTTCTCTAGGAAACCCAATTTGAGCACAATGTTCAAAGCATATTGAAAAAATCTTTCAAACCTTTGAGGTAAAAGAATCAAAATAACAAATGACAAAGGTTGCCTTCCAGTGTATTACGACGCGTGCGGTACACCCTCCCTTACCCTTGTTTTCATCCATCATTAGTTTGGGAACGGCACCTTCTCACTGTAGCTGAAAATTGCACACCCATAAGCTTAATCAAACATGCTATAGTAACTATGCTACCATCAATGAATTGTTGAAATGGAGATATGTATGATGTGACACTAGTCAGTCCGTTCCATAACGGTTCGTCAGCAAGCAGACCAGCGACGCGACATAAATTTCAGCCAACCTCACCCACACAAGCACTTGAACATACAGTACATGCAACACAATCAACACTGTGACGCATTCCGCTGTCTACTTACAGTATCACATCGGACCCTTCTGGAGCTGCACCGCGTTGCTCTGTCACATAGCCCCGCGTTCACCGTTAGGCATCACTAACAACTAACCATGGAGGTAACTTCCGCTGCAATTCGAGAAAATCTGTGACCATGCACTGCATCTTCTACATCAAGTCGCTACCCTGAGATGATTCATGGACGGATTACCTGCATCATCCAGTACATTCGACATTGCAGCATCAACTAGTTTCCGTGTAAATATGAAACAACTGAAGGCAGTTGATAGAAACTGCGTTATGTTTTGATTCCCATCAACCCTTCAAGTAAATATCACTTCCACTCCCTTTAAACTCACATGATTTACACGAAGTTCAGGCAAAGTAAATAAATATGCAATTTTCAAATTTTATTTTCAAAAAGAAATGATATTAGAGTAGTCTCAAAAATATGTAAAGCAACGCTTCGGCAAAACATCTATCATCAAGGTTATAGAGATGTGGCAATCTTTAAGACAAACGCAGACTTCACGCGATACACATGCGTATTAAAATAAACTGCTTATCAAAAGATGCTGAAAGACCCGTCACCCGCAAGATCGCTGCTACCTGAATACGCAGGCGTATCTTTCCATGGTATAGCAGTCACACCTATGACCTTTATTTGCTCTTATGTTACAATCAAGGCGTCTTTCTTGGCTTGCAACTTAGCATCAGCATTTTAAGCCCAGAGAGTTATGAATAAGGGGTTTGAAAATCTAAAACAATACACTGCACACAACTCGAACTTGAATAAAACTCTACATCAACAAAAAATACCCTCACCTGCGCCTCCTTTTACTTAGACTGCATTGTGACACTTTGAGCTATTGCCTTCTGCCTCGCAAAGCAATCCGGCGGTCGTAGGCCTGCATTGACAGGTTGAGAGGTTCAGCTGATGCTACGTGGCAACGCTGGTGATAAGACCTCTGATTGCTGAGGGAAAGGGCTCCGCAGTGTGTGACATTGCAAGACTTAGGTCGATTAGTTGCAGCGCTACGTCATGGCCAGCGCGTAAGTTGACAGGGTATCTGCACTGATCTACCTCGTGGGTCATTGTTTGATGTCGAGCTGTGGAAAGACGACTAAATGAAAGGTCGTTGAGCTGAGAATCATCACCAGCGGAGCATGCTGAGCTCCACAAATACATGCAAACAGCTCAGCGCATATTTCTTGAAACAATGAAAACACGCTGCTTCCGCCAAAAATATGTTCTCTTCATTCCGACGTGCACGGAGCTATGGTATCAAGAAAGAAATAAGAAACCCATTCAAAAGACATACCTTTGATATGTGTGCAAAAACCTGGGGCTTCTATTGACATACAAATTAGTGCAATTTAGTGACACTATCTTGCGGTCAAGGTTTGCAAACTTTGGTAGTTGCTCTGCTTGTTCATTGGATGAAAGAACATGGAAAACCGCTGATTGCTGTTGTGGCCCATGGTACACGAGAATTGCAAATCGCAGATTTTCTATCTATCAACAGAATTTTTCATCGTATCGGTGAAGTGAAATATACTGTATTTTTGATTTGGCCATTATTTGTATAACCTGCACTTTTATGTCTTGTAATAGCAATCTACTATTTATCAATTACAGCAAACCTGCTTACGCGTCATAAAAAAGGTGCCACCTTACTTGAAATGGATACTTTTTGTGAAAACGTCCTTGCTTACCCTCATACACAGCATACACAAAGTTAGTTTTACAACTTTTCAGTATCAATTTTTTGTACAAAATAGGTAGAAATTGTGATTTCAACAGTACGTATTCCAGGCTTGGGCTTCTCAACTGAGGGGTAGATTTCACCTTCCAAGGGGGTAAATTTACTGAATCATAAATTATAGAAAACACAGGCCTGCACAACATACGGCCGGCGAAAGCTTTTCTTGCTGCCCGCGAGAACTTTCTCAATTATAGCAAATGTTGCAAAAGCTCGACCTCGAATAATAATTGTCATTCCAGAATTTCTTCCATACTACAACAAAATCTCGACATCGAAATGAACAAGGGCGTGAGCAAGGGGGAGGGTTTGGGGGTTAGCCCCCCTTTAGTTTGATATGTTACAAAAACTTTATTACCTGCGCAAAGGAGATTAGTTGTTTTCGCATACTTTTTGCTTGTTAATTTTTCAATAATTTTGCAAAAATTGTAGTTGTAAATGCTCTGACGTAGTGATGAGTGTGTTTTACTCCCCTGTTTTAGCGCTCAGCCTGATATTTTTGCAGTTATGAACTGCTGTGTCGTAGCGTTGTGTGTATTTTCCTGCGATATCCTAACTTGGAGCCCTGATAGTTTATATTCAGTGCAATAACACATAAAATACGGAGAGTGCGTGTGGAAGAATATGCATATTGTGTCAACAAACTTGGCCAAAACGTTGGTTTGGAAACATCAATATTACGTCAAATTGTGACGTCACAAACAGCGCACGCCAAATACAAATAACCGCCATATGCCACTGAATGGACACCCCATGAACATTTTGTACGCCACTGGAAATGAAATAGACTCTTGCGGCCCGCGGCAAATTTATGTTGATAATTTGGCCCTTCGAGCTTTCTGAACTGTGCAAGCCTGGCAAACATAAATTTTTATAACATTTTACAAACTGCAATGTGCGAGTTGATTAGGCTGTAGTTAGTTACAAGACAAAACACACAAGCAGTAGCGTAGCCAGCCCAAAATTTTGGGCGAGCAGATATTTTTAATTTAAAGAGAGCAACAGTATTTGGTTTGGGAGACCGCGTCTCGAAGCACAAAACGACAAGATATGCTAGAAAGTTGGGTGGACCGTGGCTACGCCTATGCACGCACGTACATCCATTGTTTTGTTCATATTGGTGAGAAGATCCACGTCATGTTATGCATCACAGTAGCGCCATTTTTCTTATTCTTTTCGCAGCATGCTAGACTGGACAGTGGACAAACACCACAGTGAAGGTCTTTTGTGAATGAATTAGTATTCATGAGTTAGCAAATGCAGGTTGCAATATTTTCAGTTATTTTGTGGGAGAAGGGAGCTTATAGAATCATACGTGGACTTCGGGTTCGATTTATCCATAGCAGATGATGTTCAAAAACCTCAACGTATCTTTTTCTCCAAGTGCTTAGTAATGCTTAGATCAGGACTTCCCCAACTTTTCACGATCTCGTACCACTTGAGCAACCCGTATTGTCAACGCGAACCCCTTCTTCCAGAACAAATAATTTGATCGAATCTTAGTTTATTCAGAAGAATAATATACATTAAAATAACAGCAAAAAAACACAACTACATTTAATGGGATTTTTGTTTTTGTTTACTTTCCATCAATTGGTCGATACGTGGCGTAAATTTGCTGACAGCGCATCGAAAGTCATAATGTTACGATACCATAGGAATAGCAGGCTACAGGAAACTTTATTTATTAAGAAACAAAGCCCGATGCGTAAAATAGAAAGCTGTGAATCCTGTTTTTTGTGAAAAAATGGAAATTACTCGCGTACCACCTTGACGACCTTCGCGTACCACTAGTGGTACGCGTATCACAGGTTGGGAACCCCTGGCTTAGATGATTATGAAGCCGTAAATTTTAAAATCTAATTTCACTTCACGCCATCTCACACGTGTACATGATAATCATGTGTCATTGCTGGTCAAACACGCTTGATTTCGTGCTGCAGGAACTCTGCCTATATTAGTGTATGTGTCTGAAGACACATCAGGATTGGAAGCATCCTACGACGTTGCTTTTAGAGGAGCAAAAAATACGAAACCGCATGCAATCGGTGAATGACTTATCAAACCGTACCCTATGGATATGGTGGAATTGGTTTGTGGAAGGGAACAAAAGAAACTTAAGAAAATTTCTTTACCAAACGATACAGTACGTTGTCGTTTTATAAGTGATATGCCCCTTGATATTTTAGATCAGGTAACAGACCAAATTCGAGCTAATACGGCAAGAGTCAGCCTTCAGCTAGCTGAGTGAACTGACGTGTCGAACTGCATGCATTTGTTGGTTTTCTGTCGACATGTACTAGTAAGTGAGTTGAAAGAAGAGTTCTTGATGTACGGAAGTCAAGAGACGACAAGCAAAACGATTGATGTTCTGGAAAAAATGTATGATTTCTTTCATAAAGTTATCTCTCTTGGAATCACGTTGGCTCACTTTGCACAGGCGACGACCCTTCTGTGCTCGGTGCTAAGTTAGGTTTTACAACTCTGGCGGAAAAACGGGGACCTCACGTCGTTTCTACCCATTGTGTCCTTCAACGACATGCATTGACAAGGGAAACCTTTCCAAAATACTTGAAAACAGTTTTGAAGCACGTAACAGAATGTGGGAATTTTATCAGGGCAAATACAGGAAACTAGTGTTACCGTTATTAAAACGTACGTGATAAAATTCAGGGCTTTCAGAGAAAATTTGATTCGTGCAGTAGGAGAGTGCAAAAAGAAATTTACGCAAAATTTTCCAACATTTGATGACTGGAAAGTCAGTAAAAGCCACAGCGAGATTTCCGAACTCAGCGTTGAGACCTAGCCGCCTTGAAGCAGTTTTTAATGAAGCAATTTTTAACAATACAGCTCCTTGAATAACCCATCCCTTTAAACCCAAGCTAGAAAGTACTGCTTGCGATGATCTGTACAAAGATTAATTGATTGATTGTTGTCAATGTTAAAACAATGCTTTATTCCAAATACATACCCTGCAATGGTGACATTTGTATATTTTGGTGTGGATTGGGCGAAGAGTTTCCTACGCTGTCTCAGCGCGCATTAAAAATTATTATAGCCAGGCCCAGGGGTGTATAGTGGGACGGGAACGCGTAGGAACGCCGTTACTACACTGCAGATTGACTCAGGCGTACTGAACTCACCGTACAAGACCCAGACATACTAGAAGCATGGTGTGTGTATTTTTATTGGGCGCCGTTCATAAAAAAGTGTATCGGACATATTTAGCACTAAAACTAACGCAGTCATATTTAGCGAAATCTGCACACCTTTCGCTAAATCTGCGCAGATTTACCTAAATCGGCGCAGATTTAGTTAAATCGGACACATTTAGCTAAATCTGCGCGTATTTCACTAAATCTGCGCAAATTTAGTTAAATCTGTTAGCAACAGGCATTGTTGCTGTCATTATAGTTCACGTAGGTGAAGCAGGTGGTCTCACAAGCAGGAGGTCTCAAAGGCACTGCCCCCGAATGCCCCCCCTAGCTACGGGCCTGCGTGATGACATAGGTAGACTGTGACGTTTATCCATGACCACGTGGTTTTCCCGGGAAGCTGGAACGAACTTGGCAAGCTTTGACCTGCAAGAGTGTAGCAGAACACAAGCAGTAAGTAGATGACTGACATAGCAGTATGACTGAAGGTCCGTGAACAAAAATATTTGCAGTCGGGGACCGCAGAAGTAGGAAAAGGTTGGGAACCATTGCTCTAGCTCAGTGGTTCTCAATGATTTTGGACCTATGAACCGTTTTTTCAAAAAAATATCCGTTGGACCACTTTGTTATGCTGACACCTCATGAACAACTAGCCTAGTCTTACTTAATTTATTGTACAGTTAAGGTTACAATTTTCAGGAACGTTTTATCAAGGATTTATGGAACTCTCTGTGACCACTGGAAATTCTAGATGGACCACCGGTAGTCCACTTGGACCACGTTGAGAATCACTGCTCTAGTTTGACTTTTTTTGTAAGCTAATGTAGCAATCATGTTTTTATCGTCAATGGTTATTTATTGTATTGGAGTCTGCTACATAACGTATTTTTTCCACATTGATTTTCAAGCAGTTAGCTGGAGGAAAGCGAGAATTTATACCGAAAAGAAGTGAATGATCTGTATGTTTATTTTAACGTTACAATTTTTCAGTTCAGATTTATGGCTATAATCCTCTTATACTTTTGTAAGGCGAATTCCACTATCAGACAATACAAGTAAATGTAAGATGCCTTCTTTTTCAGATTGGTTGAAACAACTTTTTGGCAAGCTGAATAAATCTCAGTCGTGTATTCAGCTCGATGAAACAACAGATATTTTAGACGAGGTGCTGCTGATTGTATATTGTAGGATTGCCGATGAGGAAACAAAAACCATTGTCGAGCGTTACTTTTGCTGTCTAAAAGTTGGAGTTTGCGCAACTGTTCAAGCCATTTTCGCCAAGTTGAATCAATTCATCGAGAAACATGGTTTAGATTGGACGAAGTGCAAGTCAGTCACTACCAATGGAGCAGCAGCCATGCAATATTCTACTAATGGAGTTGTCCGAAAAACCAAAAATGTTTTTCTTGACTGTGTTGCAACTCACTGCATGATTCACTGAGAAGCAGTTGTGGTTGCGAGAGTGATTCAAGAAAGCAATCAGCAGTCACTCTGGAGATTGTTCTTGATGATTTATAAAATTTGTTAATTTCATTCGCTCACATGAGGCATCGATTGTTTCCATAACTGTGCAAAGAAATGGAAGCAGACGCAATGAAGTTATTATAAAATGCTGAGGTACGTTGGTTATCCAGAGCAAAAGTTTAAAAGCGGATATGGCGGCAAGAGTTGCGGATTTTCCTTTCTCAGCAAGGACACCCGGTGTCCACTAATTTTCAAGACAACTTGTCGGCAAGATTTCAGAACACAAATCATTTGAATTTGTCCTCGCAAGGAAAGGGTTGTGACGTTTTGAAGTTGCCGGTATGGTTCAGAGGTGCAAACAAAAGTTGAGGTTGTGGAAAAGTAAAGTATCAAAAGGCGATTTTTCAGATTGTGAAAGCTTGCAAAATTTCTTACAAACTAGTGCTTGGGAGATTGAAGACACAAACCTGAAATCAACAATGAAATCATTTGCGCAGGAGCATCTCGATATTCTACTGCAAAATTTCGAAGGCTCTTTTCCAAAAGACGTTTATTAGAACCTGAATTTTCTGCTATGGATCTTGCAGCCATTTACAGATGGAGAATTCGACTCGGACTACACTTAACAAGTGAACTTATTCAGCTGCGGTCAGATTTGGTCCAAAAAATAAGAATTTAGAACCAGTATAAACTATGCTGATTTTGGGTTTCACTTCTTAGCATTCCTGAATACCGAAATCCCAGTTAAAAAGCGATTTCTGTTCTTGTTCGCATGCCAACAACCTACTTTTGCGAGCAATGATTTTCTGCTCTTGTCGAAATTAAATCAAAAAAGAGGAACTCAATCATGGATGTTGATTTTATGAGATGATCCAAACTCGGTTTTCACAACTGGCGGATGAAATTCAGCAGCAGCCATCGCATTAAATGAGATATGTTTTGTTTTTTATATTCACACTGTGTATTGTACAAACTTCGCGAGCCCGAAGACTGGCTATAATTGCATTTTGTGTTACGTGTCGTGCTGTCGTTTTCTGGGTTGTTGTTGCTGCATGCCTAGTCTATTATTTGCCTTACTCCCGCCTGTGTTTTGTGTACTGAGCTTAACGCCGCTGTCTTTACTGCCATTGTCTTGCTGCCATATTTCTTCCTGGCGCTGTCTGCACTTCCACTGTCCTTGCGGACGTTTCTTCTGTCGATGTGGGCAGAGCCGGAGGAAAGGCCCCCGTACCCCCCGGTAGGGGGCGGGCAAATAGCGAGCCCCAAATCTGACTGAGGCCTTGTTACGGTCGT
>JGI24022J15233_10011406_pt1 | contig 10144 bp, 6 predicted proteins | sample Ectturendosymbi2_FD_15233 | JGI IMG/M metagenome (IMG submission 15233)
TCTGGACGCCAATCCAATGAACCATTTTTCGGCTCAGACAATTTGTGAAAACTAAACGATCATCCGCCTGGTTAGAGCCCTGATTGCCCTTCTAGCATGTCTGGAACCAAAGTTATGGCTCAAAAATCCCATTTTACCCCAAAATCCGAATATTGCAGAAAAAGCATGAGTCTCCCACTGGCGGCTTGCGTGAATAGCGATAACTCACCAGACGTTTATGCTAAAGAGCCATTCAAACCCTCAAAAAATTCGTCGAGTCTTGTGGTTTGCACTGAAAAAAAAACATTTGAGACTTGGGTTTGGGGTTTTCGGTGGGTGTTGTCAGGGTGAAGGTAGGTTTTGATTTTGTTTGTTTTTCTTTTATGACGTCATCGCCCAGACAATAAGCCGAAATTGTGGCTCAAAATTTGGTTGGATTCTAAGCTGGAATATGAATCTTTAGAGCCCTAGATCGACTTCCTGGCGTGCAGAAAATGAGTGCACATTGAACCACCACGCGCCTCATACTTTAATATTGGATGAATATTAAATAACTCTACACTGTTATACAACAATATTTTAGGCAATGCTTCAATTCTAAGTGAGACACAATCGATGGCCGCCAAAAACTTCTTTGTTTTGGTACTGCATCACTGTATAATACTATACATTAACTCAAGGAAAACGTCGTAGGTAGCCTAGGCTACATTAAAGAATGCTGGCAATAGCCACAAATCACACAAAAACCACGAGCAAACAACGCAACCTGGGTTTGGGTACGATGGCAAATTAACTGCAAATGGGCGTAGGCTATTGTTCAGCTGCAGTCTGCCTCAATGAAACGTTGAACAGATTGCAAAAACACATGCACAGTATCAGTATTGCTAAAAGATCGTAGGGTGGCCAGACGAGTAGACCTAGGCGCTTGAGTTTGAATGTCCAAAATAGTATTACATTTGGATACACTACTGTGTAACACAAGAGATGCAAAACTAAACCTTTGACCATAGTAAAGCTCAATGCTGTGTCAGTAAAACGAATCTTCCACAAAACTATCCAAGAAAAGTTTAAAGCAATCATGAGTTTCTAATTTGCAAAGAAAATTTTAAAAAATCTGTCTCCTCCTCCACTGACAAAGAAAGGTCTGAGACTTGGCATTGGCAAAAAACATGCGAAGTCTGCTTCTACGGAGTCTAAACTCCACTTTTTGTCCACCTCTAGTAGCTACTAGCTACCAGAGATGATAGGATAGTGTTTTTTGCTATCCAATCTATCCTGTTTTTGAAAAATGATATCCATATCCAATTCAAATCCTGTCTTGGTTAAAATTATACTATCCGCATCTGAAAACTATCCGAAAGTGTATTATGATGCACCACATACATACATTTTCTTGTAGTGTCTATTTTGCCTCATGAGGCAAAATAACTGCTGAAGTTATTTTGCATTTAGCTGAACACAATTGGCTGAAGTAGTCACATGACAAGTTTGGAACGCATGGCCTACTTAGTTGACTGTGACATCTGTAACAGCTCAATTCCATCTGCATGAACAACAGAGATGAGCATTGGACTGGACTCGGACTGGATCCGGCATGACGACTTTTGTTGATTTTGGATTGAATCCGGACTGTAAAACGCTTCATAAATTTAGGATCAGGACCGGATTAGGACTGAGTTGATGGAATAGAATTCCGTAATTTTTTTCATTAAAAACTTGTATTTTGTTTAATTTTTTGGACTTTATTTGGACTTGGATTTTTAATTTCTTAAACTTTCTGGACTGTGGTTGGACTTGGACTGAGTTTTGAAGATTCAGGACTGGATCTGGATCGCAAAATATGACAGTCCGCTCATCTCTGATGAACAAGTCTTGCAGGCTATAATGGTTTAAAGAGCTGGCAAGCAGTTATCTGCTTCTTGCTTGCATTACGTGAACTGCAAAGCTAAACCCTAACTCTAATCCCTGAACCACCGAACCTAACTCGAAACCCTGAACCACCAAACCAACCCTAAACCTTGACCATAAGCCCTGACACTAAACCCTATCCATAAACTCTTAGACACCAACCAAGAGTCCCTGCATATCCTGACCACTTCAACCAATTGTGTTCAACTGAAGGCAAAATACCAGCACAGTTTTTGCCTTATGAAGCACAATAGACACTATTTAAATGCGTTGCCCAGTATTGGGCCTTATCATACCTATAAACAGCCAGCATGACATATTTTGCAAGCTTGACATGTCAACTTAATAAGCACTTTTCAGAGTCAATTGCATCAAAAACTAAGCTGAAGATTTGCCACACCAAGCTTTTTATTAGTCATTCGTTTAGTAACAATGATTCCATTTCAACACAATCCATGATTTGACATTCATAATTTCATTTATGAAACCTATCCACTGTTGCACTTTAACCGCACCTAATTACTTAGCAATGCTAGTCTACAAACCAAAACAGAATTTAAACAAAAAAATGGCTTGAACTATCTCACAAATTTTTAAATGACTCACTTAAATTTCAGTCTAGCAAGTCAATGTCTGTCATAAAACAACAATTATGCGACTCGTGTTCAAGAACGAAAAAAGCTAACTTGTACAACGATCAGTCAATGCAGGCTCACGTTAACTAGGCGTGGAGACACCACTGCTTANTGTAGACTNCAGAGTAGAGACCACTTTAAAACAGCTNGCCTGCTCTAGCTAGTCTCGNCTTCAGATCACAATAGGCCTACTCTTGCTAACCCTAGTCCAGGTACATAACAAACAACTGCTATAATGTACTGAAAAGGCCCTATCTTGCTATACCAGCAAAGCAACAGACTCGTGCTGACAAACTTAGCGTGTTAAATCAGTAGGACATGGGGCTACACTGCGGTACTGAGATTACACCATAGACAGACTTGGAGTCATGGCACAGAGAAGGCTGAAAAGATGCTTCCGAAGATACTAAAGGAATGATTATGCAGTGTGCAACTTTTTCCAAGGATCTGAACCTTCAAAATCGAGAAGTGTTTCGGATATCCTCATCCGTATCCGGTTGCCGTTTGAAAACAGTTTTTGGATATTCGTGTCCGGTTGCAAACTCGCTATCCTTCCGGATATCCAACCGGCAAACCGGATAGTGATCGTCTCTGCTAGCTGCGCTATATGGGACATAAGCAACGGATTTTGCATTGATCTCGATCTCTAGAGTCACCACGTTGCTATGGCCGATCACAAGGATCCTAGGTGTCGCTATACAGTACCCTTTCTAATTTGCAGGTGGTACATGCAGGCTTTACGCAGTGACGTGGGCTCCAGAATGCTCGATGACAATTGCACAAAAAACTCTTTGGTTTCGAATTGGACAGAAGATGAATGCATGTGCCTCTGACTTTATACAGTAACCCACAAAAATAACATTATTTTCTTGACACTGAAGGGCAGCTCAACTGACATTGATTTTCATCCTACCTACTGTACTCTTAACTCTAGGCCTTAGTTTAGCCTAATAGTTAATAGTTTCACTTTTAGGTTGTCCATCACAAGGATCAAACAACACAACAGCCCAAATTTGTTAATCACAGCAGATTATAGAGTAAGTGTTGGTTGATGAACAATCAGTAACACTGAAATAGGAGCAAAACACTACAAGTGCCCAGCTATAACTTCACTCATCGTCAAACACAGTCATTCACAGGTATCTGGCAGTGGGAGAGAAGTGAAGACATTATAACATCAGGTTTCGAGGTAAACGCCTAACAGAAAAAAATGGGATCGAAGTTTTTAGTGGTACACAAAAAGCTGTAAATTGTTTTGATCAAGGCTCCAATCTTCCAAATGTTTTGCAAGACGTTTAGCTTGAGGTTGATAACCATTTGTTTTTACTGAATGTTTATATTGTCCAATTACATTAGCCATTTCAAACAACTGTTATAATCACGACCAGTGGCAAACCCAAGGGCAGTAGAACTCTTCTTCCCAAACGGCTGTGGCACCCCTGTGATAAAAAATGCACCCCTTTGCAGTTTTTGGTGTCTGTAGTATGAGTATCAAAGTATAAACGGATTAAAAATACTGCAGACTAAGTGATGTTTTACACTTCGTTCAACTTCAGGATTTACGTGCTAGACTTTGACCCAGCTTCTTATCAATTAGGATTTTTTTCATAATAATACCATTGTTCCTCTGTTCTTCCACATGAAAACTGCCCAGCAATCACAAAAGTGGTCGCTTTCACAACCACTGTTCTGGACTTGCCGCTGGGCTATGCAAAATTGGTTTCTTTCTATTACAAGTTCCTTTTTTTATATCTGATGGCAGCTTTGAATGAAAAATCTGTAGTGAAAATAAGAATGCAATAAATATGGAAAACTTAACTGATGCAAGATTTTAGAAGACTGCAAAGCATTATACCAGTTTCAGGTCTACTGTCAGTGCTGTTCATGAGTCAGCAGTATCGAGTATGTATGTCTGCATCGTAGTTTTGTATTAAGTTGGTGAATTTCTTGTCGGAACTAATGCCATTGATTGAACTGTAATGCATCATGTGAAAAGCTAAAGCAACATGTGTACGTTAGGAAACATCTTGCTGATAAAATGCATTGAGCTTGCTCCAGCAGCTCAATTAATCATGACTTAACAATACAATTATGCAACACATTACTCCCTCAACAGGGACAATGCAGCGTAGTATTGAAATACTATGTATGTGGCAGCATGTGATGTGTCTCAAGAAACTATGTTACTTAGCAGTCAGCTTTAACACAGAAACGTTTGCAGAATACCAGCTATCTACACTCTGACTCTAGAGCTTGGTGGAATGAATGATTGGCTTAATGCAGTCATGACAATGTTTGCTGAATGGTTCAATATTTGGGATGCGACGGCACTTTTCCCACATGCCCGTATGCAGGTTTTAAGGTTTAGGGGAGAAAAATACATTTCATATTTAGGGAGGAAAGATTTTTTCTGAGCATAAACAAAATTTTGGAAACACTGCCCCTGATGTCCCCCGTGGTTATGGACTTGCTTTCGACCTCACGTGGCTACACGACTGGCAACATTGACAGATGACAATGTGGTTTTGATCCTTTTGTTGCAATTGTAAACTCGTAGACAAACTCATGCTGGCTACCAAAACACAAATTTGGTATGGTTGGTGAAATCTGCAACCGATAGCTAAACGCATAGCTTATTGGTGAGATAATTCGGATTACGTCACATAAATATGCATAGAAAAAACAACCTTCTGGTAAAAATTTAAACTTTTTGAAGGGTGTGTAAGATGGTGGATGAGATTCGTGGTTTCAAATTGTTTATAGGCTGATTTCTCAGATGTGTTTGCTGGCTTGGATAGAAGTAAATACATCGCCAGGTCATCAGCATTGTTGGTGGATTTGAGCTTGTTTGTGAGGGTTCATGGTAGCAAGCAATAGAGTGGTCAGAATCTAGCATCCTTGAGATTACAATGAGGATGTGAGCAGTGGAGTCTCATGATAAATGGTGAAAAGCAATGAAAATGTGGTTTACAATATGTTATGCAGTATGTTTTGTGTGCCTTTGTGGTACTGCTTTACAGTATTAGGCATGGCCTAGGTCTTGGCTGGAAGGCAGTTTGCCATGTGTCGAGCACTTTTTATTGATGTAAGTTCAACTTAGTATGTCTAGTTTATATTATGAAAGTTGACACTGGACTTTGGATAATATATTTTTGTAGGGTATTTCATGATGATGATACTCAGATAATTTTTAAAATCTAGTTTACTTAAGTGTTTGGCTCACACATAGGGTCCATATCATTGGGGTTAGTTAAAGAACACCAAAATTAAAATACAAAAGCACTTCCTCACAACATATCACAAGATAGATATTATTTGGTACATACATTCAATATTGTAGAAGAGCAAGCACTCAAACAAAGCACCAGTAACTGTTGCATTTGGTCATCATACGGTAACATCACATAGCAGGAGAAAAATGAGGTCTTGTATAAAGCATGAGACATTAGGAGTGCATAGATCGAAAGGTAGATGAAGATGCACAATGCAATGCACATTGTTGAACAAAATCATTCAAATGGTTTCTGATCAAAGCACCACATGTCGCGATAAAATAGTTAAATTGAAGCTGATGAACATTTGCATTTCTTGGAGATGCAATGCAATATTCGATAGGTGGTATTATAAGCATATGGCAATGTGGAGACTGATGGGATTGGACCAGTTTGCAAGAACCTTTTCTTGGAATTTCTTTAATCCTGAGAACCGGTTGTTGGCATGGTTTGTCTCTGGAGGCTGTGATAAAGAGAGAGTGAGTCCTGGAGCAAGAGAACCTGTTCTCAAAAATTTGAATCCCACCACTGTGCAGAGATATTGTGTATACTTGCTCCACAATTGGAAAGAATACATCTGCATGCAGTAAGAATGAAACAAACTATTTTACTGTAATACACACTGAGTGGAGGTGCTTCTAAACTTGCTTGTGGCATACTTTGTCTTTTAATGTCATTGTAATCCTATATTGAGTCATGGAGCATAGTACACCAAGATATTTGACTTGATCAGCAAACTTTTGAAAAGGGGCCTATTTAGAAAGACAGCCAGAATATGCAGTAAAATACCATCGTCCTCATAAAATAAACTAAGTGTGAGAATATTAAAAAGATAACTATCTTGAATATTAGAAATATTAAAACATATTGTAGGCAGTGTCTATTTTGCCTCATGCAGCAAAAGCACTGCTCAAGCTTTTGATTGAAGTGGTCACATGATAAGATCAGAACACTTGACTTGTCTAGTAGATTATGACATCTGGAACAGTTCAGTCCGACATGCATGGACAAGTGTTGTCATGGTTTCAGTGCTGGCAAGCTGTTAGCGTCTTTTGCATGTGTTGCATAAACTATATAGGCGGAACCTTAACCTGTTGTCTCTTTGTGTATTGTACTTGCCACGTGACCTCTTCAACCTTTAATCGTGCGCAACTAAATACAAAATTGCCCCAGCATAGCTTTTGCCTCTGGAGGTAAAATAGACAACCCTATAATATATTTTTATATTTTTAATATCTTTATGTTTTCAATGTTCTCACACTTAGTTTATTTTATGAAGATGATGGTATTTTATTACATGTTTCATGTATTTTATATTGCCATATTTTGTTTTGTGCAGAAGTGTGTTGTGTGTATGATGACCACAAAATTGTTTAGCAGGGTACATTATGGCATGCAGGCTAGAGTTTGTCTACCCTTAGAGAAGCTTTTTGGTTTGATTCTTGGTTGTTTTTGGTTGACTTTTTAAAATCTGGTTTGGGTAGTTGCTCACTCTGAAAGTTATTGTAGCTTTCCTTGCTTGCACCAATCCAATATTTTTGGTTTATGCAGTATAATTTCCTTATATGTCACACATATAGGTCAAATGAACTGTCAATACAGCCGAACTGCTATAACTACTTCCTAAAATGTCTTTTTAATTCAATGCTAAAACCTGGGTTGCAGAGTTAGATGTAAAATATCCGACCTTTCCAAAATTTCCGACACCGACTCCTTAACATAAAGGAAATGAAATATGGTTGTTAAAATCAGTAGAAATCATGGTGCACAGCAAGAAATCTCAAAAGAAATTGTACCATTTCAACAGGAATTCTCAATTTAGGACTGTGATGTAAAAATGGTCCAATTGGACATCCGGTGTCGGACAAAAAAATCCAACTCCAACTCCCAGTGTTGTTCAACTCTTTACGACTCAAGTTCCGACTCAGCAACCCTGGTTGAAAGTGTTCTTTGATTAGGATTATTGCATTGTGTTTTCCTGTTTAAGTTGGGAAATTGTTCTGTCATTATCTTTCAAAATTGTAGTCAATGTCGTTGTTGGGATATTGAAATCTCTTGCAAGTTTTGCCACTTTTGTACCATTTTCACTATTGAACAAAGCAACGATGTCATACTTTTGGCATAATGGGATGCTGCTTCTTTTGTTCCACAATTTACGCACTGCTCCACCAAAACTATCAAACTGACTACAGCCACAACAATCCCTAATACAGTAAAACTCATGTAACAATTTGCCAAAATTGTTGCTGATGTGCAATCCTTGATACCATCCTATATCAAACCTGCCATGGCTCAACAATTCGCTGCCTATCTCAACTACATTCATATTCAGTCATGAAAGATGGATGTGGTGGCTCCATATAACTGAGCGTATACTTTAAACTATAAAGAAAACTTGCAGCTGTCATTATAAATGAAAAAATTATTCTGCAGGGACTAACAAAAAAGCACTGTTATTGACAAAGTGACGATATAGTTGAAGTCATTATAGGCAAATTTTATTGTATTTGACATATTCTTGCCATTTTCATTTGGCTGTCAATGTTTTTTGAGGTACTAGTGAGTGAAAGATAAATTTTTATCATGTGAATTGTCACTGGCTCCAAAACAATTCTACTTTATTGAAGAGTTACACCAGCCTAAATAAATTCAAATTTTAGTGCATTCCTTGTGGTGCCTGTAAGCATGGGCATAATGGTCTTTTTCGATTGAACAATTCTTTTTATATGCTTTGTTATTTTGTGTGCTGATTACGTGCATGTTCATCATCCTGTTTTTTTTCTTTGGTCATAGACCAAATCTTGTTTTTAATGACCAAAACAAATTGAGTCAGCTCAGACATAATGTCTGAAATGGTAGGCTAGTGAATACTGTTACGGTGAGTTTTGATGCTATTACAAGACAATTGACAGAAATATCTCAGTCAGTGAAAAGAAAAACCTAGCCATCGTCTTGTCCTATACTACCATTTTTTTATTCTTGTTTCCTGTGTCACCTTTATAGCTAGGTAGTCTCAGAGCTTCCACCTAGAATCTGTCATGAACAAAATTTTCAAATTGATCCTCTAAGCTGGAAGACTTCCCACATCTTTAGAGGGTTTGAACAGCTCTCTAGCTCAATTGTATGGCGAGTTATGGTGGTGAAAAGTGATACTAGAAAAATGACTCGAAATACAACCAGCTCCAAACGTGTTAATAAAAATGAAGTTCATCCAAGTTGTTAAGACACAATCTTCAGAATGAGAATTACAGTATCACATATAGTCAAGTGGGGTAAAAAAAATATTTTCACAATGTTGGGGTAAAAAAAACTACCCCCCTTAAAACCTATTGAAAATAAAAAAAGTTTCAAATAAATTTGTGTTACAGAGGTATTCATTGAGACATTGTTTGTAACATATTTGTTCCAACCTAAATCCTCAAATAAGGTTTGCAGCTTTGTTTGAAAATTGATGTTGATATTACATGGGACCAAAAGTTTCAAACAAATTTTATAAACTTTTGTGCTGCTTTAGAAGTACTTAGCATAAACATGTCAAAGTTGGCAAGTGCTTTGGTAATACATGTCTCTGCATACCCATACCAGTAAAAAATTTGGCAACTTTACATTTTGAGTTTTATGGGCTAGTTCGTTTTTATCCCAAATGGATGTATTGACATGGGCAAAACAAAACTAGTTACTTTTTACACCAGACAAGATTTTTTTTGCCCCATGTTTGTATTTTTGTATGATCTTACTATAAAATAGATGAAGTAAATTTTTCTATAGTACTGCTGTGCAAAAAAAACAAGAACCTTCAATTTGTTGTTGGGCGTTTCAGCTGTATTGTAGATGTATTTGATTACAATAATAGCTCACAAGCAAGTGCCAATTATCATTTTGTGTCTAGAACAGAGGTTCTTAAACTATTTTAGATGCGTCTTCTTTAGCATTCGCGATTGATACTTGCATCTCAGCTAACCTCACAATCCAACCCAAAAAAACAGTAAAAACTTTATTTGCAATTATAGTGATTTTCAACAGTATGTTGCTACCACACCCGTGCTCCTATTCCAAAGCTGTCATGACCCTCAGTTGAAGAACCCAGGGTCTAATCCAGAAAGTAACAAAACAGTAGTGATGAAACTGCATCGTAAGTGCATTTTTTAAACTGCATCACAGTAGTACTGTGTGGCTAAAACAATGGCAGGTTCACAGGACTCTTTTTTGCTGGAATCACACTACAGCAGGTTTGCCTTTAACTCTTTGGCGTCCGCTAGGATTCGGGGATTTTCGTAAAAACGCATGTGGCTTTGCGCAGGAATTTCTCTGGTCCGGTATGCTCTACAGACCCGGTAAAAGTCTCAAAAG
>JGI24022J15233_10011409_pt1 | contig 10143 bp, 6 predicted proteins | sample Ectturendosymbi2_FD_15233 | JGI IMG/M metagenome (IMG submission 15233)
GGGGGGGGATTTTCATAAACTTTCATTCGATGACGTCATCGTGGTTATTCAAGCGTGCTACAACTTTTTCGCAAACGGTCACAGATATGTTCTTTTCGCAACATTTCCGAAAATGAGAATTTGCTAGTCTTATCAGGCCGTAACTAGGGGGGCGAAGCGAAGCCAACACTGAAAATGTTTTCGCCCCCTTGGAAGAATGTGTTGGACATAGTTTAAAACTATCGGGCGATGTTAAAAATTTGGGCCCCTCCCAAAAAACTCTTCGCCCGCTCTGGTGTCCCAAGCTGCTTACGGGCCTGCTTTTAATCAAGATGCAGACCGAGCGATCAGGACAGAGCAAAAATTAGTAGCCTAATACCAACGCCTGGTTCCGCATTCAACTAGTGCAGACATGGCTTTATTGTGTCAGATGTATAGGCTAGTAGCAAACCTGCCTAACTTTTCGTCTTGTTTTAGAAATTTCGTCAAATCGTTTATCAAGATTTTTGAAACTTCAGTTGAATATAATTGCTGTGAGATAATTTCTGCAGACGATATTGCGAGTGGTGAAGCTGTCAGATGCAAGAGTCTATTGTCAGGATATACTTAATAAATGGTGTTTTTGTTTTAATTGTAGATACGAGACTTCGTCTGCCAACTGAAATACTCTTGAAATGAATACAGCAGGAACAGGGTCCCTGGGAGGTATTAAATGTGCTGATGCGAAAGCTGATTTGGGCCCTCTTATAAATTATAACTAATTAAGAGCTTCACTAGCTTCACAATACAATGACTAGAAAATGATATACTTTATTTGGTATTTTACATTGCATAAACATTTGCCAATGTTATAACTAAATTTCAAAAGGTTTCAGGCTGATCTCAAATAATGCACATAACATACAGTTGCTTTGCGAATTTCACAATTATACATCAAAGTTAACATTAATAGTATGCTATAGTAATTCTCACTAGCAAAGCAAATTTATACATCTTTACACCTAAAACAGTAATAGGATACGAAGAATTTCGGTACTCGCTTTGTCATGGATTCTAACAATATTTCAAAATTTACTTGATTTACTATCGCGATGCCAATTCAGGGTTGCGGAGTGGCAAGGTATCGGAGGCTTTTTTGGTGGAGTCGGATTCCTAACGACATTAGGGGTCGGAGTCGAATACTTTGTCCGACTCCGGAAGTCCAACTGGATTACTTTTACATCACACTCGTAAGTTGGGAATTCCTGTTGAATCGGTACAATTTCTTATAAAACTTTTCTTGAAACAGAGAGTTCTTGCTGTGTACCACAATTTTCACTGAGTGTTAGTTTCTGCAAAATTCTTGGCCGCCAAACTTCATTCACTTTATGTTAAGGAGTCGGAGTCGCAAATCTTGGAAAGGTCGGAGTTGGAGTCGGACATTTCACCTCCGACTCCGCAATCCCGGATGCCATACTTGAATGATGGCCCCTATTAGCTTGGTCATGGTGGTGCAATCGAATTTTTGTAACCTGGATTTTCTTAGGGCTAAGATATGGCGAGTTCCCAGTCCAATCTATCACATTTAATTTTGCTTCCTGAAAATCTTCTTCACTTTTTCAGATGAAAGACACGGTACAATATCTTATTGGAGTTTCCTCCCACCATCAGGAAATGTGTTTCTCATATCTGGAATGGCTTTTCTCTCAATTACATCAATGTATTTGTATAAATTCATCATGCCCTCAATTGACATATGTGAAGTTACTACTGAAAAACTGAAACTGCCCCAGAACATCTTTTTGGCTTCCATTACTAGCTCATTGCTATGGGCAGGACTTCATTGCTCACGATTCCTGATCTTAATTATAACTAATTAAGAGCTGTGTTCCCTGGAAGAAAAAATGACTTTCATCTGAAAACAGCACTTTTTCCGGTTTTCTACAGTTAAATATTAAGGCCATTTTTTGCACATTCTTAGCATCTCTACCAGCCTCCGGTGGGCGGCGTCACACTGTTCTTGAACTTCTGTAAACGCACCATGCAAGAAATCCTTCTGTAAATCAAACCTCGTCTTAGCATACCTTTTGCAATGGCTGCTTGGGTGTAATTTCAGTGTTACGAAAGCGTAACAATGCAACTCTGCTTCCTAGGCATGACATCTGCCATTAAAAATCACAGAAATTCCAACATGTACAATACTCAACCAGGGGTGGGTAGTAGACTTTAGGGCCCGAGTCAAAATCGTAGAAAGCTGCCCCAAAACATTGTACAATTTGTCATATGTCATTTGCACAATATATGGCCATGAAAAAGGGTCCATTGCCCCTATGTTTGTTCACGTTACATCAAACGAGGGCCCCTCTTTTTTACACATGCTACACAAAAATTTTACTTCTGAAAGCAATTCAGATTTTTTTTATTTTGTCTGGAAGTTTGCTTCTGCGTGAAAGTCCATTTCACATTGTAAATTGTTTGAAGTTATTTGATTTTACATTGTTCTTTGTCTACATATTAAAGAGTTGAAGGCCCCCCTTTGGCACATATTTTTGATTTGTTTTGAAAAACATATGACTTTATCCAGAGCGTGCGACTCCAGAGTGGTTCATCAGCTTTTAAACAAAACAATGCAAAAACTAAGTGCGAAAGTCTCAAAGAGGGGCCCCGCGACATCTCTGAAAAAAGGGGGTCCCGAGACGACAGCCATGTTCGCCTTCCCTAATATCCACCTCTGCTCTCAACTACATACAAAAAAAGAACTGGCTCCATTCTATAACACTATTGAGCTGATTAAGGTTCTGTGTAACGTCATAAAAGTATTTTTCGATCACTGCGTGATGTTACGCATTACATAGTGCGTTGGCTAACAGTTAAACAGCAGCAAATGAGATAATCCCAACCACACATCAAAAGAAATGGCGATACATTGTATATCGATTAAACCACGACTTTAGTCAATTCATTTGCACAAGATTGTAGGAATAAAATAATAACAATAAACCTTTGTGCATAATTACCCATTTCCATTTTGAACATTGAGGTTCATGTGCACCCTAGACTTTTGTGGGCTCTGAAGCGTACACACACCACATTTCTGATAATTTTCAGAGTGGTACACGAAAAAAAGAATAAAACCAACGCTTTAAACGATCTCCCAATTTCAGCATATTTGTGGTTAAATATCAATCATTTACGAAATTTTCGATCAGATGGCCTGTCTCAAGATAAATCTTGTAATGAGACGATTTAACCAGTAAGACAAATTTGTTCATATTCATGTCTTTATGGGAATACATGAAACTATAAACAACAACCAAGAAGATTTAAAACACTAAATGTGTTCTAAATTTCATCCTTTTAACTGCAAAAACATAGCATACAAAAGCATCCATTTAGAGACTTGTTTTGGCAAGCTTTGAGGCTGGATGAGTCAAGGTTGCCCTCATCTTGCATTGAAACTGGTTGTTTGAAAAATGTGCAAAAGTAGGAAATCTACTGCAGCAAGTAGCCTACATAATTTCTTAAATCTGTGCTATGAAAAAAACGGTTAAGTTTTACTGGCTAAGAGCTGGCAAACGAGCATAAACGTCACCTACTAAGTCTACCTTAAACCAACCATTCACTAGTCAAGTTTGAAATTACCTGTGACCCCAAATCATAGGCTAAGCCAACCACCTCAAATACCTGAAATGTCTGTAGAAAAAATGAGTATTCATAATACTCAAATATTGCCATTTCTGCTACGTGATAAGAAGTATGAATGTTGGCTTGCTTAGTAAGTCTTTTCAGCGTTACAGCAATAATACAAAATTACTTTGTAAACTACGAACAAAATGTCCTATAAATTAAAAGATGCAGTGTGGTCTCTGCTATAACAATTGCATATTGTCTTATTTTCTGATGGAAATGTTCACTAAGGTACAACTTCACAAGAAATGAGAAATTTGTCTAACCTTTTCAACTCAATCAACAAGACTACTTTTTGTTCATCTGTGGCATTTTCATAAAATTACCAATATAGCAAATACTTCATTCTCTAAAAATCATCATTTGGTATAAACAGTTATTATTTGGTATAAGTAGGCCTATTTGCTCTTATTTGATAGGGTCTTTTCAGAACTTTTTAGAAGAAATTTTAACTCACAATCTTTTAGGTATAGAAGTTGGTTTGAAGCTTTTCTTTACTTGCTCATTGGAGATGGTGGTGGGGCTGCTTTGAAAGGAAAGTAGCCTATACTTACACATTACAGCTGCTGTTGGTGGCCCCTTTGACAGCGTGCACATTACAATTGCTGTTGGTGGCCCCTTTGAAAGCAAGGTACTTCAAAATTACAATTGCTGTTGGTGGCCCCTTTGAAAGCAATTGGTACTTAAAAATTACAATTACTGTTGGACCCCCTTTGAAAGTAAGGTACTCACGCATTACAAGGGCTGTTGGGGCCTCTTTGAAAGCATGGAATTTTACAATATAATTGCTGTTGGAGACCCCTTTGAAAGCACAGTACTTTCTAATGATCTGCTTTGTGGTACATTATATGAGTGAATAATAAATTTTTCATCCAAAATAAGGAAAATTTACGCGCGTAGCACCTCAAGGGGGGCGACGAGCCAAGTGCCTTGCTCGCCTCCCCTTAAACACACCACTGGTTACCGAATCAGCAAACTTTGAAAAAAACGGCTTTACATAATGCTACATTTACAAAAACCTGAAGTCGGAGTTACTCATTTCAGAAAGGGTTTTGGCCGCGTAGTATTAAGAAAAGTTGCCCATTTGTAGAGTTCACCAAAAAATAAAAAGTCAAGAAGGCCTGGCAGTAACGTTGCATACCATTTACTTGCAATCTGCTCGCATCCACGTCTGCTGGCTAAGGATTTTCAATGTTTAAATTTTACGTATAGTTTGTGCACCATAGGTGTAGGAGCAGGCAAATTTTTGGGGGTGCGAAAGATTTCTTCCCGAATTTCTCCGAANTTGCCCAAAAAATTTTGGGCGAGTATTTCATATCATGAACACCGTTTTGGGATGACCTCCAAAAAAACGTCTTCATGTATTGCTGCTAACGTTGGGCGCCATTTTTTAATTGCCCGATTTTTCAGGGAGTTCGCCCAGATTTTCACGGATTTTTGACAAAAAAAACTTTGAGGGTGCGCTTGCACCCCCGCCTCCTTCACCACTGCTGCGCAGTGTGGAAAAAATAGTTACAGCACATTCAACACTGGTTGTTGTTATTGTAGCGCAGGCGTCCCCAACCTGGAGTACATGTACCCTTAAGAGTACACTTGCGTATCTGAAGGGGTTACATTTAAGGTTAACAATATAAGGGAAAAATATATTTATATATTATTTAATTTCAAATATTTATACATATATCAGTCAATTTTTTTTTTAATCATTATATGCTTATTGTGAAATATATCTATGATCAGTCATGATAAATTATTTTGTTATAAGAAATTTTAGGGGTACATAGTCAAAGAAAGGTTGGAAAGCCCTGCTGTAGCGCAATTTTCTGAAGATCTTGAAACAATATTTTGGAGACACGTCTACCATTTGCGAATCAAGTTTTTCTCGGACCCCAATCGTGTGTCGCATTAGTTTTTCCGCCCAACCAGCGCGGAAAGATAAATACAAAACAAAAATAAATGACACTGAATAGTGTTTTTTTTATTGTGCAAAACCGGCATCGATGGAGTTGCTTTTTACTGCACAATTTATCAATTCTCGAAAAGCCTGGACCTGCTTTTTGTCTTACACTGTCTCGCACATGCAGGTAGAGACAATAGGCTGTAAAATTTTAGTTGCAAAAGCTTGCGAAATCATTTCAGTCCCAAATCACTGCGGTAATTATTTGTGACTGTGTATTGACTGTACGGTGTATACGTGAGACAATCTTACCTTCACGGACGCTAGTTTGTTAAGCACTGATCCAGATAACTGTCTACTTTTACTCTAACATATCCATCTTCACAGAACCAGCCAAAAATAAATCTAAATAAAAGTTCGTTTCAAAATGACAAGTCAACAGACAACTTGTCTGTTGTGAACTGCCCTGATGAAGACCCGATGTCAGGCGAGTTGAAACGTCGGCGTCCTTTACAAATTTACTTCTTATCTAACAGCTTCGATATGAATATGAGCTGAAGATGCCTGCTCAGTAGGCGAATATATGCTCGTTTAACATGGCCATGAAATTTGCACGTCCAAATGGTAGTTTTTTGATTCTTTTGACAAGGTATATACAAATATATAAGCCTGCAGAGCATCGATGCAAGTCGAAAAACGAGTATTTCTTGTTGTTCGCAGCCGGATTGCTAACGCGTGATTTACGAACAAAAGAGCGGAAGAAGCCTGGAAAGTGGAAGGCGCGCAAGCGATACGCGTACAAGAAGCGCTGAGGACGATAAGACTGCATGCGACTGCAAGGCATGCCGGTCGAGAACGTTCATAATGAACTTTGCTGCTGCTAAGTTTCGCTCGTGTCCAAGTCACCGGCATGGTTTCTCACGACATGTCTGCGATCGGTCGCCGCGCTCAAACAGACCGGTCACGGACAATTTAAATCCGTTTCGTCGCGTTGAAACTGTATACAGTGCTGCTGTGATACCAATCGTTTCGGCAGTTAAACATCAGCGCCTGCAATTTTTCAAACTTTTATTTCTAAGTGCCAGTGCTAGAATAACTGCAACATGAGCATGACCAGCATGGGTACAAATACGCAGTACGTCGCTACCGAATACAGCACAGACCGGAAAGGCGCCGGCCACTTAAACTTGTACGCGCAGGCGTACAGCATACGTAGGCCTGTGTATGTTCTCATACACCATGCGTAGCTGTTCGGTGAAGGACCAGTGAACATGTACAATAGTGCGATGAGCAAGAAGGAAGGGATGTTTTCCATGTCGTTTCGAACAAGTCTGGGAACATAAATACGTTTAAGATGTTTCGTACGGTACAGACATATGGCTACAGTAATAACATACAGTTCACTTACAACCAGCCAACGTGATTCTCAAATACAATTGGATACAAGGTACGGCTGCATTTGTCTGCAATTTAGGTTAGTCGATCACATAGGATTCATAAAACATCTTTGTCCGTACGTTGCCATTGCTTGTATATTTGACTACACTGCAGGGTGTTGGAAGATCGCTGCGATAGTTACGATGCTCGAACAACGAAAAAGAAAGCAATGGACTTCCATGTAATGGATATAAAAATCCGTGCCTCAGGCGCAGCAATTGCGCAGACCCAACCTTCCGGGTAGAACGCAACGCTCGTAACGCCACTGCATGTAATCATCTGAATATCGAGCGGGTGATGTCAGTCACGACTAGACCAATCGTGAACCATGGGTTTGATTAGGCATGACGCGCCTTTTCACGAAGAGCGTGGGAGACCTTTTTATTTTCAACACCGTCCTTCATTTTAATTTCGCAAATCGAAGAACGTCATTGCGGGATGACTTCGAATTACCTTCTCAATCGTTCTACGTCTTCGTTGAGCCTCAAATACTCCAGATTTCCATGTCTCTTGGCATCCTCCGGATTTGCAAAGGACTGCAAACGACACAGCGTTGGTAAATATGCATCAGCCACCACTTGTTGCGAAACATTAAATGAAAATAATTTGTAAAATAACTGGAGTACTACGTACACGAAATGTTGTTTTTATTTCGGCGTCACCGTACGGTCTTGGCGATCGCTCAGCTATAATGCTGCATGCCTAATCAAAGTTCATATTGCATTGAATCTAGCCATTCTCTTTGTCCAGATGCCGAGTGTAGCACTAAAAGGGAAAACGACTGGTACTGCGCAGGCTTCACCAATCTCTGCTCTGGTCCACTTGCCCACATCGGGCAATAGCAGTTTTCAAAAACACTTGGAAAGAATCATTTAGAGCTGATTCTTTCAGCTGCTGCATTTCATTTTTCGCTCCGTCGAGCAGCCCTATCGATGTGGACTTTTTGTAGTTTTCGAATAAGGGGGCATAATTTCCCAATTTGGCCTTGCGTACCTCACGTGTAACACTCGTGTCTAATACTTCTGCCAAGAATACCTGAAGTGGCTACAATGACGCTCTTTCGTCGGTCCCTGCAGAATGTTTTGTTTGTTTATAATGGCAGTTGCAAGTTTTCTTTACAGTTTGCAGTGTAAGCTCGGCTACGTGGAGCCATCACACAAATCGTTTATGACCGAATCGGAACGCAGTTAAAAGCGGCTAATCGTTAAGCCGTGACAAGTTTTACTTGAGAATGGCTGCCATTCTCATCAGCAGTGGAGGCAAATCGTTAGAGTTTTACTGTACTGTACAGTATTGAGGATTGTTACGACTGTAGTAAATTTGATGGACAATCTTGGTGGAGCAGTGCGTAATTTGTCGAATAAAAGAAGGGAGCCCACTACGGAAAAAAGTATATCGTTTCGTTCAGTAGCGACAATGGTACGGGAGTGGCAAAACTTGCTCTAAGAGACTTCGATGTCCCGAGAACGACGTTGACTACAACTTTGAAAAATAAAGAAGATACTTTTTATCACTTTCTTATCAAACAAACCAACACGATACAGTAAACGGCAATCTTAATCAAAGAACACTAAACCCTTGCCAGGCTTTGGCATTGAACTAAAAAGCCATTTTGGGAAAGATAAATTGTAGTTCGGCTATAACAGTGGTTCTTAACCTTTTTTGTCTCATTTACCCTTTAACAAAATAAAAAAATTTATTTTACCCCCAACAACGTTGGGTGTGCAAACTCATACCCAACTTTAGGGTAAAACCTGGACAAATCATTGTTAATGTCGGAGATGAAACTTCGATAAGATGCTCTTACAAGCAAGCATGAATACTTTTAAGCAGTGGTTTGCTGAGGTTGTTGAAATTCTGAAAACAGTTTCATACGAACCTGCATATCACTGAGTCAAGGGGCAAAACGTTAGGAAGAAGGAATATACAGCCAGCCATGTTTAATGTTTCTCCCATTGAAAAATGACAATTTCAACCAGCCAGTCACTCAGTGATACATTTGTGTTTGTTTTCTACGTACAATATCTGACATTCTGGGAACAGTGGTTGAAAGTGATACTCTCATGTCATCTTTGGGATCAATCGAGATCGCTGTTTCGTTTTATGGTTTTTGAGGAGAACCCTGCCTCGCACAGATAACTGAGATAAGCATCCTGAAAAGGTATAATAACTTCAAATAAGCGCTTCGACAGCGTAGAAAACTGTTCGCCCAATCCACACCAAAATTTAGAAAAGTCACAGTTGCAAGATTTGAATTTGGAATAAAGCATTGATAAACATTGAAGACAAATCAATTCATCTTTAAAAACAGTTTGAAAAGACAAGCCCGTGGCCTGATAAAATTCACACGTTCAATTACATGTTTCATAAATATTTTCAAGTATTCTGGAAAGGCTTTTCTTGCCAGTCCATATCGATGAAGAACACAAGGAGTATAAATGATGTGTAGTGCCCGATTGTTCACTAGAGTTGTAAAACCTGACCTCACGGAGCACGGGAGCGCCGTCTGTGCATAGCGAGCCAATGTGATTGCACAAGTTTATTTTGTTGATAGAAGTTATTCATTTCTTCCTGATCATCAGTCACTTCGCTTGTCGTCTCTACACACGCACATCACACGAAACTCTTCTTTCAACTCAACTGCATGTACAGTATGTATCGACGATAAACCAAGAAATACGTGCAGTTGGACGCGTCAGTTGACCCACCTGGCGAAAGGGGCCTCTTGCTTTATTACCTCAAATTTCACCTGCTACGTGATTTAAAATATCACAAGACATAGCACTTGCACAACAAACTGTTTGGTAAATAATCTTTCAAAATTTTCATTTTTTCTTCTTTTCCACAAACCAATTCCACCAGATTAATAGCGTACGTTTTGATAAGTCGTTCTCAAATTGCATGCGGTTTCTTTTCTTTTTCTATTGCAAAAGCTACGCATGAGGATGCTTCCAATCCTATCGTGTCTTCAGAAACGAACCTGAATATAGGCAGAGTTTCTACAGCACGAAATCGAGAGCAGTTGATCTGCAAAGACATGTGGTTTCATATACTTGTGTGCGATGGTGTGAAGCAAAATGAGCCTACAAAATTGACGGCTTCGTGGAACCATCACCAAGCGCTTTGGAACAAAAGATACCTTGAGGTTTTTGAATATCATCTGT
>JGI24022J15233_10011411_pt1 | contig 10142 bp, 10 predicted proteins | sample Ectturendosymbi2_FD_15233 | JGI IMG/M metagenome (IMG submission 15233)
AGGATCATTGATACCAGTGTTGCCACTTCTGATATTTTAACATGACATCAGATGTGATGTTCTCAGATAATTTTCTGATGTCTGATGCTTTGGCGACGCAGATCTGATGTTGAATGGGTTGTTGTTTTTTTCCACATTTCCTCTCATTTCAGGACGAAAATGAGTTAGTTTCATGATTTTTGAGTTCCTTTAATCAATCTCTCACCCTAATGTGTGTTTGGTTATCATTTCAAACTAAAGAAGCTCTCTTCGCTTCGCTGAGACTAACATTTTACGTAAATTGTAAATGACTTCTCCAATTGATGGCGATAATTCGCTCTGTTTCGGATTCAACGAGGGTACTCGCGCTTTGTTAGGTTTCTTAATAGAAGCATTTAGCTTATATGAAACTCCAACATAAAAATTTGATGTTATCTGAAGTTGAAGAAGGCAACAATCTGATGTTAAGACTGACCGCAGTGGCAACACTGATTGATATCAAACAGCAGTCAGCAACCACTAGCTTCAGCACGCAAATGCAGCGTTTTCGTGTCATTTGTGCAATAGGCGTGATGCACGAGTAGAGAGTCATATACCCATGCCAAAAGAACGATTGCTAGGAAAAGTTACCAGGGAAATCAAATATATTTGCATTGAACAAAACCGAAAGTGCTTGCAGGATATTCAGTAGCGATTACTAAAACTGGCAGACAGTCAAACTTATAGAGAATCAGTTGCTGTTGTGAGCCCTTGATACTTAACGCAACATAGGAATATAACATAGAGTTGTATTCTTGCATCGCTTCTGAATCACGAAATTTTTCAAACGAGTATTTTATTTGAAACAAATTTCATCACGGGGGGCCCCTTTGCAGCATGTGTCCCAGGGCAAATCCCCCCGTTGCTCCCCCCTTATCCGGCCCTGCCTGAAGTGACGTTACAGGGTAATTCTACAGTATATACCGCCATTTGTTCAACCTGAAAGTTCCGTCTATAAGGTGATATACCGAACGAACAAGAGCGCCGGCTGAACTGCCTTTTTCGAAATTACTGTAGGCCAACAATGTTGTCATCTTCCGCATATCGAGCGAGGCATTTTACCTTCATCAAAGTTTTAAGGCTTGTTTGCGCTTTGAGATTCGAAATTTTCTTGGATACTTTTCACTGTGTATAAAACGAAATCAAGATTTCACCTCAAATTGTTTAGAGTTAGTAGTTTACACTTTATGCAGAAGGTAGAAACGGTGGAGAAATTAAAAAGTGAAACCTCCTACAAAGTAATGATCTATACTTTGAAATCAGCGAAGTCCAACATGCTTTTTAATATGGTTGAATTACTATCAGCTATTTACTTCAGCAAGTGCACTCTGAAGCATACTGTAACGTTCGCAGAGGTTTATTTTTCTATGGCCATAAGCTCCAATATCTAGGGAGGAAAGGCCTCCAATAAGCCTTGGCCCAAAATCTACGATACGATTGATCTTTCCATGAACTTCTTGTCTAAAAACATTATTTCTGAATATACTGATTGCATGGTGCTGAACAATGGTTGCATCATGTTGGCACATCTTGCTGTTTGTCGTTTATCTTGCTTGTATTTTGAAAGTGATTTTGAAATATTCGAACGCTAAATACATTTTTGTTTAGCAAGCTCGGTCGAATCGTTTTCTCCACCACTTCCAGATGGATGACGCTCACTGAACCACACAGACTCTCAGCAGTGAACACCAACTGCTACTTCACTTGCGGGTTATATTTATGTCCACACAAGACCTGCAACTGGAAGCTGGCTGATGTTTACTTCGGGTCACCTGGAAACAATTGCAGAGCAAAAACCGTTTAGCTTGATGCAGAAAGGGTTGTAACAACCAAGACAGGTTCATGTTAGCTGAGCAACCTAGAACGTTAATCCTCGTTTTTCGTCACATGAAACCCAACTGGGGTTAATGTCAACGGTTATTAAAAAATATAAAAACAAAATTTTCATTCAATTAGGTTGATTACACAAACTGCACTGGAAACGTAACTCTTATTTCGTGGTTTGTGCACTAATAAAGTTACTTTGTACTTCAACCTGATGCTGTTATTGATGAAAAGGAAAAGAACACCTGAGCGGGTATAACTCACCCCAGGTTAGTATCGATAGAAAATTCAAAAATCTGATACAAAAAAAGCTCATGAAAAATGTATATTGCATTTGAAGAACCTCCCCTGCTCGATGGTGGTAAGGAAGCATGCCCTGAGTGAATTACAGCGCTATATCGCATGGGAGAAAAACTCACAATAACTGCTCATGCGGGGTGATATTCACCCGAAACCACGAACTTTTCTCTGAAGCGGAAGAGTGCAGACAGCACGCACGAGTTTACTCGCACCAGTCGAGATGTCAGACAAATATCGGCAGCTACTGAAGCGTGGAGGCCGCTCCTGCGCTTGCTTAGGTATGAACCACGTGGTCACCTCACGTGATGGGGTTGTCTCAACCCCGTTTTAACGTTTGCGGAGCACTTACTCTGTCATGTTCAACTCCTTGCGCAATTGAGCTATACTAAGGGATTCTGCACGGTTGCTATCTCGCTTTTGCCGCGCTCGTGTTGATCATCCCGCACACTTTTTACACCCACATAAAAAATTCTGTTCGTATCCAATTCTAACACGATTCAGATTGGTCATTAACTTCAAACTTCACGAAAATAGAATGTCACGTCAGGGATGCTCGACAAGACGACGCGTCCCAGCGTTTAACTATGGACGTGCATTACGGAACATTGAGAGGTTCCGGCATCTTTATCTCGAATCCCATTCCGGAATAACTTGTTGGGAGCAAAATGACCTGATCCCACAGATATTTAGAACGCCGATCAGCGATCACATGACCTATCAATGATCTCGTTACGTCAACACGTAGTGCCGTGAGCTTGTTGAGTTTTCCTTTCTCTTACTCAGGATCGCAGATTGCCACCGCAAAATTTATTGAAATTATTTATTTTGCCAACTTTGTAATGTTTCACGTTTCCAGTATATGCATCCCTACGCTTAACTTCTGCCAAATAAAACTCTTTAGTGTTTGCGCCAACGAACTCAACTCCAAACTAATTGCAGAAAAGCTTTTCACTTCCATTGTTGTGCTATAAGCAACAAGGATCGTGTGGATCAGTGTTTCCCAACGTGGGCGGTATCGCCCTCCTGTGGGCGGCGTTAGGAGATCCATTTCTGTTGTCTTACAAACTTTCAGTGACCAGATGTCGTCAAAAACAATACGATCAACAAGCATGCGTGCATGCATGTAATTCATAAACATAACTTAGCGTTTTTAAATAAAAGAGGTGAAATGCTGGAAGATAATTTGATGAACTGCAGTTTCCATCCCTAAGGTAAGTTGCGGAGTAAAACCGTCCTCCTCAATGATTAAATAATTATGATTGAAATTCTCGTCAGCTGTACTTTTTGGCACGGGTAAACTGTCACTTAATACTGCCCGTTTCGTTACAGTGACTATTATCACCGGCCAGGTGTGAGAACTGCAGGCTTGCACAATCATTCTAGAAGTAGCCTGTAAGCAAATGCGTGAGCTAATTTTGGACGGAGTGCTTTAATGAACACAAATATAATAATAACCGTGTACGAGTTCAATTCGTAAGTAGAAAGGTAGTTTGTATGTTTTTGCAGGTAGTGTTATGTGCTAACAGGAATAAGTTATCTGAAGGNAATTGAAAAGATTTCAGAAAACAGAAGTGTTTTTCAGAACGCACTTTAGATTTGAGTAGCGCCATGGAAATCTAGCGAGAGATGGAAGAGCCAGTGGACGACTGCTAGTGTTACGGTTAAGTTGTAATGCTTTTAACATCTGCAAATTTAAATTCAATATTACACTGCTCCGAAGTCAAAATTCACTAAAATATGTGGCAGAGTAAGGTTTCTTGTAATGACCTTCAGCATCCATCTTACTACAAAATGGCATTCTTGCCGTTCTAAGCCCACTTCAACATGGCAAAATATAACAAAGAAACAAGGATTTCTTCGCTGTAGCGCTGATAGTGATAACCGTTAGTTGGGAGAGGCCTGAGCAGAGTTCAAGTCACTGGCACAAAATTTCATTATACAAGTTCACAGATGGCAAAAGTATGAATCTCGAGCAGAAAAGCATCTTCATAGGTTCAACTGTTAACCTATCACATATTAATCGTTGAAGATGTCCACGTGAGGCTTTATTTGGAACTCCTTCTGGCACTAGTGATCAGTCTCACAGCTTACCGAACCGGGCTGAATCTGCGAAAACCGGGTTTCGGACCACGCAGCAAGCTACAAATTGAAATGCGTTGTTCGCACAAAACACAAATTTAACGCTCTTGATAAATGGAAGTGACGGTATAACCTTAGATCAGATTATTTCATGGGACTCTATACCCAATTAACTTTCATTTTTGGGAAAAATTTAGAACATGGGTCTGTACTGTTTTGGTTTTGCGTTTTCCAACGTCTTGCACGGTTTACGATAACTTCTCAGAACAGTTAAGTTGCCAAAATTACCCCGCACTGCTAGTTAAGCACTAATTTGAAACCGGAACCTGTGCCTCGATGTACATCAATCGCGAGCCACACGAAGTCGTCGTGTAGTATCGGACAGAGTCGTGGAAAGCAAAACGCACGAGAGCACATCACAGTGAGAAGCGAGATGAAGCGTGTCCCTTCAATGACACTGGCAGTTTCTTCTTCACTTGGGATTTTGGGCCGGCGTTGCCCAATCGACGCCTGAGGACATCGTTCCTGCGACAAGCTACGGTGAGCAGCAACGTTGAATCAAAATACCAGCCGCTTTGCTAATCCTCCTGAAAACAGAAGCATGGAAACAAGTAGCAGCGTTCTGAAAGCACTGAGTAATGCAGTGTCAGGTAACGATAGAAACAACGCCAGTTGCCAACTCCGAGCAGTCGCAGGAGATTGAATGAACAAGGTACAGGTAGGTATACGAGTCTTAGACGTGAAATGCGCAGTACTAACCGGGATTCAAGTATTCTGGAATCCCTGAAAATCCAGACAGCTTGGAGTGAATTATTCAAAGAAATAGGCGCAGTAACAGTTTATTGAAAAGATTTTTGCATTTTGTAACAGTTAAAACCCCATGATACGGTTGAGGTCAGCGTGACTGATAAGTGACGCAGCAAATCGGCTGCCAAAGTAGATCTTGCCAAAAGCGGAGTCCTCAGAATTTAAACGGAGGCGAAGTTGTAAAGACTTTTTTGTGCGGATGCGGAGCGGAGGAGTTATAATTTTCAGTCAGCGTGGTGGGAATATGTTTCTATAATTTTTAACACCTTGCGAAGTCGGAGCAAATGTTTTTGGAGTCGGAGAGGATGCGGAGCAAAAACATAAAGACTTCGTTCACCTTGAAAACACAGTAATTACTTTAAGGAACTTACCCATGTCGGCGTCTCTATCGCCTTTTCGCTTTGTCCCAACCTTAGATCGACTTTGCTGCGCAAGTCTTGCCGAGCAAGTGGCCGGAAGAGGCAGTTTATGGCAGGGCGTTGCCGGAGGTTGTAGGTAGAAAAAAGGTAACTTCAAAGCCTACACAAACGTTACACATGCCATTGTTTCATCCAAACCACACAGGTTTATCGGAACTTCAGTGCAGCAGATTTTCTCATTAATGTCTGTTTTGAGTTTGTTGCTTTTCAATAGCGAGCTTCAAGAAGTATTTGTTCAGAGGATGATGCATAAACCAGTTTTGGGCTGGTAACAACTGCAAAAACCGTTAGAATGGACTGTTTCATTTTGTTAGTTGGTATAAATCTAAAAAACCTACTAACATGCGTGGCGAACAAAACAACGGCATCAAAGCGTGCAGATGCAAATTAACATTGGACGTGACTTTTCTTCCAAAAGAAAATGGGATTTTAAAGACGATGGCTGGTTAATGTTGCCTAGACAGGAAAACTTATACTGCAACACCAGGTTGATCTAGCTCCGTTTTGGAAATTGTTAATTGTTATGTTCCATCCGAAATTGTTCCGTTTTTGTCAATCTACTCTCGCAATGCAAACATTGCACTGTGTATCAATCAAAACGAAAAGAGCGAGGGTTCAGACTTATATGCACGCTGCAACAGAGAACAGTAAAAAACACTGCAAAAAGCGATTCACAACATTATCCGACATTTAACATCTAGACCTGTGATGCTGTCAATCTTGATACGGGATTGTAACGAAGGAGACCAGAAATCAGATCCAGTAGGTCATCCGTGGCAGCGCCGAAGCACTGGTTTAACGCAATCCCAGGAAATTGTTTGAAAACGATATAATCTGGCAGTTGCGTCATTCCCTGAAACAAAACTAATCCGAATTACTCGCAACCAAGTAACACATGGTACAGGCCAATCTAACTTACACATGTTACAAACTCCGAATTGAGCACTGCTTTCAGAAGTTGGTCTCTCCGCGAGAAAAAGCATCATGATTACAGTTATTCGTGACGCCAACTGCCTTATCATATTTCTAATTTAATCTACGCCTTATCGAAACTCAATCTGGCGAGATAGATGAAAACTGTTTATGCACTGACTGAAACTCGTTACGGCAGCTTGTTAAAAACACGTTAAAAATTGTTCTTGCATATTTTTTGAAACGCTGGCATCTTTCGTACATACAACGATAAAATGTCAGTGGTTGGTGAGTGAAAATCACAGATCACCGAAAAGTCTCCCATTCAAAACTACCGACAGATCGTTGATAGGCGATCTGAATCGGCGTAAGTAGCTGTTACGGTTTTGCATGGGTGACAAGTTGTAACGTAAAAACGCCTCACCATGGAACCGCAGAAAAATCGTCATTGGTCGCATTGCATTTTTTCAAAATGCGCCACAACAACGAGACCAGAAGCAAACCTACACTTAAGAAACCTTCGTCTGCTCTTGTCACCGTAATATCCAAACCAAGAGTGAGCAACATTACGGCAACAAACCACAAAGGAATCACTGTAACAAGCAAAGACAACTGTCATCCGCGAGATAGTAACTTCTGTAAGAAATGTTGGCAATTGCTTGAAAAGAAAAAACATTTTCAGACATCTGGTTTTTCAACATTTTGCAAACATTACACAACAAAAAAGTGCTGGCAAAAAGTTACCGGGCAAAGAGATGAGAACAAATCAACGTTGTGGTGCATTTTTATTGCATCAAAATGGAGAAACCTACGTTTGAATACATAGTATCAACGCTAAAATCAGAACACACTTTAATGTCACCAGCAACGAAAACCTTGAATACACAAACAAATGCAAAGAAATTCAGAAAGTCTTACCGGCCATTCAGCTTCCGTTGGAGTGCCTAACGTTTCGAAGATTTTGCTGAGTTGGTCGAGATCCGAGTCTCCAGGAAGAAAGGGAGCACGCTGAAGGAGTTCACAGAGTATGCATCCTACGGCCCACATATCCACTCCCACTCCATACAATCGGGAGCCATACAGTAATTCGGGGCATCGGTACCATCTGAAAAGCAGTCGGACGTTTGTAGCATAGTCACGGTAGCACGGACACGTTTAAATCCATAGCACTACAAGTGTATTGTTCTAAACAGTTTAAATTAATGTTTTGCTGAGTCAAATAAATGTATGACAAGCGAGTGGTGAGAGTCAAGGCTGCCAAGAGATTTTTTGAAAAACCCCACATACGCTCATCAAAAAACCCAGACAGGAGGATACACAAAATCATGTGAATTTTCTACCATCTGGGCAGCAGTAGTAACAAAACAATGAAACCTTGTGTTTGTCTGAATCTTTATGTCGCAGCAACAGGGACTTGTTTGTACTTCTAAGGGTGATCTGACAGCATTTACAAAAATCTTCATTCCCAATGTCCTGTTGCGGCTAAGCACTAATAAGAGTCCTGGTAATGACCGAACCGTCTATGACTCTTACGGTGTCTTGTGAGCTGCACACAGCATACCAAGAGGGTTTACACGCAAACGCATACCAAAACTACTCAAAACTATACTACAGTCGTATATGGAGATGGACCGATACGTTTTTTTTTGGGCCGGTACCGATATATCGGCCATTCATGGACCGATAGTCGATACCGATATTTCCAAAATTTTTAAATCTTGTTTTCTGCTTCATTATCAAAAATACAATGTATTCTATGCCTTACCTTTTTTTCAAAAACTTCAAAAATCAGGATTTATGAGCTAAAATTTTTCAAATTGCAGCAATTTCAACATTTTGCTATGATTTTTAATTAATCTGAATTAATGATTCTTTTGTTTCGGCTGCGACGGTCGACGCATGTTTCATGGTTCATCTTGTCTGCTTGTTTATGAAAACGCACCTGCTAGCTTTGCTGCAAGATAACTATCTTGACTTGGTTCGTTGTGCTTTCTCGCGCAAGTTGTCTGCGTTTTGTCAACACCTAATCGGCCGTTTTGGCCTATACCGGCATATCGGTAAAACCCAAATATCGGCTAGCCCCGGACAGCATTCGGGACTGGATTATAACGACAGCAGTGTAAGGTTGCCTCTTACAGAAATACTAAGCGAAACATATGATACTTAAACATTCTAAGCAGTCTGCACTGCAGCTAACTCATCTTCGAAAAGAAACAAAAGAGGATGAGCCAAAGTATTTATCAGTATAGCACAGCCAAGATGTTGCGAAATTAATTACTAATTTCATTCCTAGTAACCGTTTTTACAAAACTTCGCTTCATAATCACTTTAGAATTGGAATGGATTTTTTTGTGTGGTGTATCACGATGTGAGGCAGTTAGCAAACGCAAACACAAATCGTTATTGAAAGAATGCAGTCTTGATTTCCGGAATCTGTTTTATGCAGTCTACACACCAACGTACTAATACCTCGTGACGACTTGATGGGTATACTCCTTGCTTGGACTCCCAAATGACTTTGCGAGACCAAAATCTCCTATTTTTAACACTCCCTTGCGATCTATCAACAAGTTGTTTGGCTTTAAATCCTACAAATGAATAAAATGTTAAAAAACCTTACGCAGTACTTTAAGCTATTTCTAAACAGTGTCATCAGGTGTCAACAAAGCACAGCCACATATCGTGAATTACACCATTGTTACCACATCCATCTGATATTGTTACAATTAGGGCTGGATTCAAGTAAGTAATTACTTACTTGAAAACGCTTACTTTTTACTTGATTAAGTAATTCTGCCATTAATTGACATTTTAAGTAATTGGTTTTAGATAAGTTAAGATTTTAGAAGACACGTCTGTTTGCGGTAAAACGCAATATTGTACATGGCACACACCATCACACATAAAACAAGCCATTTAGTCAAATAGATTTCTTGCCTGCGCAGAGCGCTTTGTGAGTCACAGTTGTTGACTGTCATCGTGATTACGATTTGGAGCTAGAAGCTATTTCTACTAAATTGAATCATGGCCAACAGGTGCAAATTTTGTCCGAACTGCCCATTACATGATATAAAAATTGCAATTATTTTGATGTGCTTGCATGTTTACAAGTCCAAATGTCGATTTTCCTGATTTGCTTGAATGACTTAATAATAATCTGTTAGAAATTACCTAAACCAGCGTGGTCCAACTACTTTTGACCTACGGGTCATTTTACAAAAACGTGACAACTTGCGAGCCACTTCCAATAGAATGATGTACAAAACAACAGATTCACGACATTTAAAACTAAAAAGGGAAGATGAGTTAATGGGGCATTGCAACTATTGCAAAATAGCAATTTATTACAAATCTCTATCAGTGGGATAACACTATCATTTCTTTATCATTACCAGTGTTAGCAAGTCGGAGACTATCGTTCAGTGTTTCAGCTGCCATTCGATTTGTGTTTTTAAATTTGACTTGTTTCATAAAAAATATATATATACTCTCACACATGTATGTGATTCTGAACACCGAGTACATTTTTAGTGCAAAATCTTTCAGTTTTTGAAATCTATCTTTGCTGACTAATTTCCAGAAGCTCTCTACAGCCTCTAACACCATTAGTATTGCACATTGTTATTAAAAGATGTTATGCTTGTTTTAATTACGTTGTGCAGGGATGGGCAATTAATTTGGCTAGGGGGGCACTTCGAGAAGGCCGTGTTAAGCAGGTAGATAATTTATTTGGTGGTACTGAGTTCATTGCGCCAGATCACTCTTCAAGACAACGAATGCCGG
>JGI24022J15233_10011412_pt1 | contig 10141 bp, 7 predicted proteins | sample Ectturendosymbi2_FD_15233 | JGI IMG/M metagenome (IMG submission 15233)
CGGGAAAACAAACCAGAGGTCGACCAAGGACCAGTTGGCGCAACTACATCTCCAACCCGGCCTGGCCCCGTCCCGGCACGGAAACAGTTGTTAAAACTGATCTACGCAGATCCGTCAGTTTCAACATGCTACCAGTAATAAAGAAGCAAGCCATCGAACAAGATGAAAATACAGTAACAGCACAAAGAACTCTCATGAGACGACAGTGACCTTGAATGGGACTGTGACACTGATGGAAGCACAGCGTCTGATTTCGAAAGATGGTCAGAAACAGCGGAAATCAAAGTGGCGTTTAAATCGAAAATGCCAAACACCGAAAATTCACATTCGTGATTGCCCAATGTCTGATAAACGCGAAAGTCAGCAACAAAAAAGGCGTGACGTAAACAGATCATGTGTTCAACAGGAAATCGTTGTGCACGCGAGGTTTCATTCTTTATCATAAAAGCGGACCAGAAATGTGCAGGAAACTAGTTCGCACGATGAGTTTCATTGTAAAAGTGTACCAGAAGCGCACAGGAAACTGGTGTGCATGCTGTGTTTGTAGTTTATTTGTACAAAGTGGAACAAGGATTCTGTACAAATCGAGGCTTTCAAAATTGTTAAAAACGAGTGAAAATAACCCAGGAAAAGTTATTGGGTTGATGCATGCGTTATTTTCCTTGCTGTAGGTCGGGTGAGCGGGCTTAGATCAAGTGAAGTCAGAGAAGCTGATCTATACAGTTCAGTTTAATTTCGTTATACTCAGGGATGTAGTGGGCTGGGAACGCGTTCCCACACCTGCTTGCGCTAGGTTACATTAAAAGATGGATGCGATCTCACAGATGTGCTAGCGACACGCAGATTCGCACTGCTAATTAAAAGACTACATTGAAACAGGAAGATCCAGTGAAGAAGTTCTTGTAGGCTCACTTTATTTGAACTATTTGGTGCAGCCTTGCTTTTTGTTTGGTGTGGGAACGCCGTTATAGTCTAACAATCGCGTCTGACCCATGGCCTGCTCCACGTTTTATTCGCAAAGTGTCTTGACCATATGGGGAAACCATATGGTGCACCACAAGTTTTCATGCGACCCGCCCTGTAGTCATCTACAGTACATTCACGCTATTTGGAGACGTAGGAAGAGAATCTACTGTATCGGTGTCTTTTTGGGCCGGTATGGACGTAAGTTTACGGTCTCACCGAGTGGAATTTAGGTGATCGAATTAAAAACTCTGTGGATCGACGACCGGTTGCCGTCATGTTTATTTCGTCACTTGTATTTTTTTATGGATAACATTCAATTTTTGATCACCTACTATTANGAGGAAATGTACCCAAAATGATTGTTTCGGAATTATATCCAACAGGTAAAAGTTTGAAAACCAATGCCATGTGAACTGAACTCAACACCACTCACAACAACATGTTTTCATAAATAGTAAGCTTAAAATTATTGTGCTTGGACGTCGAAATGAAGGTGGAGGTTTGAACCAGTGATTCATCTCAACCGGCAGAAACCGAGAGTGTTCAAACTTCGAGATCGAGACTTCGTCAAAAATGCTGGGATGGCACCGCGACCCGAATCTACACGATTTAGAAAATGTATCGTCTGATAGTCAAAACTGCTGCTCGCCTCAGTGACAACTTGACCAGTTGAGAAAAACATTTATGTGATATTTGTATTCTAATGCGAACAGGATATAGCATGAAGACTTTCGTATTCAACCAGACACTTCGCCCAGTTTTGTTTGATTTTTTTCAAACTTCCCACGCATGACAAGAAAACGTCATCACCACCATCGATCTCCACATCGTATTTCATAGAGTGTTTCAAACCTTTTAGGCATTTTTTCTTGACCGAGGATTAATGTCACAGTGAGAAAGTTCAGCTGCTTTTCAACTTTACTTAAACAATCGGCTTTCCAAGTCAACTTGAAAAAAGAATTCCAGTGTTGTGAAATTGCAAGAATTGTATTAAATCAGCGTCAGATCGCGCTTCGTAATCGGCATTTCTCCATGATTGGGCTGTTCGTGCATTCCACACCTCAGGCACCTTGTTCACCTCTACTGTAACTTCGTTACATTACTCTGCAGTTTGCCTTTATTGCATCGCTCTCTCGTATTTTAAGTTCTGCAAAAGCGTGTGGTCTGGCATAGTAACAGAGCATTTAATCTGCCATCCGCTTATGTGGCACTCGATCTAGTTAAGGTGATATGTCAAACAACAATGCGGAGTTTAAGGAACCGCCAGGATTTTGTTGTTGTCAAATTCCGTACTAACGGTCGGTTATGTTGAATGAATATCATCACATCTTGTAGTGCCTTAACTGTTATCACTGCATCTGTATGGGTGTTAGGAATAAATTTTGAAACGGAACTTTACAAAGTCCAGCATGCCAACTTCGAGCACAGCCTATCAAAACAAGAAATGTCAAAATAGAACAGCTGGCAAAAAAAGTTCTAAAACGGCAGCAACCTGCATGTCTTGTGTTAAAAGAACTTTATCCTTGCAAAAGGCAGCCGCTTGCTTTGGATATTTTAAATATCAGTCACTTTACCTGAAGTAGCCTGTTATGAAGCTCATTGCCAATTTCTGAACGCAATTCTTGTATTGAAAACTTGCTACCCCTGATCTGATAGTATATTTGTTTTTAAAGATATGTAAACTTCTACGGTCGTTTTAAAACTGGGCTTAAATGTTGTATATCCTGACCACTTCAACAGCTTATGCTTGTAAGTCTTAATTGCCAAAGACAAATGATTTCGAATGAACTGAATTCGAAAACCGATAAAACCTAGTTTACATCGTAAAACTAATTTACGGAAGCTTCTAGGCAGGGGCGTAACGAGGGGAGGCAAGGTGTCACAAGTTCTTTCTTCAATACAGTACATTCGCTTCCGAAAAACTTCAGGTTCGAACATGTGGGTGCCAAACGTGCTTCTTGCCCCGGGCGCCAACTAACCTCGTTACGCCTCTGCTTCTAGGTCTTCCAAGTATGTAATACTGTAAGTGTACTGACAGTCTACACACAAGCACGACGTTGTCGAAATCTGCCCACAGCTGACTTGTGATAAGTTGTTACTAAGGCTTCATGGCTTCGCAGTCGCAGAAACATCTGGATTTTGTTTCCACACCTATGGGCAATAAAGACGTAACCACGATTGCTGGGATCAACGACGACACCGGGAAAAGTTTAATAGAACTGGGGTACAAAAAGGTACTTTGCTTTTACTCGTATGTTCAGATGAAATCTTAGATATTGTAAGAATATATCATCTTTCAAAAGACATTTTTTGTAGCATATTCTGCAAATGAGTGAACACCATGGATTGCAGTAGAACAACAGGGATAATTACTGACGTTTAGTAACCTGTGATTCAATCTGGTTGCTTGGTTCCATTGTGAGTTGAACGGCAAACATACACATGTTTTTTCTTTTGCAGGCTTATGTTTTGCTCGGAAAGTTTCTAAATTTGGGGAGAGATGAAATAACATTTTCGAACTGGTTGCAAGACGAAACTGGAGCAAGCGAACAGAACGCTAAAGCTGCATACAAATGCTTGAGGGATTGGTGTGATTCATACTTGTAACATCACATTTAACGAAACGCTCTTATCACTTTGTAAAAATCACAACTCAGAAACGAGGAAATATTGCAGCCTTTCACATATGCAACGCTTACGTTTTACTACAATTCTCTAGTTTAATACAAAATCGGCCATAAGTGTGGTCTTATCTTGTTTGTTTACTTTTCTACTGCGACAGTGAAATCAGTGTTATGGCTTCATGAGGAAATATGAATCTATGCGTGAACAGAAACCACGTACCTACACGCGAGTCGTTGAACGTTGGGTAAATCGTACCGTAACTTATTGTTCTCCACGTGCCAGCCGCACGTGAATGCATGAGTTGCATGCTCATAGTAGTAGGAGATAGGCTGATTCGTAGCCCATACTTTACAAGTTTGCAAAAAATCGGTTAAAAGTTGGTAAAAATCGGAAAAATTCTTTGAAGTAAATTTTGTAAATCTGCCAGGTTAACGTATTATCACATTTATCAAAATCTCACAGAACATGCAAGCGGTAAAAATGGGTTAAAGCTTGGCAATGAAATATAANCACAGTTTAACGATATTCGCCATTTCGGCATGGCATATCAGCAGGGCAGTTACTGTAGCGAATGTTATGTTACTTCATTCCTTTTATTATAAAAAATACGTGAACTACATTGTACGTGAACTACATCGATTCTAAGTCATATTGACCTGGCTTTATTCCATTAAGCGAGCCAACTTACAAAAACGTTCTCTTGTGTCTGAAAGAATTCCATGTATGGCTATGTGGTGGATGGAAAGAAATTGCCAATATTTGCTGTTGTGTTTTGTCGAAGTTAATCGTGTGTCAAAAGAACTGAGGGGCAATGCGTCAAAATGATCAGNAGGCATCCAACAAGTCTAGGTTTTGAAGCCTATCGATAGCTCAATACCAACTCGAAAGGTTTCCATTACAAAAGCAAATAGAGCATACAACTTTTGTTTGCGTCAATATCTGCGAAGGAAAACCTGTGCCTTCAGCGTTTAGAGCAGCTGTTCCCAACCGGGGATTCTCGGACCCCTGAGGTCAGAAACAAGATTTTCGGGGGTCTGAAATGCGATTTTCGGGGATGAGAGTTTGGATGNACTTTTTTTCAAAACAGCCGAGATTTATGAAAGCTTGCAAGTGTTATTTCTGCGCTTTTTTATAAACCAGGGGTACGAACGCCACCTTATATTCATGAAAGGGGTGCCAACTTCAAAAAAGGTTGGGAACCCATCCAGTGATGTACTGTAGTCGAGACGAGAGTTCATCAAAAACTCCGAGACTGAGACTTGAAATTCCAGACCGGGACTCGAGACTTGAATTTCCAGACCGAGACTTCAAAATTTATGCATTTTACCGAAATTTTTTTGAAATGTCGTCATCACTTCTGAGTTTTTTTTTCAAATTTCTGGATTTTTCCGACATTTTCTGTTTGTTTCTTACCTACAAAGACAACAAACAAAAAATCGTTGAAATACAGAAATTTTTTGAAACCATTTTTTTGCAATACAAAACTAAAGTCCCGAGAACTGTAGCCTTCGAGACCGAGACTCGCAAAAATGCCGTCTAGAGACCAGTGGCGTAACGTGACCAAATATTTGGTAGGGACAAAAAAATTTGGGGGGTCCAAAATGCTTGATTTTAGGCGAATAAGACTATTTTGTTTGGAAAAAAATGCTTCTCAAAGCACGAAATGACTATATATTCTAAACATTTGGGAGGGTCATGACCCCTCTGCCCCCCTGGCTACGCCTATGCTAGAGACGAGTCTTGAGAGTCCATCACCGCTTTTATCCTTGGAACACATGATATTTCCAAGTGGTCAGTTACTGCAATAAGTAGTAATTTCTGGTAAAAACGTCCTGGTAAGCCAATAATATTGTCAAAATTTCGACAAATGTGGTTGCAAGATTCAGAATTTAAAAGTTTACTCGGTGCTTTACTACTACCTATTCTGCTGATTCAAAAAAACTATTGCAAGATTTGCAATAATACAGTCATCATAGCGAAACATTATGAACTTATAAGGCATGTTGAACGCAAAAAGCATTCTGTTAAGGCGAGAGAACTTTTGAAACTCATCGAAAAGTTTATCATTTTGCGCTAATGAATCAACACATTCATCGCCAGTGTCAGATAAGGCTTTTAGGGGCCCTGAGGCACAATTTTTGGAGGGGCCTGATCTTTTCTGCAAAAACCAATGGCACATGGTGTCCCCGTAATACTCGTGTTGATCGCGCGAAATAACACACTCTGCAGCATCAAATGAAATGGATAGATGTGCAATGCGAAGAAGAAAACGTTTGTCCTATCATAAACGCAGGAATAGGAAAACGTTCTCAATTTTTCCCACCACGTTAGCCAGGGTCGGATTAACCATTGGGCAAACCGGCAAATGCCCGGGGCCTCGCACTTTTGGGGGCCTCGCGCTTGAATATCAAAACAATCCTTTACTTTGGAGCATAAAACTGAGATAGACTTAGCAGTTTCATTAACACTGAAAAGGCCTTGAAAAAACTATACATGTTTTATTTTGAGACCTTTCGAAATATTCCTAATCTATCTTGAGAAAAAAAACAACAAATCTCACCACAGCAGACTGAAGATGGATTAGAAATAAACCGAAACGTCTCAAAATAAAATCTGTATAGCTTTTTGAAGGCTTTTTTAGTGTTAATGAAATTCCTTTACTAGTTTTTCATGTTTATGCTGTTCACCACGCGTCAAAATTGTATAGCTTTGTGATTGTTGCGTCTAGTATATAGGTTAAGGAAACTGACAACTTGGCATTTATCGTTTTTGAATGATTTAAAATAATTGAACCAAACTGCACCACGCTTCGTAACCCAAGTATTAGATCGAAATCAATGGATCCATGGGCGTCCAGAGAAAATTTTCCAGGGTAGCAACGTTGAAATTTTGCTTATCCTTTTCAGGTTGCTGACGATGCAATGCAAAGGGACATTCACAAAACGCTTTGCCCTTTTCACCCCATTTTACTGTGCTGGTTGAAACTCAATTCTCAATCTTTTGTCTGAAATGTTTTCTACACTTCGGCTATCAGAAATGCTTTTTCTTTTCATAAATTGCTTAATATCCGTTTTTCGAGCACTTCCTAAAAATAGGTCATGATTTGAGAATAATCAACGGTCAGAACAACATGAGCGGTGAAAAAACAATAAAGTTCGACATTCTCGCAAAACTGTTTCAAGCAATGAGAAGTAGAATTATATGTTGACAAGACTATGGGCAACTTACCAAAGTTAGAACACCATGCAGGCTAAAAAAACTGAGCAGATGAATTATGAAAACTCGCCACAGCAAATATAGCTTTGCTCTTAGTGCTCACTAAGAAGTTGAACTAAATCTTAACGATGAAGACGTATTCCCACAAGTCTACATAGGCGTATTCTAACAAGCCCCGTATTTTTATACTGTGTGAAATGAATCAAACAGTAGTCTGCATACGAGTCGTTTGATTAATCTATTCACTCGGGTACATTGATCACAGTCTCACACTAACAATGAGTTTTTCAAACTTGCGGAAGAACTGCCACAAACTTGCGGAAGCACTGCTGCTAAAAATGGGTTTTTCAAACTTGCGGAAGCACTGCTATCAAACGTGTCACTGTCTCGCTGCATTACCTGCCAAGGTGTCTGTGTTCAACAGTCACATGTAAGGCTCCCATCCAGTGATTTCAAATAAACCCATATTGCACACCAAAAAAGCATACTCGTACAATAAAAACACAGAAAGCTTGTGTTACGAACAAAAACATGTGAGTGTGCTCATTTGAATAGAAACGATAATCGAATACTGATTTAATTAGTTGCGAAATGCTTGTCGTGATAGTGAGGGTATCAGTTTTAGATCAAACAAAGAGCTGTTGTCCACTAGATCACGGAACAGTTATTAGGTGTAACTATTGTAAAGCTCCCATCGCAAAACTTCAGTAGTATGGTTCAAGTTGCTTTTGCGTGATATTTCGTTGAGAACATTTTTTTTTATAAACGGAGTAACTTTTGATCTGCGAGTGAGTGTAGACATATCTTTCCTCAATACATATGTCAATGGACCATTTGTGCAGTGAAGATGGTCAGAGAGTCCATGACAAAAAGATTGCTGCGTATACTGTCACGGTAGCAACAAGATCGTTTTTTTGTAATACAACTTTCTGTTTGAACAAATTAACCACATACGATCCGCCGTGCACGCTCACTCCCAATTGTTTCTGAAATGTAGGCTGCCAAATCGTATCAGTGTTGACGTTGTTAACCGGTGCTTCTGCAAAGTTGAAACGAGAGCATGTGAAATGCTCCGCAGTTGCGCAAGCGTTTAGGGGGCCTCGCGGTCACGACTTTGCCCGGGGCCTCGCGTTCATTTAATCCGGCCCTGGCTTTGGGAATAGTTTTAATACTGCCGAACTTTCACCAGTAACGTATTTTTGCTGCATCATCGGTGCAAATTCCAGGACACTTTTCCTAGGAGTTGATAGTTTGCTGAGTAAGTTGTCTAGACATTGGAAGATATCTTCACCTTTTGTATGCAACTGCAAGGCTCTTCGGAACAGCATGTCTTCTGATCCTTCATCATTGCTAACATATCGAATGAAACACTGAAAGCCGCATTTGTCTCGCCACACCTGTACATTCATCCTACTGAATCAAATAAAACGGAGACTTTTTCACGTGCAGTACAATCTTTTCCAGAACACCATCTGACATTTCTACAATGTGTCTCTTCGTTGGGCTGTATTACAATGAAACAGTCCAATTTTTACTCTTTTTCACTAATCATTATTTTTACTTCTTTCATAACTGGCAATAGCAAGTTGTTTCTCGTTGTATGTGCTTACTTTTGTTTTGCTATTTGGTACAGCAAGTGACAGCGTATCAAGAGTGCACAGGTGACTTATTTACATGCGCAATGTTGCGACTTGTCATAGCAATTTGCTGACGTCACAGTCATATGAAGTTTTCAGACGAGTCTAGAAATAAGTATACGCGGGGTCCGAATCAGCTTTCAACGCCCCTTAACTCACTACTCACTCTTCGGATCTATGCTGCCACGAACGGGCTGGGTGGAGGTGCCCAAACTGACTTTGTTCCCGGGCGCGGGAAAACCTAGGTATGCCACTGCTGTGGCATGGGTTTAGTTTAACTTTAGTACTATATCGTTTGCTAACATTGATGTGTAACGAGCTTCGACAAAAACAAGCAGCTTCATTGACAAAGTGGTCTTGCTGCGTGCTGGCTAGTCAATAGTGATTTTACTAAGAAACCATAGTGCATGCAACTTGTGACAAAATAAAAGGTTTATGAGGACCCTTACTTGAGAAAAACAAGCGACTAGGGATATGCATTACGAACATTTAGAGGTTCTGGAATGTTCCGAATCTTTATTTTGAATCCAGAATATCAAATCCTATTCCAGAATAACTGCTTTGGAGCAAAATGAGCTGATCGCGCAGAGGTTTAGAATGCCGATCAGTGTTTCTTTCTCTTACTCAGGAGCGCAGAGTGCCACCGCAAAATTTACTGAAATTATTTGGTTTGCCAACTTTGCAATTGTCATGTTTATTTAATGCAAGTTTATTTCGAATCTAAATATTCGAAACAAATTTTTGGATTCGAATCCACAGGATTCGATATAACATTATATGCATCCCTACAAGCGACCCCCAATTGTTCAATTAACTCAACCCCACTTGTAGTCGCTATCCATGTTTCGGGAAACACAGGTCTAAAGTCAACCTCTGACCTGCGAAACATTTGTTGAATCAGGTTGCGAACGAGGTTTCGGCCAAGCCGCTCGCGACGAGCTACTGGTGCTGACACTGGACAGAAGCGAAACGACGCAACGCTAGCGAGTCTGCTATTCAGCGACGAAAAACCATTCCGATTTGATTTTAGAAAAAAAATACTGTGTCGAAAACAACACTGAAGTCCTTTGGTTTTTGTCATTGTAGATGATGCCGTTTACGACTGCGCACGACAAAAAAGTCTGTGACTCATTTAGAAGCTGTTGTTCCACACAATCTTATTAGAGTGTTACTGCCAAGCGTCAGCCTCTTACAGGAAATTTAATTGCGCGGCATGCGACGCACGTCATCAACGACCGATAGTTTTTCAATTGACAAAATATGCGAAAACGGATCAATATAGCTTGGTTAGTCATCGAACCCCTACAAAGCAACATCCTTGCTGCTACATCCCAACAAGAAGAGCGACACTGAAGCAAAGCATCAGATTACGGGTTTGGCGGAAGTGGTGCGAGAAAATGTAAATGTTGGCGTTTGCGATAGTTCCACCTTCGTATCTACAGAANACTAACAAAAATTACAGTATTTCGCGATGGCAACCACCTAACGAGAGCTCAGCTTTACAAGCTAACTGATGTTTGAAAACGCAGTTAGACGCGTGTTACTGTTCTGTGTATTTTCAAGTGATGCATGCATGACCACAACAATCGCTATGTCGAACATACACTGTGCGTGAAGTTTAACGGCCAGTGTTAAATGTGAGGCGAAATAAAACGAGGAAAGCAGGGCCGTCGCCAGCGGGGGGGGCAGTGGTGCCC
>JGI24022J15233_10011413_pt1 | contig 10141 bp, 8 predicted proteins | sample Ectturendosymbi2_FD_15233 | JGI IMG/M metagenome (IMG submission 15233)
CCCCGCACAAACGCAAAGCCCTCCTATTGAAAACTTTCTAGTGACGGTTCAAATGAAACAAGAGTTTAAATACTTCCGTGTGCAGTGGCATGGTCAGCCCAAAATTTTGGGTGAGTCAAAAAGTTTTATTTTAGGCAAGTAACAGTATTTTGTTTGAGCTACTGCCTCTTAAAGCGCAGAATGACTAGATATTATAAAATTCGGAAGGGCCATGGCCTCCTGGCTACGCCTATGCACGTGTGGTTTATATAACGTATATGCAATGTAAATAGGCTGCTTCATGTAAACATTCAATGTATTTATGTAACGTTGGGGCCATATTTTTTATAAAAACTTGTTCATTAGACGTTTCATGTATAGTGAAATAAACACATTCAGACTGTCCAAATTCAGCAAAATAAGCTCTGCATTTAATATCTCGGTCCTATGCCTGTGCAAGAAATGGTTTATTTAAAGGCTATACAAAAAATCACCCCGAAGGACGTTGCTGTGTCGGGAACCATCGATGAAAAAACGTATCTGAAAAAATTTAGGGGGGGCTTCAGTCCCTTAGCCCCCCCTGGATCCGCCTATGATGGGTAACTTTCCTGGTTAAGTGAGTGTGAACTGAAGTAACTGGGACAAAGTAATCATCAAACGTTTGTGGCAGCTTGCCATTGTGCAAACAATGTATCATTTTAGCCATTTCAAGGTGATAAATATAATTTATTTTCAACAGATTTGATTGGTGGTAAAGTGGAGTTACCTGTGATTTGTTGGATGCAAAATTCATGGCTCGAATAAGTTCATTATGTAGGACATTTAAATGATTTAGAGTAGTTTTTGGCACTGATCCCCATGCACCAATTACGTATTGAAGGTGGCTGTAAACTAAACAAAAGTAAACTGGCTTTAGTGAAGAAGTCAGATAGTGTCTTGTCATGTAAACAATTCCAAGGCTTCGTGCTAATGCATCTTCTAGGTTTGTTATGTGTTGGCGCCAAGACAATTTATCATCCAGAATTACTCCTAAATATTTTGTACAATTAGTGTGAGCAATTTGATAGTTGCCAGTATTAACTGAAAATGATGTTACTGGTTTTGGGCCGCATTTCATTAACATGAAGGTGTTTTTTTATAGTTCAGAGAGAATTTGTTAATTCTCATCCAGTTATCTATCTTTTGTAATTCTGCATTTGCTAGTGTGTTCAATTGTTGTAGGTTGTTGCTTGAGATAGTTAGGAAGGTGTTGTCTGTAAACAGGGTTGTTCTAAATCTTGAAACTGTGGGTAAATCGTCAATATATAAAGCGAATAATAGAGGTCCAAGTGTTGAACCTTGAGGCACTCAGCGGTTTATATTTTGAATATCTGAATCACATCCTTCAACCATAGTATACTGCTGACGATCTTGTAAATGTGCGTAATTAGTCAACAATTTTAAGGGTTTGCCTCTAATTCTATAAAAGTGTTCAAGTTTGTGTAAAGTATGCTGTGGTCAATTGTATCAAGCGCTTTAGAAAGATCACAAAATGCAGCACAATTAGTGTATTTTTCTTCACGATTTTTCAATAGATTTTCATGAATATAATAGATAGCCATTGATGTGGACAGTCCACTACGAAATCCATATTGAGAGTCAGACAACATCTTATTTTGTTCAACATAGGAGTACAAGCGGGTATATGTTAGCTTTTCAAACATGTTGTTGAATGGAGACAGCAGATATATAGGCCTATAATGTACAGTGATTTCTTTGGCCTCCTTTATGAATAGGGATTACTTGTGCACATTTTAAGCATTCAGGATAGATACATGATTTTACTCATCTATTAAAGAGCTGTGCTAAATATGGTGATAAAATCTACTTGCATATTTTGAGAATGTGTATAGGGATGTCATTCATTCTTACACTTAGATACTAGTAGATTATCGATAATTATTTTTACCTCTTCACTGGTTGCCTCGTGAAGGACAAATGATTTCTGGGGTCCATGGCATGAGATCGGGTACTGCTTATTAGCGGGTGAAATTATAGCAGCTGCCATCTTATTGCCAATAAATACAAAATTATCATTAAAGATATTTGTCGTGTGGGTAGGGTCATTGGTAGGTTGTCGATTCACAGGGTTTATCAGTTCACCTGTTGACGTTAAACTTTTTTCCTTGCCTTTAATAAGAGAATTTATTTGTTTCCATGCTTTCCGGGGATCCTGACTGTTGGAAGATAATTGTGATTGGTAGTGGTTTCTTTTACTCATTTCCATGATATAATTAAGCTTATTTCTGTATTTCTTATGATGATTATGGGCTCTTGTGTTTGAGAATCTGGTTTGTACCAGAGTTCCATCCATATTATTTTATTCTGATTGATTTGTAAAGATCAGTTGTTATCCATGGTTTTCGAAAGGGTTTCTTTTTTTATCTAGAGAAGTCTTTCAGTGGAGCCAGTTGGTTAAGGCTGCCACCCAAAACTTTTAAGGCTTGATTAAGATCCTTACTGGAGTCACCCTCAGTTTGAGGTAAATGTTGAAATTTATGATTAATTGTCTCAAGGAGCATTTCAGAATCAAAGTTAGCAAAGCCACGCTTTAAGCCACGATTTCTTGTCATGTTGTTTAGCAGTATTTGTTGTGATTAGCATAAAAATTGGTAAATGGTCCGAGAAGTCATTGATAAGTATTCCAAGGATTACTTTTTCCAAATCAAAAGTAGTGCAGAAGTGATCAATGAGCGATGCAGTAGTTGCTGTTATCCTAGTTGGCCTGGTTATTATTTGTTGACAATTATCACTTTCATACATCTCAATATGTTTATGTACACCCGATAAGCTTGTGTGTTGTAGAAGATTTATGTTAATATCTCCACAAAAAATATATTGCAGCGTCTTGTCACTTAGATAGTGTGAAATAGCACTAACATCATCAGTAAAACCTTTACAGTCATATTTAGGGTGTCTATAAATAACCCCAAGAACACATTGCCTTCCACCAATGTTAGTTTCAACCCACAAGCTTTCAGCATCCTTCAAATCAATGCATATATCACTTCGCCTTTGAAATGATAAGTTATCTTTTATATATATTCCAACACCACCAGCTTTTTTGGCAAAATAAACATGTACAAAATTATATCTGCATATTTTGGTTTGAAAGAAAGGGGTATGTTTTTTTTTTTTCTTCACAGACAGCTATTATCTCTGCGGATTTTTTCATCTCAGAGATAAAGTTTACAAGTTCATCCGAGTTCTTTTTCAAAAGCTTCTTAATAATAACATGGACTATACAAACTGGGGCAATTGTTTTATTAGACAAGAGAGAGTTGAATACATGAAGGTCATAATATTTACACTCAGAATCACTTGGGTCAGAAATTAATGGCAAGGAGTTATAGGCAATATCTGATATACTATGATCACAGTCTAAGTTAACAGGCAAGGAGTCTGAAATACACATATGGCAAAAGTAAAGCGTACTACTTGAAGACAATGCAGCAAACTGAGAAACAGACAAGTTTGAACATTTCAAGTGTACCCATTTTTTACATATATCACAGAAGATTGCAGGAACTGCAGAACTAATACGCTTACTGTATTTTCTACAAGAATCTACCAAATCCATTTTATCATACTATTAAGGTTCAAACAGAGATAATTGCTGCATCTAGCTAATGATTAATGATTTTGTATGTCACCAAGCCACTTTCTTTTGTTATGGCAATGGTGTTGTGCTGTTCTCATTCCGTTTTAGCTTGCTGTTTTTCATTGTTATTATGAGTGATGCGTTATACATATGAATTCACACACAACTTAAAAGTAACTTCTTCACCTTTGCAGAATACGACTGGGAACTGGAACAAAACCGTATAATCGAAATTGTTCCTGTAATGGAAGCCTTCAATACTACAAAACCCGAGAAGTTGCTCTTTGCAAAAGCACGACATTGAACTTATTTGAAGAACGGCAAACGTTGTCATTGATTTTGAACAAACTAAACCGAATTTACTTCAGAAAAACTCAAAACAACGATTTGAGGCATGCTTTTGAAAACGGTCATCTCTTTCGTTGTTCAGATTTGGATCGTCTGGAGAAAAACACTAAAACACCATTCCTCAAGCAAGATTTTATTGGATCTGGATTCATAAATGGTGTATTGCACATTGACCAGAAGTTTTCATTTTCTACAACTACGCATATAATCGAAAGACATATAGCATCCCAAAAAGTAGAGCAAGACCCAATGTTATCTCTGACTCAGCTGAAATACAGTACCAACTACGACGTCGGTGAAGAAGCGTTTCTGCGAGGTGTAGACGAACTGAATAAACTGCTTGATATGCAGAGCTGGACGGGGATACCTCGTTTGTACGGAATATGCTTAATGAGTAGTAACGGAAGTGACGTAATGGATTTAAGGAGCAAGAATAGAGAGACAGCGGCAAGGATGGTGAGGTTAGTAAAACATGTATAATTACCTTGAAAGTACTAGTTCCTTTAGCAGACGAAATTCGTTGTGCGCTTTCAGCAACATTCATTGCTGTACTGCTTGGTAAACAGTATGATTACAACTGTGCAACGTAGATAGAACTTGGAAAACTTTTGAATACCTTAGATCTCATGCAAAAAAGGTTCTATAACTGCAAATATACCATACGTAAATCACGAAGCAAAACAGTGATGATTGTTTTCTGCAACAGTAGTGTCTGTTCAATCGGGAAAATTAGCATTAATGGTTAACATTGTTGCACTGAACTGAGATGTGAAATGTCATTGGTAGGAACAGGGGCGGATTTAAGGTTGTTTGGGGCCCCTGGCTGGAACTTAGAAAGGGGACCTTCCTATATGCATAAAACTGTCGTTAATAGGGAAAAAATAAATGAATGAACTGAAATATTTGTATTATTGAAACAAATAAGCTTGAGAAAAAAATGAATCGTTATAATATGGACATCAGAATATGAACGAGACTCATTGATTTCAAGTCTCCATTTCTTGCTGGAGACTTGAAACCATATCGATAACTGTTCACTAAACACCGGTGGAATGTTGTGATTATGCAGTGGCACCCCATCGACGATCACCCAGCTATCACCACCACTTAAACCCAGTCTTCCTTTGCTGATGCATTACCTTTTCTTTCACTAACACGACCATCCTAGTATCCAGACCGCGGCCACCGTCCAGCTGTTACAAAACTGCTAATCGAGCACCGCGTTAATACGACCAAATATTCTGTCGGTATCCTCATGACGGAAAACTGGTAACCTGTCAGCAGCAATTTGCTCAGCTGCGACACGCTGTCCTGAAGGATCGTGGATACAGGGATGTAGGCAGAGGCTAATTTTCATTATTGGGGTGATGGTGGTTCCGGAAGGTTTGCGACTATGTCGTACAAATTAGCACCACACGTGCTCGTTACATTCAGTGAACCAGTTGTTGTTATTCCACTATGAACATTATACTTTACTCTGAATTCCCTCGATATCAGCAACAAAAACAGTCACATTGAATCTAACGAAAAAGGCAGCGGTGAAGTTATCTGACCACACTCCAATTACATACCTATGGAGTACCTCACTGGTCTTGTATAATCTGAAAAATGGATTCAGGCGTTTTGTCCCACACATTATACGTAACAGTACCCAAGTACGCCATAAAAAAGAATGCTCATCGTCATTCACTTCATTGCTTCGCTCTCATTCTTCTAAAGAGATCTTTTGTAAGCGGCATAGCAAAAAAACGTGCGTTGAACCAAAACAAAACTGCAAATATAATTACTTACAGAACACTGGAAATTGTCCTTTCTCCCTAAAATTTTGGGCCCTTCGAAATCGGGGGCCCTAGGCTTAAGCCGTTTTACCCTAATGGTAAATCTGCGCCTGGATGTAGGCGTGAGAGCAAGCGCAGTAAGTGACAATGCAACGTAACAGACTTATACTGTAAACACTTCCGGAATCTGTACTGCCGACATCGCCTTTTTCCGTTGTGTGATTTTATGGTAGCCTACAGTAACGATCGACTATGGCAGCAGGTAAGACATGGCTAAATAACTTTCAATCAAGGAATTGATTGCAGAAATGAAGTGATCGCGATAATACATGAAACCTTTAGGGATGAAAGTGTGACGCGACCACCCCAGTCCCGCTAACACAGCTATGTCCAACCCAAATGGCTTACTGAGCCTAAAATTATGTCACTATCTTAACCAGGGACGCACACTGAATGACACATTATTGAGGGCCATAAATTGAATGGCTTACTGTGACCTCAGCAAACTAAATTTAGCTTAAGCTAAAATATTGAAAGTGTTCGAATCCCAATTGCAATGGTAACAGACATGATACAGTGGCATTGAGAACAACCTGCANCAAAAATGTCAAATTCAAGGTTATCAAAATGAGGACAGGTTGTTATCATGTAGGTTGCTTATACTCAGTGGCGTACGCAGAAAATTGTCATGGAGGGGTTTCATTCAGTGGCAGATGGTGGTCATTTGTATTTGGTGTGCGCTGTTTGCGACGTCACAATTTGACGTCATATTCATGTTTTCAAGCGAAGTTTGTTGGCATAATAGACATATTCTTCTACACACACTCCCCTTATTTTTGTAAAAAATCAAGCCTTATACATTGGCTATATAATAAAGTTTTTGTGAAATTTCAAGCTCAAGGGGAGGTTTAACCCCCAATCCCATTCTTGCGTACGCCCTTGCTTATACTACAGCCAAAACCTAAACTGGGCGGCACAAACCTTCGACTGTGCCGTATGCGCCCCGCGGGCTGGACATAGCTGCGCTAACACGACCAATTGAGTGCCGTCTAGTGGATGGTCGTGCCGGCGGAGTTCCACTGTGTCTGTATATATATCTATCCAAATGACATTTTTGAGCTAGATAAAATTTTCTTTAAACATTATTTTCAGAAAAATCAGTTTTCCATACCAGTTTCCCGACCAAAATAACACTAACCTTAAAACTAACCTAACCAAAATTTAACCTTACCTACCATAATAATAGCCCAGTTTGATACGTCCTAAATTGATGTGGTGCAAATTACAATTGCGGTCATTGCAATTCAGCATTTCATTTTTCTGTTCACAATCAAGGACAAATCAGTAAGACTATTGATAAGAACAAGAGCATGCACTCACGTATCAATAACCGTTGTGAAACTCACTTTCAATTATTGCGTATAGTTTTTACGTTCATTCATAAGACATAACACTAGTGAGTTATTTTTACTTTTCTACTGCACTTAGAGTATAAAATGGCACTCAACAAAATTCTTAACCAAAAGCACATCTTGCGACTTACTACAGTCGGTAAATCAAATGAGTCATTGAGTTTAGCGTGAGCAAGTTTAGAGTTACTTGAACAAAATGTAAACAAAACTAAGACGTGCTTGATACGGTTTAATTCTTGATATCAGTTAACGTTTTAAGTAACTCGATATCTGCCGATTTTCTTTTTATTTATGCGTTTATTCTGTTTTAAGTCAGTTATCAAGAATTGTGCCAAATAATGGTGATTCGCATAAAAGTAGTATGTACCACATGTCCAAACTTGCATTTTGGATGCAAATAGTACCAGAATTGTTATTAAACCACCAGCTGACATTGTGTATTGTGTGAGGTCTTCACTCCCACACGCAACGCGCTAGACTTCAAACAAGTTCGCACTAACAAAGAACACATAAATACATGAAAGTACATGAGGATATATACGTAGCTTATATACCAACTCTGGCAGTCCTGCCTTATAACATCATGATTTAACATCCTAAGCTAAAATCTAATTACCTTCACCATTGTTGAGAGACTTGACACCACTTAACAAGTTCGCAACTTCCTTCGGGGCTATCTGCAGGACCGATGTTCAAATGACATGTATACTGCATGCGCATCGGAAACCAAAATAAGACAAGCGGATGGAATGCCTTTATTTTTTAGACCTTGGAGTGCTAACTTGTTAGTGAGTGTCAGCCAGACCTCACGCCAAAGAATCAACTACTTTTATGTCAACAAAACAATTTCAGTGAGTGAACACAGAGCGCCTACTTACTGGTTCCAATTGACGACAGCATCTTTTATAGCGTATTGTTCACATATTACCCTTTTTACCGACTTAAGGATTGGCTCCCCCCTAAATGTTGGGGGCCCCTGGCTGTAGCCCAGTCAGCACCCCCCTTTTATCCCCCACTGGATAGGAGCTGCACTTCCTTATACTTTCTTTCAATATAAGGTTCTTTACTTATTATCTGCTTCAACAACTATCAAACAAGCGGTTGTTGAGAAGATCTTACTTTACACTGAGTACCAAATTTTATTCACGTGAAAAGTAGCTAAGCTGTTCCGAACAAAAAAGGGAATAAAAATGGATAAGTAAGCAATAGAGCATTGGGATAATTCTTCCGGGAAACTGGGGTGTGCGATTTCAAGTTTTTGAAAGACGTTCTTTGGGTTTCATTCACTAACATTTTTCTTCGCTTATGTCAAAGATAATGCTGGTTACAATCTTCAACGTACGAGTATAAAGTAATAACGATTTTTGCACGGCTTTCTTGCGTTTTATGATCAACGTTAGGTTTTCGTGTAGTGGCATGATGCTTGTATTCCATAGATTGTCAGTTCGTGTCGCTTGATAGCCTTTGGCTTGAGTAGCTCTGTATGTGACCTGTGTCAAGTTACCCAAATGCTTTTATTACAAGATGTTTCGCACTAATGAAGGTAGGGATCTGAATACTGCCTAAACATGAGCCAATACCAAAATTCGTTTTAGTTCACTAGAAGAGCTAGTACTTTTTACGTTTGCATTACCTAATAATCATGATAAAATAGGTCAAGAAAGAAAGTTCTTTTTACTGGCTTTGTACCCATTCGCATGCCACTAGTGGTCTGCTGGCGCCCATCTCCGCTTACTTTGAGCGCTCTGTCTCAGTAGGCCGCTGAGCAAAAATGTCAATAAGATACAACTGCCATTGAGAGAAAATTTTACATAGCGTTTGCCATTACTGACATACGAAGACATCAGGGTTTTTTGAAGGATTTGTTTGTTTATAGATTTTTTTCTGACCTACACTACCACTTCACTATGTCCTCTCATGATCATTACTCCCGGGCATGACGTTAAATCCCCACCGATGGCGGGGCTACAATTCGAGAGTTCTGCAGTTTTTGGGAAGCTGGAATACCCTTTACCCATCATTATTATCAGGTCTACACGTGCCCAGAGTGTTGACGCCTGACAAGGATCTAGCTATGGATCAAATAATCTCTTTGAAAGAGTAAACTGAGCTCTTCAACCATGCAAGGGAACCAGTCTAGGTTTGGGGAACTGATAGGATGGTAGAAAATATTACTCCACTATGGCAGCCCTGCGAGCAAATCTGACCCCAACTTATTGGGGTCTTTCATTGGAACTCTTTTGGTGATACAAAGCGCAGTCTACTGTGACCCTAGTCTATGCCCAGGCTTGCTTTGAGATTATCTCATAGTGGTTTTGCACACAGCATCAATTAACTCTGAAGACTTCCCAATATTTCAAAAAATGTTCACATAACATATTCATGGCCAGGTATGTTGTGCATCGATACGAATACGCAGTGCCTCTCTGTGAAAAGAATCTGTTTTTCTAAAAAATGTTTTCAACAGTGGACTGTTACGGAACTTGTCAGTAAGCACCCTAACCACCTTTGCAAAGCATACCGCTTATGTACAGTTTTTCCAAAGTCTTCGCAAATCTGTGGAAGCAGGGGTAAGTTTTTCGTCTTTCTCAAGTTTGCTCAAAATTTGTGCCTTGGTCAATCCTAGATGACACATTCCTTGGAATTTAGACCAACCTACTGTTAAAAGTACGTTTTAACTTAACGAGGTTTTTCGCAAATTTTTAGTGTAACAGTCGCTTTGTGTATTACTGCATCCATTTCACAGAAATGAATGGGAAGAATGAGATTCTTTCTTACATTAAAAAGTCTTTAATTATCGTGAATTTGGGTAGTTTGTCATTTTTTAGTTTGCTTGCAAAAAAATTATTTTTTCATGTTGGTCTTATTGTCATTTTCGCAAAAATTATTTCAGTCACTTCGGTCTTGTGCTGTTTACAGTGTCCTATTATTTCAGTCACTTCGGTCTTGTGCTGTTTACAGTGTCCTATTATTTCAGTCACTTC
>JGI24022J15233_10011417_pt1 | contig 10140 bp, 8 predicted proteins | sample Ectturendosymbi2_FD_15233 | JGI IMG/M metagenome (IMG submission 15233)
GCCCTTGGTTTGGTGTGTGGCGGCATTTTGTTTGACGGAGTGATGATGACCGCACGGTCCCAAAATGTAAGAATCCCTTGCTGAGCCACAAAGACAGAAATCAAGTATGGTACCATAAAATGCACAGTCGTTCTCGAAATTGCGCTCTTCAACAACACGCGGTTTGTTGGCACTCACTCCCGTTTGCTTATGCAGTTCAGCGTAAGTTCAACTGTGCGCCTTCCCGCTGACCATAGTCGAAAACCTGTGTTACGTCATAATGACGATACGATTGTACGCGGGAGTGCGCCATCGTAACTCGTCTGAAAACAGAAGTATTGTGAAACGTTTGAAAAAGTAATGGAGAAGTCAACAAGACCGATCCGATCAGGACCAGCTCTGGTAGTGTAAACACGACACATGACACCCATTTTTCGAATGTGAACATGTCTCATCTTCTGCAATACCCGAATAAGTGGAACTGTATTAAAAATTCGGTCAATTATTTTACTTGTTCCAGCTTCCGATTGAAACCTGTACTTCTGCATATATAGGGTTGGTGGCACCTGTGCATTTTTGTCTTGGAGAATGTTAAAATGCTTGAACTATGTTTAGTTTGGGTTTTTATTTGCTTTCCAGCGGGTGCAATCGTTTGTTAGTTATTAACTTTTGTAGATAATGCCCACCAATGACCCGTTGGTCTACGTCAGCGTTCCCCGCAACCAGTCGCATTCGTTCATGCAATCTGGCATGCCTGATACCATGGTAACGGTGAGCGAAGGAAGCGTGATTGGACTCCATGGTTGGTTGCCCTACGACCGCAGTATCACCAATTACTTTACGTTCGAGAGAGATCCTGCTGTCAGTCACATGTAAGTGGTTTACTTTTTTCGTTTAAAAAAAGTTTTACCTCAGAGTCTTTGATATCAGGCAATAACGTTTTACGCTGGTCTGTTTGTTTTGCGGGTTGTTTCGTTCGGTGTAATTTCTACCTGCATGAACATATCTAAGCAATGACAACTCGACGTCAACGTTTTATTCAGGAAACTACGGCGCACAGTCAAAGGCCTGTTATCGCCTGGCCTTCACCCCAGTCCTAACTTGTTCCTGGTCACACACGACGCTAAGTTTCTTTTCGTTGCTGGTTACTGGGACAACAGCATTCGAATCATGACGTTACGAGGAAGAACGGTTTCACTTCTTGTTCGACATCTCGGTAAGACATCATCAGGTGTTTGCAAATGACAAATACAGTAACGGAATCATGAGCTGTTTTCAGGTGATAGCGAAGTAGTTGTATCTGCATTCCTGGCTCGACTTCCTACTCGGTTGTTTCTAAGTCTTCTCTCGGGTGTTTTTTCCTGCTCGCCAATGGGTCTTGACACATGTAGCATGTTTACTTCCAAAAGTTATATTTAAGATGCATGCACAGAGAGCGCATTACTGGGATAGCATGCGGCTGGAAATGTATGAAATTCCACTTGGCTAAAGATGGTGAAGCGTCATTTTCTTTCGGTAACGTCGATACGTGTCTTGCATAAATTCGGGAAGCGTGGCGTTTCGTGACGTGGCATAACTGTTTTTTTGTGCTCTTGTGACATCGAGGGATGTCATCAATGCGCAGTCTGCTTGTGCACTGAACTGTAGAGTTAAGTCTGGTCTAGGCTAGTTGCAAAAAGCCGCCTACTCTAAAGGCCGCCATATCATAGACCTTGTATCGACTACGAACAAAAACCGTCATAAAAGTTTTTACTCGCTGGCCTCATAGCCTGAGTTGGTTGATGTTAGTTTTAGAGTTTCCAGCTGTTGTGTTTGATGTGGTGCCGATCCCGCGATGGCATTCTTGAAAATCCATCGCAAATGTGCTAATTTTTGCTCAGCACCTCTGAAGTGCTTTATTTTTTCAGACGTTGTTACGTGCATGGCTATGGATCATACTGGATCGTACGTAATTTCCGGTTCGTACGACAACACGTGTATTGTTTGGAAGGTAAGATATGGTGCTATTGTAAGATTGCTGGCTTAGCTGTTTTTGATGCTGACATTCTTAATTTAAATTTGTTGAGAATGCGACACGACCGACTTTCGTTAGACTGGAATCGCAAGGCGTTTTTGGAATGTCGTATGTTGACGGTCACCCAACAAAAAAAGCTCTTCACTCTATCGCTTCTACAACCGCTCTGTGAGTGCAGAAAATGGCACAGTCTGAACCATTAACAAACTCTGTAATCAAGCGTTGAGTATATTCGCAAACTGGTCGCATCTCCAGTTTTGTTCGTACATAGAGTTAAACAACAACGAATGATCCCCGCACGATTCCAGTTGTCTTGGGTGTGGTTTTTGAAATTCTGTGTCTTCGCCTTCATAGCTTGCCTTGAAAATGGACAACTAATAAAGTCACAGAACTCCTATTTCACGTCTTGGATGAATCCGTCAGGCCCCGCGTTTAACGCAATGCCCTCCTTACGTTGACGACGCCAGTGCACCTTGAGTCGCAATCATTTTTACTTCGCAGGTCAGTCAGCACAGTGGAAGCATATCCGCTCAACCAGTGCATGTCTTGTACGGACATGAAGATGTGGTGACTTGCGTTGTCATCAACACCGAGTTGGACATTGCTCTTTCGGCATCAAAGGTAAGCGCATTGCAGTACATTCCACCCGAAGAAGAACGGGCTCCGGTCCTTGCTGAAGGTCATTGCAGGAAATGCCGAAGTTTTGCGATTCCTGCGTAAAACCTGATCGATAACAACAGATGAGAAAAACAGGATTTAACCAAAGCGAACTTCTGCCTCAGCAAAGTATTTTGTCTCCGTTTTTTTTGCTCTCTACCTCTTATCTTTTGCTGTGCTCCAGGATGGCACGTGCATCGTCCACACTGTACACAAAGGAAACTATGTGCGGACGATCAGGCCACTCACAACCCACCCGAAGCTGTTCAACGTTCCAGCCATTGCCATGTCTGAAGAAGGCAAGATCGTTTTGTACGCGCGGTCGCAGAAGGACTCTGGAGAGGTTTGTTGCTCGCTCGCTGACGCTGGTTGTCAAAACAGTGCCAGGTGTCCTGTGGCATGTTTTTAAACACCGACTAATGTTCAGCCTGGCCTATGAATAGTATCGATCCTTTTTTGGGCATCTGCAGCCGGCTTGTATCGGCACAAACGTCCCCGTGTTGTCATGAACACGAATCAAAATATTCATTTCCGGTCGGAAGCAAGATTTGGCCGGCGTTGAAAACTTTTCTCGGAACCGGAATAATTTCAAATACTATGGTTAATAGCAGCGGTTTGGTGCCAAACACACTTAACACTCAAAATGTAAGCATTTGTGCAAGTTAAAAAATTTTTGCGTGTATGCCTTTTCTATTGTGAAGTTTGACCAATTTGTTTAAACCCATCTTGCTATGTTCGAAAAAACTTCTGCAACCCACCATTACATTGCAAAAAGTGATATGGAAGAAAATACCTAAAAACTGTGAGAGCAGTTTTAGCGTGTACCGGAATTACTCATTTCCGCCCGGTACGCAATTCCGGTACATCTTTACAAGAATGATTTGGCGTTCCAGGAAATCGATTCAGCATGGTGATTACCGAGGTAATAAGTTATTTTTGAAATTTTGTCACGGCATTTTTGATCACCGTGATTAGCTCACCCCCACCACAAGCTGTCAATGCACAGAAGTGTTGCTATTTACTGTCGACAAAATCCGTTTCTCTCCCTTGACGTGAGTTGACGTCTCTTTGCTCAACAGATGTGTCCCAGTGGGCAGGCGAGGAAATTGTGCCCCACTAGTAGACTCTACATAGACCACGTAGCCTGCCGGTGTCGGTGGTTAAAGTGGATCGACTGCACATGAAGTGCGGCAACGAACGCACCGGGATTTTGCTTTTAATGTGTTCTTCCTGTGATGTGCCGGGCCAAACGTTTCCTGGCATTGTGATTAAACAATCGTCTTGTTTTGTTGCAGGAGAAGCACTTCTTGCATCTTTACTCAATCAACGGGCGTCATCTCGCCCTCGATTGCTTGGAAGCCAGGTTGGGTCACATGACCATTTTCGGAGAGCATTTAGTGACGGGAGACATTCACGGGATTCTCGTCGTGCGCGAGTTGTTCAGGTGAGTTTGCCGTCTGCTGGGAATCGAGTTGATGCAGGGGTAGTGGAATGAATCGGGTGAAGTTGACCGCAAATCTAAGTCCTTGTCTGAAACATGACGTGCTTCTGCAGTAGCTGTTTGTCTGGGCCTTAAACCACATGGGTCGTTGTGACCAGCATCTCACGATCGCCAACCCACGTTTTAAACAGTTACTGTGCATGCATGTTCCACAGAGTTGCTTTTGCGTATTTGGGAGAACTTACCTGTCGTTCACAAAGATGTAACTGACTGTTTTCAGTCTTTTATTTACATGGACAACGTAACCGTAGTTGAGACTAACCTGGTGATGCAGACCGAGCTTACAGCGTTTTTCGCTGCTAGCCATTAAATTAACAAGACACGCTTGTTGTCATTTTTGCTCATGAACCGTTGTGAAGTTCGGAGGTAGGCAGTAAACCGGTTCAGTTATTTCCTCCAAGTACTGCGAACATAACGTTGCTAGCTTGTGGGGTTGGAATGTCCAGGCCAGGGGTGTTCAGCTAGATACGTGCCGAACGAAGTTTTTCGTATAATTTAGTCCCGAACCATGCCATGTTCACATAATTGCGTGCATTGCAAACAAACTTTCTTGCCGTCAAATCAGACAACAACACTGCAGTAAGTTACTCACAGTGCTTTGTTGCTAGTCTCTTACAGCAGTTGGTGGAGCGTGATAAAACCTGCTGATTTAAATTACTGCAAGATAAACGCAAATTATTGTGATTTGTGCCAAATAGAAAGAAATTTACTTTTTACCTAAACCAATTTGCGGCCGTAGCGCGGCCTTCGATAATGAAACTTGCGGCCGTCAACATGTAATTTAAAATATAAGATTTGGCGACCGTGCTGCCGTATATTGAAACAAAACAAACGCAAGGCAAGAAAATCAGTCGACACGATGCGTAACAATCTAGATGGTGATGTCACAAAGAGTTATAGAATGAATACGCAATTTGTTTGAATGTATTCTGTGTTGGTTGGCACTTGGCAGTAACGACTCGAACTCATTGGCGGCCGTACTTATAACTAAAGGTAATGCGGCAATAGCAAAAGGTTGTACACCCCTGACCTGAACTTAATTGCCAACCTGCCATTTACGAACGTACGGCGTGCCAAGTTGGCCACGTGTGGCCTGTGCCGTGCAACCCTGGTCTAAACTTACTCGAAAACACCTGGTGTTGCTCCGGCAAAATCGTCTGCCTTGTGCTGTGTGCTAATAGCGACTTTGGCGATTGCGCTCTTATGCATCATAGCTTTATATCCTAACCTTGCTTTGAACAACAATGATGTTCTCTGCAGTTTCAACGAAATCTCTCGTCTGTCTCTGTACCGACCAATCACGTGCGTCTTCGTCACAAAGGCCATGTCTCATATCCTCGCTTGTCTGCGCGATGGGAAGTTGATCATTGTCGGTGTGGACAGACCTGTTAAAGCTCGTGGATTATTTGCTTCCTAGCAATTTTATGCGCTACTCCTAGTGTGTAATTGCTGGTTGTCAGAGATATATTATGTGTCTTTCTTGGTTTGACTATCCGTGTGCAAAGTTCTTCCGTGGTCTTGCTTATATTTATATATATGACGTGTTTGCACGAAATCGTGCATTATGTACGATGCAGGTGGTCTATTTCTATCGTCTGCGTCAGTCGCTCAAATTTTTCCTAAATTTTTCCATGTCGAGGCGTGTGTGCTTTATATGCAAGTTATATCAGTATGTAGTTTTTCTGTACATTGATCCGACACAGGGCAATCGTTTGTTATTCCAGACGAGATTTGTTGACATTTAAATGTGCATTTGTCGAGTTCTGCGCACTTGCTTGATCCGTTCATCCCAATGTAACAGTTTCTTTTCCACGTTACGTGTTGATGTTTTTTTTCGGCGTTTCCATTGTTTCCTATTCTCTCGAATAGCGACCTGTGCGTCCGGCGGAATAGTTGTTTATGCAACATCAGCTACGGCCGCCTGTAAACGCAAAACCTGTTCTGCGTTCATTACTGCGTCGCACAGCTGTTGCGCATGGGCGTCGGAAGAGGGGGGCATTGGCCCCTGAATGTCGAAAATTTCAGCAAAAAGGTTGTTTTCTTAGTTTCGAGTGGGAAAAAACAAATTTCACCACTTTTGGCTTCCCCTGGAAAAAACCCTTGTACCTCCCTGGAAACAATCCTTCCGACGCCCATGTTATTGTCGTTATTAGTTGGCGCCGAACTACGGTCACGGTGAACACAGACGAGAAGGCGCTTCGGCCTCCGGATCTCTCAGCATCCGGTCGTTTTAAAGCTTGTCTGATTTTAACCTGCAGCTAAATCGACCTCTCGATGAATATTGTTCCTGACTGTCTTTCAATACCAAGATACCTGTGCTTCACACAACTGAAAAATCATCGTGTATTCACTTGCTGTCTCTTGTAACGAACATGTTTGGGACTTGAGCTTCGCTTGCGCAGGTTCAGCGAGGACCAAATGCGCCATTCCACAACGTATCGGCGAACCCTCCTCCGTCCAATCATTGCACGTCATAACTTCGCTTCATGCACTTTCTTGTCGCATCGCATATATGCGTCCGATCTTCTGTACTGTGTTGAGCGTTTTCATTCGTATTTCATTTTTTTCTCGCAGTTTTTTTCAAAAGCCTATCAAGTTTTTAGATTGTGTCATTTTACGACCCGATGTACTTGGAGAGTCTACTCCCGCCACAGTCTTGAGCGCGGCGTTGATCACGTGGTTCATACGAAGCGCGATGCTGAGTTCTTGTGAAGAATCAAACGTCGTGTTAATGTTTGAGAAGCTGCTGTTTTGGTTCGTAATAAGAATATTCGCAATTAAGTTGTCAGTGAAGTGAAGGAAATTATGAATTGCTGTCAAGTTCCAATCGCTTTTAGAGGTGGTACATTAGCTTCGATTCTGACATAATTTATCTTCCGGTTACTATCACCCAGTTCTCATTAGCATAATGTTTTGTACAATTTGATCAAACCTGAACGTGCCCTGAAATTTATGGATGATTGTTAGTGAAGCCACACTCGCTTTTATGTGCAACTTTTTTAAATTTTCTCTTGAGTCAAAGCACAAACCTACGCGATTCTATGAAAATCGTTACAATCTTTTTGCGCTTTTATTTTCTACACATGATTTTCATTCGGAGCATGACTGATGTTATCCATTTCAAAACCAAGAAGCTACGCGTTTCAGAAATACACTTGTTGACGGTTGCAGTTCGACGAAAGACGTGTTGAAATGTCATAAAATCATCTTCTCCAACAATGCGCTGAACTATCGTGCAATATTGACGTCGACACGACGAACTGTCTCCGTTTGTCGGTAATTCTCAGTTCGCACTCCTGTGATACTGTGCACCTTGATTTGAAACGCAGCCACACCAAGACCACCATGGGTTGAACTCCTGTTTGCACAATTTCTTACGGCATGAGCGAGAAAACCCCGCGCGCAAACTATGCGCATGCAACGCCGTGATTGCTGCATCGTCTGTACCTAGGAGACAGCATGTGATTCCTTCCTTACCGTTTACGTATTAAAAGTTCGCGTTTTTAAAGCATCACCACTTTAAAAGCTTGCTGTTCCCTCAGACTATATCCGCGATGGGCTACTACACATCTCATGCTGTTGTAAACGGCTGTTTTTTTGTCCAAAAACGTATTTCCAGTTGCAATTGCGCATCGCAGCAGCTTGGTGCTGCCTGGATCATCATCACTTTGCACCTCCCGATATCGCGTTTAACGTTAAAGCTGTTCCACAGTTACTGTTCCGCGAATTGTCTTTTTTTAAAATCGTTCGCGATTTAAGCGTCGTTGTTTGCAAATCCGTGATTGACAATGACATTTCTTCGCGTGATTTGTTATACAAGCGATGATAACAAAATCATTTCGTGCGATTGTTGCTCGGTAAAAAAAACGGCCAGAGTTAACGATGCAGAATTTCCGGGAAGAAGCCTTCCAACTGGGAAAGCAGTTAACGTACTTGGATTTGCAATAAGAGATGCTTAAAGGGCACTCACCTACAGCCTCTGCCACTCAAGGTTCGTGCAAAAAAATTGGGATGGTATGCTAGAAGTTGAGTGATATTAGCTTTTGCGTAGGATAGCCATTCCATTCGCCGGCCTTACTGACAGTTCCTATTTTCGGGTCTTAACTCGATCGATCACTTCTCTTCACCAAAATTTGACTGAAGGTGGCAGCACAAAAATAGTCAGGGGTGTATTATAAAACGTGGAAAACAATACAAGAATTTTCGATTTGGCATCGGCAAAAAACGATGACCTCTTTTTGTCGTTGACTTTAATTTTGAAAGATAAAAAATTATGTTCACCCCAGCTCGACATCTTTTTACCCGTATACCACCTGCCATTGATCTTACATGACAACCGTTTTTCCAAATTTACATTTCTTTTGAGGTTTTGATGATCTCTAACGTCACTAAAATGAACATTATTCCACTTGTATTGTTCGCACTCCTACCAGGTTTGTGGATCAACCCTGAACTGGCACAAATCAGTTTGTCGCCAATGCCGTGATCGAAGCAGCAGAGATGTTTCTGGCGTTTCGAAATAACAAACGTAGTGTTTGACGTGCTTGGCAGCGGTGATCATCGATTTTTCTGTCAAAAAGCTTCAGCGACGAAAAATGTCAATCACATGGCAGTTGAAGAAGATGATGAAAATAGAGACCGCCTGGAAAGCGTCAGAGCTTCATTCGCTCGAGTGTCGCTTTCCTGCACGGTTGATGGTGTCCATTTGAACCGTGCAGTGCCTGTGGTAAGGTCGTAATGGCATCGGTTGCTGAAAAACTCCTGGTGCTCTTCATTCTCTTCAAACCTCTGACGCCTGTGGAAAGTAAGTTTGCGTTTTTGTGCAACTGCAGACGCTTGGCTAGAGGTCTGAAATATTGTCAGACCAGTGGTCAATCACCATCATGCAGTTTTGCTTCAGTTGTCTTTGCATGCTCTGTCGTTGACGGACAGGTGGATGGAGATCGGGAGTGCTGTCTGAATCACGGTATTATGCCTTGGAAGCGAATGTGATATAAACCGGCGTAGTGTCGAGGCCAGTGGATTTTTTGCGGGTATGGTACATAATCGAACAACATTTTGGCAATTTCCTTACCACTACCCCTGACACCTCGTCAAATATTCGTAGTCTGTGGCAGAAGGTTGTTTTGCGTTAGATCCCATCAAAATCATTATTTGTTTCTGAGAAAGTTTGTTCGCAATAGGATTTGAAGTATGAGCGCCATACAGGTTTTGCGTGTACTGTATACTGCGGTTCATGCACTGACGTGTCACTGATAATAGCAGCCATGAGCGCAATTCTGTTGTAATATGGGAGGGGGACAGCTTGGTGTGATACCAATATATTACGAAACAAAGATTAAAATGTGGTGGATATGGCATATTATGTCCCCACTCTCTGAAAAAAGTGGGGGCACGCGTCCTTCGTGTCCCCCACCTAATTGCGCCCATGATAGCAGCCATGGATTATCTTTCATCATTAAACTGTGTCTTATGAGCAGTTACACGAGCGAAACCGAGGTCGCGCAATAAATTCCAGTTCTGGTTGCAACAAATAGTGTGTTACCAGTTGCTGTCCTAAGTTGGCCATGCATCTTGTACGGGACGTGGAAATTTGTGCTCCCTTGTTTTGCCTGGGAAAAGAAACTTTTTGTTATTAAAAAGAAGTGAACAGCTTTTGTAAAATTAGCTGATCGTTATCACGTTCCGAATACCTTTTTTTCGGTATGATTGAAGTAAAACATGACATTGTCTTGTTGGTCACTAATTTCGTGAATCGATCTATATATATACCACCTTGGTCTGCTAAAATTAATTTTTTGCGCTAGTTATTCAAAACAAGTGTTTTGTTACACTGCTGTTCAGGCCCGCAACCAGAAGGGGGCAATCGGGCAATTTCCCCCCCCGAAATTTTAAAAAACATGTATTTGTCAGGTACAGCAATAGGTTACATCATTTTGCCCCCCCCGAAAATATCAGCTGGTTACGGCCCTGCTGCTGTTCGATAATG
>JGI24022J15233_10011422_pt1 | contig 10139 bp, 5 predicted proteins | sample Ectturendosymbi2_FD_15233 | JGI IMG/M metagenome (IMG submission 15233)
AGAGCTCAACTGCGACATCGAGTGTCCACCATTCTCGACGTGCGTGGCGAATGGCACGTCGTATGAATGCGAGTGTCTCAGCGGTTACTACCCATCCGGAGACTTTTGCTTCGGCGAAGATATTGCCTGCAAAGCTGGATTTGCCCCTGAAAGTGTGGTCTGCGCCGCGGTGGTAGCGACTTGCTCTTCTTTGACACTGACCGCCGTGCTCTTCTTCATGTCTTTGATTTGCAATCTAATCGGCATCGAGGTTGTTTGAAGAAATGCAAAACAGTCTAAAATTTCACGTGATCTGATTTTTCTGACCGCATGCTACGAATTGGAACAATTACAGAAATGTCGTTGCTGTTTAATCTTGTGTGGTCAAGTTCCTTGTATAATGTTTTTGTTGACACACAAATCATTTGCTCAGAATATGCAATAGTAATTTTATTGAATCAATTTTCCAAAGGTCAAAATTATCTTCGAAAACAATACAGTAGTTTGGGAAATTAACTTTTTTTCTAAATCAAAATGAAATTATAAGGAATGCAAATTCAACCCTTTTGCAAAGGACATCAAATAATCAAGATTCGTACTCCTATCAAATCCTATGAAACAACATTATCGTGGATAACCAAATTGTCAAAAAGCTGCAAAAGTATTTACACAAAGCAACTTTGCTTATAGAAAAATGTAGAGATTATTTATGCAGCAGTTATTAAGGAAAAACATTTTGCGTTACGCGTACTCTTATAAGAATATGTAACCTTATTGTTAAATGCGCGCTATTTTCCATGTTAATTTTTTCGTAAACGCAATTTTCAAATATATGCCGTACGCAGAAACAAAGCTCATGTATCTATAAGAAATTCACTGTTGTCAAAGTGCGCTGCTTGCAAATTTCCCGTTGTATTCATGAACAGAGAGCAACAGCGTTGCATGGAAGCTTCTTGCAGACGTGTTGGGTAAGAAGCAAAGCATTTCAGAGATAGAATTCATCCATACAGTTGTTGGTGTGGTTACTAAGATAAAACATTGAGTATTTTGTTCTGGGCCTACAGGAACAGGAAATAATATGAAACTAAAAAGTAAAACATTTACATGGATCTTAACAACTGAAGCGTAATCGTTCCCTCAAGCGCACTATTTCTTGATAAGAAAACAATTCAAGACTTCATGGTATAACATACCATTTGCTGCGGCAAGAATTGATTTTTATCATTGTATCTGCATTCGTCTTCAATAAAAAAATTGAACAAACAAACTTTGTCTGCTCAAGAATGATCAAGAATTAACCGCGGTGTGTCCTAAAAATTATTTGGGTGGAACTATCTGCGAGCTCAGGTTTTGAATGCATGAAAGATACATATTGATGTAAACATTTATCGTGAACTACTTACAAGCCATTAAATATCACAAGTAAAAATTGATAACAGTCTGACACCTATTATATCTCTCAAACGTGTTTCGTTGTCAAGCCAGGACTTGCAACTGAGTACAACAGAAAACATGTGAGACTGTAAGGCGTATTCCAGCAGTGTAGACCGTTGTTGAGACAGTCTTTCAAATCATGACGATTTTCTCCAGTTTATTTTTGCAAAGCAGCTGCGCAGTGCACGAGAATAGAAGAGAGAACGGTAAGTCCACAGGATATTGTGATCATTATCTTTGTTGGCAGGCTTGAAGGATTAGCGTCATCGAGCTGGAATGAAAATAAAATATAAATACGTCTTGATTTCCCAAAACTGTGAGATAGACGTTTTTCAGAGATTGAAAACGTTTCAGAGGGGCGTGATCTTTTTGGATCAATTGAAAAATTAGTTGTGGTAAAACTATTCTGCATTGACGCCCTGTGTAATTTGGACTACCAGAAGGCTTGCAAAATAGGTTTGCCAAAATTTTTCTCCAAATTTACTCAAATCAATTTTGCGATTCGGCGTAATCCACCTTATATATAATATTAGAATATAGGAAAAAAGTAATTTGAAAGAACGGCATGAATATCTGTAACTTTTTGCTGTTACTGGGACAAAAACAGATTTTAAAACAAGTTTTTATAGGTTCTAACGACATAACGTAGGCATTTTGGATTTATTGCTGACACGAAGCACTAAATTTTCATGCGAATTGCATCATATAATGTGATATAATGTGAAAGTATTTTAGTACCGGATATTTTGATGTGAAATGTAGATTTGCACCTTTCTACAGGAGAAACCATGCTTCTGTATTTATGAAAATGAAATCATGTGGAGAAAACGCGGAAGAAATAAGGGGAAAGTAGGTGTTGTTCGGTAAAAAAATGTTATCGTTTCCTTCATAAGCAATTTCGAATTTCCTTCATAAGCAATTTTTTTTCGAATTTCCTTCATAAGCAATTTTTTTCCTTCATAAGCAATTTCGTAAGCATTTCCTTCATAAGCAATTTCGAAAAACACGTATTTCGTAAAACCCGTGCGTGAAGTTCAGCATTTTAATTTCATAACTCTCTGCCATACTTGCAATTTTCACTGAAATAGAAAGATGTATATCCATGGTCGGATTCAATCAACGATACTGTAGGTTCATTTTTTATAGCAATGTGGATAATAAGGACCATCAAATTCATAGTCAAAGTTTCATGTTTAATTGTTCACACGGACTTGTTTATTGTGGTCTTGCGACCTATCCAGCTTACCGCTATTACACCAGGGTCCGAAATGTGTTCAGAAACAGTGTTGTTGAAATGTTATGTTACCTACTCTCTACATGCTCCAAATACACAAGAAGCTCATATATGTCACTTTGGCAAAAGTACAAAATGGTTTAACAAATGGCTGTACGGCAGTGGCGTAGCTAAGTTCCGCCCGGGGCGAACCACGAAAGTGCCGCCCTTTCCAACCCTCAACTTTTCTTACAAAATGTAAAATGAAAGAACATCATGCTTCGTGCTTATTCAAAGATATAAGGATTAATAAATCAGTTTGAAAATAACGATCAAACACTGACAACTGAAATAGATCTTGTTTTTCATTGTCGATCATGAGTCTTGCTTTTTCTGCTTGTTGCCATCTTTCTCATTGTTAATTTGTCTATTTTCTCCTTGCGCTGCACATACATATCGTCAAATTTTCTTCCCTGTTGGTTTTTAATCTCCGTTAAGCAGACCGTATGGCTCTTCAATGGTTTACTCATTCCAGGGGATCAAACGAAATAACTAAGAGTGATGGCAGCATACCTACTTTACAGATGTAAACATTTATGTATGTTAAAATATCGCGTAGTATCCCCGCCGTACTTATCTAAAAAAAGACTTTTGGGCAAACATTTTATCAGTTTGTTCACTTCACAGCCATATCTTGTGTTTTTAGACTAGCCTACCAGTCTAGGGTTTCTAAATACACAAATTTAAGAGTTAGAGCTTTAAAAACTTTTAAAAATTCATTTAAAAATAATAACGAAAAACTAGAATTTTGAAATTACTTTCAAAAATTAAGTTTCATCAGCAAACTGCCGCCCTGGATACCAGCCCCCTCTTGCTACGCCAATGCTGTAGGGAAATCTTTGGTAAAAGCTCGGAACTATTTGATGACACTTACAGAAGCAATTCGCACAAAGGTTAACTCATTAGCACAATCAGCAATTTGTTTTGCAGAATTTAAAACATTAACGGATTCCTGAAAAGCGCTTATCTTTCATTGTTTATCATAATACGATACCAACACCTTTTCTGGATCTTTCAGCAGTCCGACGAAGAAATCAACATTGCGAAATGTAGCGTCGAAGAGGGCATACTTAAATTTGCACTTTCTTTTTGATATTGCCGTCTCGACGCAGAGGCTTAGATGGTCGTAGGGTCTATAACAAGTTAAAAAGACATAATGACATTCTAGAACGTAAAGCCCAAACTAAAATTTATGCTGAAATATCAGGAGTATTGTAAGCAATTGTTTTAAAGCTCCTAACAAGTAATGATAGAGAATTTGGTTCTAGGACTACAGCCACGTAGATATCTTCCATCGGGACAATTGCCATTGCACAGCTACCACCCAGACATCTGCCATCTAGGACAACGGTCACCCTGGAAAGCTGCAACCTAGGGCAATCACCATCCAGGACAACTGCCACTTAAAGTCATATCGAATTCTCTGTGTTTGTTGCCATTAAAGCCATTTAACTACACTGCTGCTTTCATGTCAAAATATTTAAAATCACATATTTTTACAAAAACAATTTTTTCACCCTCCAACACCTCTAAAGGACCTTCACTTGAACTTGGATACTTTTGTGGGGAGAATGTCGTAACGACATCATAACATGTTCATTCATAATTCAGTGCCAATTTTAATTTTTATGAGGCGTTTCAATTTCTTCACAGCAGAATTCCGTTATATACATTTGGGCATGGTATTTATTCCACGCACCTATCAAATTCATTTCAAACCTGCAGTTCACGTTCTGTGCATTGCTATGCATTTGCTTTAGACATGCGAGTTATATGGCAGTAACAGCAATGTTCCAAATCACTTTTGCTGCACTACCTCTTATGTTGAAACATTCTTACCGTAGCACAGTGGTTTCCAACCTCCATGCCGCGAGAACTCCTCTACGTGTGGCAACGCGATAATGTAAACTGAACTTGACAGCTCGTGCGTGATGTGTGAAAAGCATGATCCTTGGTAGCAGTTGTCCGGGCGACGATTGTGCTTAGTTGGGAGTTGTCCTAGGTAGCAGTTATTTGGGTGGCAGCTGTCCTGGGTGGCAATTTTCCTTGGTAGCAGTTGTCTCGATAGCAGTTGTCCGGTGGCAGTTATTTGGATGGCAGCTGTACTGGGTGGCAATTTTCATTTGTGGCAGTTGTCTGGACAGCAGTTGTCCTGTGGCAGTTGTTCTAGGTCACGGTTGTCGGATGGCAGTTTCTAGATGGCTTTTGTCCTGATACAAGAGAATTTCCAACCACGAAATTGCGATTTTGTGGTATTTTAGCAAAAGGAAAAAAGACACAGCAACCGTTGGCAATGAAATGCTGAATGTATTGCAAAACTACTCGAGTGATTTCACTTACTCGAAAATGTCAATGAAGTGGGATGGAGGATAGCGGCCTTTAGATTTCACTTGTTTTTCGAAGGTCGTTCTGCACCGATTAATATCTTCTCCATAAATTGATGCGTTAGCACAACCATGCTTTTCTGCGAGCGAAGCACCGGAAAAACCTGGCAAAAACAGTGGTGTGGTTTGAAGAAGAACGACAGGGAGTTCAATAATATTAATTTTTTTACGGCCCGCCAGCGATATTACACAATTCATGCGACCCGCAATGGTAAATGAGTTCCCCGCTCCTGCTTTAGATTGACAACCACGCACACACGGTTTATTAATTTCCAAAGCAATAGACATGTTCCAGTGTGTACTTACTTAGTTGCCAGTTATATTGTCAAAAGAAAATTGCTTTGTGCTCGTGTTCTGCAAAAACGTTTTGATGAACATTATGAATGCAACCATTCTGAATTTATCAAGATGCAGAACTTTTCCGGGGTTTTAATTGAAATTGGGCCCTATAGAGCATGAAACTACGCATGTTAAAAATGCTTTGTTGCTCTGTTGCCTTTTCGTAGAAGGTATGGGAAAGTCCTCACACTTGTGTTCCTTTCTCCCCATTCGTGCCTGCGACCGTTTGATCCTGACCTCTTACCTTACCTTGCAAAGTTCGTTGAGTGACACGTGGGGTGCATGCAAAACATAACTGTCTCGCAAAAATATCTAATTCACTTAGAGCCTGCAATCTCCTTATTCTCAGTAATTAAAAGTTCTGCCGACCTGACCATTTTATTGATGAACTCATAAAAACGTTGGAAAGGGCTGGGTATCAGTTGTTAATGAAGCCGCGCTAACAAAAAGACTGCATGTATGGAAACACCACTCTGGATATAGGGAACGGTTCGATTTATTAAGTACATTACTTAGGTTCAAAAGTGAAAGTAAAAAACATTTAGTACAAACTGAATTTTGCCGCAATAAGTTTGCAAAGAGGATTTTTTTGTCTTTTTATTATATTTTCTTTGATTTTAGGCATTTCCGGCTGATGATATTAGCAACAATTGAACTCACTTGTTTTGATGATGAGGTCCTAGGAATTACAAGATCCAGCTCTTGGAAGAATCTGAGAAAAACGATCGCCTCATTGCTATAAGTTTCCTCACCCGTAACGCATGAGTTAATCAAACGTCACTTCTAGGGTAGGTCGAATAAAAGGTCTTTGCGCTACGTAAGCCGGTTACCAAGAAAAGTAGACTCCCCGAAACCCCTGACAAGTCGACGTGTGCTGAACTGCAACACCTGAGACTATTGAAACAAATGTAAATCAAGTGTATATTCTCATATGCATTCCGTCCCATCTTAAACACTGGCAAATATATACACCTATCTTATTTGCAACTACAGACACCTACACCTGTATTTGCTATTTCAATCTTCATATATGTTTTCTTCATATCGCACCCATCCTCGCTAGTATCAGTCTTTGCATCCGCATGGGATACGGTTCCATTTTGAGAAAGTTGTGAAATTTTAACTTATTTTATCTGCGTGTCTGCAACACAGCATGATGGTTACAGTAAACTGTGCTTTCCGGCGTGTATATTGCTGTCGGCATGCACCTCGTAGCAATAGCATAGTTCAAAACATCATTCTACGCCTGCAAAATGAACAATTGGCCACTGTTGTTTTGACACAAGTGCACATCCGAAGAAGTACCCTTCAAGCCATATTGAGCAATACAAAGAATCCAAAAAAACCTTTCTTTGTTGTTCTCAATGTGTTTTGAATGCCATAGTTTTGAATTGTCGCGGTTTACAAATTCATAAAGAAAACAGGAATTAGGGAAGTTTAAACACGTCTTACCTTCGAAGTTTGTAGCATTCGCAAAATTGGAAAACAAATCGAAGCAAAATATGTTGAAAATCAAGGAGATTGTGCGCATTGCTTTTTCACAAAACACCTGCTGATATTGCAAAAGTCTCTGAATGGCCAATAAATGCAAAGTATTACAGTACTTATGAAAACGAGGCAGGCCCTTTTACCTCTGGGTTAGAAATTTACGTTTTTTTGTTGTTTAAAAGAACAATTCATCCTTACATTTTCAACTAAAATATACTCGTTTACTAGTTTGCACCTAACTGAAGAATTTGCAACTTTGTAAAATGCACTTTTTTGGTTCATTGCACTCTTGACTTTTAAACCTCTGTGAACCATACTTGAAATCAAGCAAATCTAGCAAAAAGCAAATTAGATTTTTCTACATGCTATCGCAACTTTACAAAATTTACACCAAAAAGAAGCGGATACACGTTTTCATAAAACGTAGTAATTTTCAAAAAGCTGTCCTAAGTAACTATTTTCACAAAGTCAAGCATCGATTTCGATGGGAAAAATTAACGGTTCTTGTGATATTTTTTTAAACTGAATTTTCTGCTTTGTCACCAAAGCAAAACCTAATTGAAATTCTGGTCAGTCCTTTATGACCCACGAACAGAAATCATCAGTGATTTTACAGCACGCCTTAGCGCATTTCACGCATTGTTTATTCGAACGAAAACCTATAAATAATTTTTTTTGTGGCGTTGCACAGTGAAAACAGTAAATAAACCAGTATAACATATTCGACAATTGTTTTTCAAGTTTATGTTTTAAATTTAGTTTAAATGTCATCACAATTGTTGGTCGTATCAACCGCTAACCAATGCTAGGCCTACCTTTGCTAATAGCAAAACATAAATTTCGTCTCTTTGAAACAAGAGAGTTTTGTATTAAAAACAGGCATAAACAAAGATTTTAGTGAAATTTCTCACTGAAACCCTTTGAAATTTTAACAGACTTACTTACACACTCACTGGAACGAGCACTTTTATCTTATCACATGAACAAAAATACGTATAGCCCGAAATCAGGCATTGCTTATCCTAGGCTTCAATTAAAAATTTATAGCCGTCGCTGACGTTTTTCTGTGACACGGTCCGTGGACTAATTTATTGATTTTGGGCTCTTGCTTGCACTTGCACCCCACATCGATTATATCACATTTTCCCTTATCTGTTTGCCTAATTTTTGTTTTTTTGCTGCTCTTGCTTTCACTTACCGCAACACCATCGATTATGATGCTGTAAGCAAAAGAGTTGCGTCACTCACAACTGAAAATATAGGTTGGAATAATAATGGTACGCATATTGTTGCACAATCAACAGAAGTTATTTAGATTCTTCGTGTGGTAAAAATTTCAAACTTTTCCACCTTCTGGGTCGCTCATGGGTTGTTTCCTACTTGTTTACATTCAAGTGTTGGAAATAATTTCAAAGTCAATTACCTCATTTGCAGTTGAGCGTTAGGTTTTTCCTGCCGTACCCCGGTCCTTGTGCTTCTAAGAAGTTTTAAAGCATATTTAACGGAGTTTCTAAAGAAAACCCGACATTGTCGCGCGATAATTTATTTTTTTTTATTATCATGTGAAATCACCGCCCTCGTGTCGCTTTCCCTTCGAAAGTGCCTAGCCAGTTACTCGCGGAGCGACACGTTCGCTCTTCCCGTGGAAAGAGCTGGGCATTTGCAGTTATAGTGAATACATTAGTGCTTTAATGTGTTGTGTATTCTCAATGTTTAATTCCCACTAATCTTCCACTTATGATTCAACGCGATGTACTTGTTTGCCAACAGTCCATCTGTTGACGCGTTAACCTGCAAACCTACATCGCCGCAGCTGGTCGCTGTTTCCTGTGCGCATGCGACGCCGAACGCTCTTGTTCGCCGTCAATTTGCTTCGACCCGATTAACTTTGCGTTGTTCGACAGACTGAATTCACATTCTAGTGCATTGGAGGTTGTTTGTATATCTGAACACACAGTAATCGAAAGAATCAATCAACTAAGAGTGCTACTGAAGAAGAGTTATTTACGGACAAAGTGGTGAGAGCCTTTAAATTCGCCTTGCACTGGCTTGGCAAATTCATGACGTCAGGTTGATTATTTGGGAGAATGACCTGTGCTCTTGCAACAACTACTGCCGGTTGACCCTTCAACTAGTAGGGATCTCTGTGGAATCGTAATCAACCGACTAAATACGGCACCGCAACCAACATAGAATCTTACAGCAGTGTGGTAGAACAGAATTATCAAAACACAGGTAAAGATATATTGAATAAAACCAAGTTATGATTTTCCTGCTTTCATTTGGCTGTTGGTGAACTCAAAAAGAAATCAAAATTTTGTTTCAGTGAAGGAGAAAACATACAGTTTCCCACATGTCGAGGCAGTGGTGTGGGTGTGCAGGGGTGAAAGCACACCACCGAAAGTTTTGATTCGTCACATATTCGAGACAAATATCACAAAAATCGTGCACAGACGTTTGGGCATTATCCAACAATATTAATGAAATTTTTTTTGTTATTGAGTGTATAAAGGAAAGTTTATTATGCCAGAGAAAACACATTAAATAACCTATATTTAAATACAAGAAATTGTTTCTTGCAACTTCGTGTTTTAGTTTGAGAAGAGTTGATGAGTAGCTGACTCACTTTAATGTTTGGGCAAAAATGTTGCAATTAAGGCAACTCTCAGGCCAATACTTTTGTCACCCAGTCTGCTCCCAATATGGAAAAAGATCAATCATATTCAAACGCCCAAGAATCTGGCAGCAAATAGATTCCTCTCTAAAAGAATTGCCAGCAATCATCTTCAAAGAACGATACAAAACTCGATTATAGAAAGTTATAAGAATCACGAGTAATGCTTTCCACATATCCTCTTGTTTGTAGCCAAAGAATCACCGCGAAAGTCAACATCTATCTTCTTAGCCTGAATTACTATAGTATATGTAATATAATACGACTGTCTGTCATTCCATGTTCGTAATTGAATGCTCGTATGTGTATATTTGCGTGTATTAGTAGTATACTACTGTACTACGAAATGTATGTACTTGTAGTTTTTTTATGAAAAAATGTATGTACTTGTAGTTTTTATGTACTTGTAATTTTTTTTTTTTTTTTACCTGTAGTTTTGTTTTTTTAATTTTATGTAGTTTTTTTTTTATAAACACACAATTTTTATGTGTTTTAATGTAGCTTATTACCTCGTGAATACGTTGCTGCCGCGGTCCAGTTTTTGTTACAGAATATCAAGAACACCTAT
>JGI24022J15233_10011423_pt1 | contig 10136 bp, 8 predicted proteins | sample Ectturendosymbi2_FD_15233 | JGI IMG/M metagenome (IMG submission 15233)
CAGAGATCTTATTTGCAGTCAGCCCCTCGGTGTTCAGCTGGAGTACGTTGGGTCGTGGGTCTTCGGCAGCATTTCTGCTGCCGCGCCCTGAGAAGGGCGTTTTATGACCCATCCCATGCCGAACACATCCAGCGCGGGTAGCAGTGGTTGCTCTCGTAGTGGGCCACGTGAAGGCAGCTATCATCCTCCCAACCGCTCTCTCTGGTCAAATATTTATCAAGATCAACTTGAAAAAAAGGGATAGCATAATCGGTAGATTAAAGCTCAACCTGCCGTTCGCATCGCATGCGTAAACGAAAGTCTAGTTAAGATGTACAAAGCGTGAGTTAGTGTAGAAAGGTCCGTAATGCATTTTTGAGGTTGATGTAGCGTCTTTATTTGCCGTTCCCAGGAACAACCTGTTGGCGTGAGATCCTTTTGCGATATACTTTAAATAGCTTTCGCTGGCGTGTTGGGTCAAACCTCGTGTTAATACGTTTTATAAAATGTGTTTTGAAAGAAGTTCATTGAAATTTCCGTCCACACATTCAACCTGAACTTCATGCCTACAAGTAGATTTGGATTTGAATGTCCAATTTTCTCAGGTGGACAAACATATTCGTCGGTTGGATTCTGACTTAGCAAGGTTCGAAGCGGATTTAAAAGAAAAATCCATACAGGACACAACGGGAGCATTAACAGTGAGTATTAAGTACACTTGTTTTCCAGCATGTGTTTTCGATGATTGATTAATGAAATCGAAAACGTTGCAATGTCGTCTTTTTCTTATCTTTATTTACAAGGCTGACGCACCGGAGTCCGCAGATAAGAAGAGGAAAAAAAAGGGTCGAATCGCATCAGATGAAGAGTCAAAAAGTTCCAGGAAGCGTCAGAAAAGTACGTTTGAACTGTAAATTATCCATCCTTGTGCAATTTGCCTCAGTTTGTTTTGGTGGTAATTGTTAATAAAGCTTTTATGTGCAGTAAAAAACTCAAGAAAAATCTTTTCATAACAACTACCTCTGCGTGCAGCTCTTGAACCACATCTTTCTACTCCTCTGGTGGCTTACCAGCAATCCGATGTCCTCGACATGCCCGTCGATCCGAATGAACCGACATACTGCCTATGTCATCAAGTGTCGTATGGAGAAATGATTGGGTGCGATAATGCCGACGTAAGTTGCTCCAGTGTAAGATTTGGGAGTTGCCTCCAAACAAGCAGCTGTGCAACAACCACCGTTATTTATGCAAAACATGTGCATAGCGCGTGCGCACAGATGCAAGGACACAGAGTATTTACAACATAGATCGCAAACTATGTTTTACCCCCTCAACCTCAAAGAAAGGTTACTGTTGCTCTGGATTTCACAGCAACTAGCTGTCCTTAGAATTTTTGCATACAGTATCTGTTGCTATTGCCGCTTGTAAATCTATAAACTTACAAAATGGCTGACCGAAACGACCATTTTTGTGCATTGTTGTTTTCACACCGTTAACGTCTATTTCAGACCATCGTTTTTTAGGAAATTGAAAGGTGGCTTCACCGGTTGACCCTACCTTATTATCTACGCTTTCTCAGCCAGTCACTGAACAAAAAATGTAAAATCTCGGATAATTTCAAGCTACACAGCCATGGGCTCTTGATTTTGAAGTGCTTTCCCGAAAAATGCTGCTGAATCGAAACCGCCAGTAGTTCAGAAAAAAACTGGTACATTTTCGTCATTGAAAATGAATATCCTCGTTTCCCAAAGCTTCAGATGTTTGGTATTAGCACCCTTCAACAATCTGATGAACCAATAGTGTCCGACGAAGATTGACACATCATTTTCATAGCATTTGAGGTTCTCAGCTTTTAACTTTAACAGAACCATCAGATTGAACTTGATCTCAGGCAGTTATCAATTTATCGATTATTGATTTTATTACTTACAAGCATCTTGAAACTTCTGATGTTAGTCTGTGTCGCGAAAAAGCAAATGTAAATCATACTTCACAGTTTTCTTTTTATTTCATACACACGTGAGATGCGCAACAACTTTGTTTACTTGAAGCGAACGTATGAGGATCAAACACTGCTTTTTCTCGAAGTTAAATTCGCAGTGATGTTCCATTGCAGTTCGTTATCTGTCCATTGAAAGTCGGGAACAGACCACGGCGTTGCTCTGTTTCTACCTTCCTTGGTATTGAGTCCATAGCTAAACGCTTATTGTGTCATAGAAAACATTAAATACAGTATATATAAAGTCAACAAACTGTTCCTAGTAACTTGTGTTTTAGTTTGTAAGAGTTGATGAGTAACTGACTCACTTGAAAGTTTTGGCAAAAAGGCAATTTATTTCTGTGCTTTTTTGTACACCGACGGAATCGCGTGTATTGCAGGAGCAGGGCACATACTTCATATGTTAAGCAAGTACAGAAAAGTTTGTCTTCAATTTGAACTAAAGTGTTTGGATGAACAAATTTTGCCAAACCGTTTGTTGCTTATGCTGTATCTGCAGTTGAACAGGTAATGTTGTGAGACTCTTGGCACAGTCATAAACTATAAATGTTATGATACATGCCACGTAGAAGGAAGCAGCGTTTGGCCTGCCTCAGCTAGGTGTGAGGTTCCTTTCTGACAACAACAGCTGGAATGTGAATGGAAAACCTCAACTGAGTAGTGTTCCAGGTTTATAAAAACGAGTAGTGTTTCCAACCCAGGTTTTCCCGAACCTGAAACCCGTTTTTTTTTGGCTATTTTCTACAACCCGAAACCCGTTTTTTTCAACCATGAAACCCGGATATTTTAATAAACCTGGAATTGCTGTTGCATTCAAATATTAGTAATTCTGATAACACTGAAGTTGTGAGTGGCGCGTGTAACGGCCAAATTAGCACGTTTGAACTTTCACCTATTATCATGGGGCACAAGGTGCGGGTTTTGATCGCTGACCACCGTACGTTCGTTGTTGGTCCGTTTGTAACATCGTTCAAATGACCTATTTACAAGGATTGTGACGCCATTTTGCCCATAATAGGTGTCTACGCGAACTTCAGTCTTTTCGCTAACCTGCATCTGAGGTAGTTCTTCAAAGTTATGCCGTAGTTTCGCAGTTATTATAGTTCATTTATAAGCTGTTATGTCAGTGGTTCTCAACCTTTTTATCTCATGCACCCCCTTAACCGTTTATTCACAGATAAAATCCCCACTTAGAAATTTTGTTTGCAAAGAACACTTTTACATCAGTACACTAAGAAGAGAAACTAAACTCTTTACAAGTGATAAGCTAAACTATATGACATTTTAAACAAAATCCTAAATACAAAATTCCCCCGGTTGAGAACCCCTGTGTTATGTGTTAGTTCACACACAAACTGATTCTTTGCAGAATCGATTCGTTCCTTTTCAGTTTGCAATGATTTTCCATAAAATATTTGGATTTCCTTTAGAAGCGACTTTAAATAGATCTTTAATTATGCACATTCAGTTCAAAGACGCTATTAATCAAAGAAAATCAGGTTTGAGCCGTTTCTTATACAAGGCTCAACAAACACCAAAGTTCAATTTGTGCTCCGTTATATACAAGGAGTTTCAAGCACTGTAAGTTTAATCCACCATTTGAAATCAAAGCACAGAATCCATGAGAGCGAAGACGACAAAACTATTCCGACACAGAAAGATACCCGCCCGATCATAAATTGTGAAAAAGGAAATGAGTCCTTTTGAGGCTACAGAGAAGTCAAATAACCTTGAAAAACTGTACCATGCCTTTATTACAATCAAGCCCACATCAGTGGAAGCAGAGAGGGCTTCTTCAGCCACAGTACCGCTTAGCCCAGTGGTGGCCAAACGACGGCCTGCCAACCAGTTCGGTCTGGCCTGTGAAATACCTTTCACATATTTTCTGATCCGGCCCGTGAAATACCTTGTACATTTTTTCAAGGACCACGTTTCCGACTGGACAGCAGTGCAACAGCATTAACTGCTGCCTGTCACGTAAATCGCACTGTATCCGGCCCTCCAGTGGCCAATTCGGCCCTCGGGTCAAAAAGTTTGGCCACCCGGTGAAAACGTTTGAAAGTAGCAGATTTTAGTGAAAAAATAAACATCAGAAGTGGTTGGCTAGGACGACTTAAAATCTCACATACACTGGCGTAACTAGAGGTTTGAACCAGGGGCAAAAAACTTAGCTGAATGGAGCCCACAAGCGATGTGGATGTCTAGGGCGTACTAGCTAAAACACACCCCGGAAAACGCAAAAAGAGACTACTAAATATGACAATGTAAGCCATCGGTGGTAACATTTACCTAGCCAGGGCGCCGGCAATGTTCTGAAGCTGTTTTTAAAAGTGGATGTTGTGAAACTGGCAAAATTGCGTGTAACATTGTAGCTATTCGGACATAAAATCTCCTTTATTTAATAAATTCAGTTGGGTGTCGCGTGATTATTGGTCCATTTTATATCCGTGTGCTGACGCCTGATGAGAGCCGGTCGAAATGCTTGACCGTCGGATCAATGAAACTAGCGCAAATAGCTGATACGCGTGCCAACTGTCTAGAATCTAGACGCATTTTGCCAGATCAGGTATTCGGCAAAAGCCGTTAATAAAAGACCTACATCTCTGTTTCAACACCGACCTACATCTCTATTTTTTTTCCAGTGTCCGATCGAATGGTTTCACTTCGGGTGCGTCAACCTGACGTCCAAGCCCAAAGGGAAGTGGTACTGCCCGAAATGTCGCGAAGATCGGGATCGCAAGAAAAAGTGACGCTTGAATATTTATATTTGCATAGTTTACGTGATGCGCAATTGTACCAAACAAAACAAGAAATCGTGCTTAACCTGTACAAAAACTAGGTAAAGATGAAAGACAGTAAGTGCACCAACAGATCGTCACGTGTCGCTAAGTGCAGCGATTCCGAAGTTCATACATAGGTCACGGGTTTGTCGGCGTAACGAGGCAAATCGCCGCCGTTCATGGCAGGTGTTGACAGGCTGTTGTCCCAGTGTTTCGTGAGCTCCCTAATATATTTCTTTCCGCTGAGGCGAGTTTCGTGCAAGTCGTCGTTTGTAGTAAGTTTCGGAGAATTGAAGTAATTCGACACAGTATCAAAAACATCTGCAGAATCCCATTGAATTCTAGGGTTGTCTGATGGCTCCTTGTTTTTCGCTCTCAGGTATCTGTAAAATGTTTATGTAGATATTCCAGCAATGTCGCGAGCATGGTGCTTAGTATTTTATTTATTGTAGCTAAAAGGCCAGTTTAAGTTCTTCGAATGAGCGCATAGAATTACCGCAGCACCAATAATTTTGCCGAATACTTGTACTCTCGAAATGCATGGCCGATCGTTGCATGGCTGGCCGATCGTTTACAGGCGGCATTAACGAAGAAATGGGGAACCGCGAGTAGAACACAGGTAACCCCACAAAAAGCTGGATACTTACTCATTCGCAGAGACACTGCCGTTCTCTTCAAAACTCTTACGATCATTTGAGAAATCAATTCCTTGCTTGTGCGCACGTTGTTGTGTGAAAAACGCATCGACTTCTTTTCTTGGTTCAGTTTCTTTGGCAGGTCTGAAGAAGTTACAGACGCACGAAGTAGCACCACAAATTTTAAAACCCTCATTTAACGGTATTAGCGTTACCACACGTCCTCCCTGAGAATGTTAAGATTTCCTTCTTTGCCATTCACACACTTTTTGGAACGAGCCACGCAGATTTTTAGTGTAGACTGTAGAACCACTCCCCACTGTCCCCATTCCCAGACGCGTAGCGAGCGCAACGTGGGACTTCCACTTGTGGATAGCTGTGGGGGACTGCCGCGAATTCTTCGAATGGAGGACCCCTGTTTAAAGCCCGATGCGGTCCTTGGTCACGCGCATGATGAGCTATGGTTTTGATTTATTTTGCGCATTTCATGGTAGTAGCTGCCCATGTTACACCACTGGACAAACCGGTCGGGTTATTTACACAGCAACTTCTGCGATATCAGGGGTTACCTGATATTGCGTAGACCGGTTGCCTGATCTATTTCTGAAAATTTAATTGCTAAAACGGTAATTTACCAACATCACGCTTTCGAACAAAAGTACAGGCAAATCAACCGCTCACCCCCCATTTTCTACAGGATTGCGAACGCTGGCTTCTCTGCTGGGGGAAAATCCGAGCTGAGCGTAGTTTGTCGACGTCGTTCTGTCACCGTCAGTAACCTGCAAAACAGGCCACTGTGGCGTTTGTCACGTGAATAATATCTTGCGTGCCATTGGTGCACAAGCGTAACTGAGAGAGTGGTCGTAAGCACACCGCCATCATGGCAACAACCGCACGTCACAAGCATTATGGTTTTCATCATTTTTTCCCAACCCATTTCAAGCCGGTGCATTTTTGTTTTACTTTTATCCGACAGGTTTATTTTTGACAAATGAAATCTCAATGCACACCAAGGTCGTGGAAATAAGTGTTCACTTTTTCTAGCGAAGCATATTCTTTAGTTTTGAATGGCTTAAATTCAAAAGGTAAGCGTTGGCGAAGTGTCGGACAGGTTTCAAAGCAGTCCCGTGGCCACGGGGATGGGCTTTGCCCCCAAGCAAAGTACCAAGGTGGGCTTGGCCCCCTAAGCAAAGTACCAAGCCCCCCAAATTAAATTGGAAACACTATAAATCAGTGGGGTTCTTGTCAAATTTTAGAATGTTAATTGAAGACTTTCTGGCGACGGTTCTGTTTCAAACCACAAACGAACACTTAGTCCGCACCAACACGCGTTCCGAAAAAATCAGACTTCGGTCTTTTGTTTTCGCNTTTTTTCTGCATATTGTACAACACCGCATTGTACGCACCGCGACAGTAGAACCAGTGCTACTTGGCAGGAAACCATTCGCATGCGGTGTTGTGACAGAGTCCGAAGTAGCGCTTCCAGTAGATTGGTAGGAAGGACTCGTGTAGCTGACTCCAGCATAACAGCTGTGGGATCGCGAGCAGTCATCTGGAATCGCGAATTAGAACTTCATGGCGCAACAGCAAAAAGCTGCATGGCGAAGCAACGCGTACTCAGTACACTGAAACGATGTTTTTCGAAAGTCGAATTAACAGAAATAGTTACACAGCAGAAGCAATTTGAATCTGGACTAACCAATGGCGGTTTGAATCTGGACTAACCAATATCACCGAAAGATGTCTGTGAGCAAATTATTTCTGGGGAAACTACCGCGACGAAACGTCATGGGCAACTGTTTGAAGTCGGACAATGAGAAAAGGATAGTTTCAATAACGCTATTAATCCACCTAGGGAAAACAGCCCTACGAAGTAACTTATAATTAATGGCGTCAAAAAGAGAAAAAGAAAACGTTTAATACCTTCGTCAAAGACGAACGCCCTGTTATCAAAGTATTTGGCCGAGGTAGCATGGGAGAAGGATCCGTCCTGGTCGTTGCCACGAGTCACGAGGGAGTAGTTGATGTGGTTCGTTACTGGTTCCGACTCGTTTGTAGACTCACTTATGCTTGGGAGCTCCACCTATCGACGCGTTTGAGACAAACATGAAATGCCGAAAACACGGTTGTTACAAAACAGCAACAATGATAAATTCATGTTCAGATAATGAAATCTTCCACTGAAGGGGACAAAAAATGGCACGCAGCCTTCTGGAAACTAACGATAGAATCGACGCATTTTCTGAAACGCGATTACTTTTCCACCTGCTGAGCAATACAAAGGTCGATAGAATGCAGTTTAGAAGCAAACAGTGAGAAAACAGTTAACGAAAGTGTCGGGTTAAAACTACTAAATTAATTGAAAATATAACAAAGATCTCTGAAGCAGCGTGTCTGCCGTCTGTAACCTCTGCAATAGAATCTTACATTCCAACGCCTAAAAGCAAATGCGCATTCAGGCAGACTTACTTTACATGTGCGGAGAAGTTCTAGAACTTTTTGATAAGACGGTCGTTCATTTGGTTCGAAATCCCAGCACTCTTTCATCAATGTGTACCTTGATAACGAACAAATACAGCGACAAATATGCCAAAAGTCCCGAGTTTTCAAACCACGACGCATCTCGTGCCGAAAACCTTCGAATCAACTGTCGCAACTAATCAAGCGGGTAGGATTTTACTACTCATTTCAGCTGCAAACGTAGTCCTTCAACATACATGCTTAAAATCAACAGACGTTCATCATCTAAACTTCCCGTCTCTTAGCTTAATAACTAAATGTACCAACAACTGGTTAGTCAAGAATGAATAAAATAAATATGTTTCTGAACAGGCGAAATTTATTGTTGAACAAACGACAAACACGCAAATTTTTTTTTTTATGTGAGCTCCAACTAAGTAAGATTGTATGTGAAGTTGTGGGAGTAAACGTAAGTGCGTACATTGCTACGCAATACTCTCACTGACAGTATATCAGAAGATATCCTGAGGTGCCTCGAAGGATTGCAAGGGAAGCAAATGTGTGGCGTTACGGTGTGCACATTGCACCAAGTTCACAAGGTGATGCGTAACAAAAAACACACGGAGGGAACCACAGCATCAAAAATGTGACAGATAACTGGTTCAAAATACTGCATGGCAGCTGTAACGCTAGAATGGGCTAAAGCTACAGTGTTACGATCACTGCGCAGTTGCCACGAGGAAGAAGTCCAGTCCGATAGTCATAATCAAACGATGTCACCTGTTGGTAAGAATAAGTTCTCTGTCCCATAAAAATGTGATACCAAGCAACAATCCGATTAACAAAAGATAAAACCTCTCTGTGCTTCGCAGCAGAGAAGCGCAAAAGAACAGGCTTCATTTTATGCGAGTGGAGGTGATACAACAACGGGCGACTTTTCCCACCGATTGCGCAAGAGCCGATCGCCGTGACTGTCGCAGCCATTCGCGATCTTAGAATTGCGTTGTCGCGACAGTTGCTTATAAGGTTTAGTCGAAACCATGATTCTATCATCGGTAAACAAGCGCGGAAACAATTTCGTGGCCTTCACTTCTACGCTTGTGCAGTTTCGAATGATTACAAGCTTTGCTGGTTCATTTTCGAAACGCAAATAGTTCTTCCTAATAAGCAATGACGCTGCTGACAATGCAGAAAGTTTGGATTAAAAACAGCGCAAAAGAAACCGTTTAATACTCGAAGTTGTGCGGTTCAAGCAGTTAAAAGTGCATTCTGATTACATCTATGAATCGTACGACTCTACAATTACGTAATGAGTAGTGCATCCTGGTATTTAACGAAAAAAAGCAAATCCTTCAATGTAGTGAAGAAAATAACACTTACAAAATATCTGGACAACTACTTGGTTGCTCTAATCTTCCGCCTTCGTTGACAAAACCTATCACTTCCAAGTTGGTAAAAGCTGGATACGGTTGCTGGCCAAAAGTCATCACTTCCCACATTAAAACACCAAATGCCCTGCAAAAAACATCACATTCAATACAGACGAAGAATCACGGCGAATATCGCCACGGACTTTTGTAAACAAGTTGCCAGCCGTTGTAAATACATCAGATATTCTTCTATAACTTCACTCCATGGGACCGGAGAAAAAAGCATCAGGCGAACTGTCGTCATGGCCGGAGTCGTTATAGGTGAATTCTAACGGAGTTAAATACTCTGAAGAGATTTTTCTGCTTATGCCTAGTATTTTTGCCTCGTCAACCAAATAAATGAATCTAAATTTAGCATTTCGCCATTTATGTTTTTGTAATTATTCGTAACTTTCACGGTTCTCGTTAACGAAGTTGCGACTTCGGATCTGAACATTACTTTTGTTGGGAGCACCGCGTTAAATGGTAATATTATATTTATTTGGATCAAACCATCATAACACAAAATAATATTTTCGACAGCTTTGGACAGCACCTAAAATGCGCAATGATATGTACTGGCAGGGTCGACGCGGAGTTTAAACAAGTGATGCAGACAATTTACGGAAAGCAAAAGATTACTGTTCAATTGCACCGTAAAGCAGGCCAGTGGATCCTCGCAAGTAACGCGCTTAATGAGAGCAAGAGATAGCAACTTCCTGCGCTGTAGCAAATCATCTTTGCATGAATGATACGCTAGGTATGCGGAAACGTTAGTCGATTTTCGAGAGCTCACCGACACGTGGCTGCTTATCACTTAACAGCGATTGTGCCGTTTAGGGTCGAAAACCCGACGAGCAGAGTGCAAGTGTTA
>JGI24022J15233_10011424_pt1 | contig 10135 bp, 7 predicted proteins | sample Ectturendosymbi2_FD_15233 | JGI IMG/M metagenome (IMG submission 15233)
GTTGTCTGGATGCGTGTGGAATATAACAGCGTTTTGTCAACTCCTATTGAGGCCGATAATATCGGCCGTTTTGGCCGATACCGATATATCGGTAAAACCCAGATATCGGCCGATATATCGGTCGATCTCTAAATTGAACATCCTCTCAGTGATTAGGATTGGGATCTCGTAATATGTTTGCTATGCAGGCAGAGGCGTAACAAGGTTAGATGGCGCCCAGGGCAAGAAGCAAGTTTGGCGCCCCGATGTTCTAAATTGAGGTCTTTTGGAAGCAAATGCACTGTATTGAAAAAAGTACTTGTGACGTTGTTGGGACTTTTCGGCGCCTCCCGCAGGCATTCGGCGCCCTCATAGTGACTCGGCGCCCGGGGAATTTCGTCCTCTTGCCTCCCCCCCTCGTTACGCCCCTGTTTGCAATACTCGTGAATGCCTTGAGCCTTTGCTCATTGCGTTTGATGACTGTTGCTAAGATGTATTCCAAAAAAATATTTTTTTCCGCTTGCCTGCAATTGTGTTGCAGCGCGTCTTGTTTGTGCTTATGCTATAGTCGCTGCAGATACATGTCTAGAATTCTGTGAACTATGACTTGCTTTCATTGTGTTGTTCGGCCTTGTATTTCGCAGGGGAGGATGACTCGAAGACCTTGCGGTCAATCTCCTCCCCCTGATATCTCATTTTTTCAGATATTGAATAAAAATGTCTGTCTGTGCCAGCGGACGTTAACGATACGAGAACGCGGATTCATGAATGAAGACAAATAGAACCACAATCCAGCAATCTTGACAAAATCCGGATTTGCTGTTTTACGGCAGTGGTTCCTAAACTTGTTCGAGCCGTTACCCAAATCAAGGTAGCGATTACGATTTATTACCCTGTTTATTCTGCTCGCATTTCAGGTCGAAAATTTGTGCAGTGATCACTCATAACACAGAGAAACCTTGTGGTTTTCGTTCCGCGTCACCCTCCGAAGAATCGCGGTTTACCCCCGGGGGTAATTTACCCTCACTTTAGAAACTACAGCTTTACGGTTAATGTTCACCTGGTAATAAGTGTCCTTGCAGTTTTTGTGTCTGTGATTAGATATCATTCAACCTTTTTCTAAAGGCAGATTGTGATTTGTCTGCTTCCGTAGGAGAACAACTCAGGAGCAATAAGCTCACATGAGTATGTCTCACGGTTAGCAAGAACTCACACTTCTTCAATACAAGCACAGTAATTTGTCGGTTCAGCGATATTTTACACCATTTAAGTTCTTAGCACGTTTCGACGAGGACACGTATCTGTGAAATACTTACGACCAAAGCAATTTTGTACGGACCTTATTTAGCGTGTGGAAGCAAAAGCTCGAATAATCAAGAAGCACGCGCGCTAAGAAGTAGGAAATTGCGGTGGTGAAGAAGAAGTCTGGCGTGCATTTTGTGAAATCTTTTTTAGATCGACATTTTTAAAAATGTTTTTTTCTTGTGGAGTAATGGTCAAACTCGAGAGCTAAGTTTTAGAGATGTTGAATAAGTTGCCCAACCAATAACAAAAACATCACTAATTTCTCTCCTAGTGCAGCTTGTTTTGATACTACATCGCCAGTGATCAGTATACAAGGCAAAACTGTCCGTTTTCCCGGCAATTTGAAACAAGTTACAGTACTTGCAGATCGTACTCTTCGCGTGTTGCCAGCTATATCGCCAGCGTAAAATCATACTTTGGGCTTGCGTTGCGGGGTGGGAAAAATGTGAACACTAAAGTTTGCCAATGCATGAAAGTTGTCTTTAGAGCAAAAGCAAGCCTGTCGGGCTGTCGTAAGGGTCATTCACAGCTCTAACCTCATGGAAAGATGTAATTGTAAAATTATGTGGAGGCGCACGTTTCAGCTGACCTACAAGCATATTTCTTGGGGGGGGTGAGGTTTGGTCGAATGCAAATAATAATAAGACATCAGTTTATACTAAACACTTTTAAGATTTATTTTGACACCATAATATTTGCTAATAACTTTTGTAATTTGAAATGCTTGTGTCGTTTTTCTTTTTAATAGAAATACTGATCCACCCCAGTTGGCGCCTTTGCGAAATCTGGTTGACAACCGTAAAAAAGAACTCAGGATGAGCGTGAGCTCATGAGGTTAGTGATGGAACAAGAATTAAGCGATTGGCGGCTTTACAAACGTACATGCACGCCCAAGAAGACCCTTGAATACATCCCATTTGAAGCCTACACAACACATGAAACAAAATGGGGTTTAAAAACAAGTGCATACACAAAGAGGAAAATGAAGCTCATTTGATTACGACAACTTACCATGCAAGGTAGGCGCATGCAAATGCAGACGCACAGAGCAATCCGTTTCTTCTTTTAGGATATATGTGGTGTGTGGTGGCCACTTCCACGACAATTGACAAAACAGCTGAATGCTGCCAAAAACACAGACAATTACCGGAACACGGAAAACTCCTACAGGCACGAAATGATGGTTTGTTCCACTTACCCACATGTGGTTCGCCCAAACCGGAATCACCTCATCCAGCTTGGCAGGAAAGACCAGTTCTCTGTCGATCGCCCAAAGACCCCAGAACATGAGAAATACAGCCTGAATAAAAATGCGGTCGCAAAAGTTTACTTCAGTAGTATCTGCAGTCTACATCTGAAAAATAGCAGCTGCAAATTCAACCAACACCGATGTATGTATTTATAAAATCGAGATCAGCAGTTGCGTCAATTTCTTGCGAATTTCACGCAAGAGATTGATTCAAAAAATATTTTGAAGCCATACGCTCTTGTCAACAGCCTTGCAAAGATGATATACCATCGACAGCTTCCACAGCCGCGGGGTACCCCAAATTCAATTGTACCAAGAGTAAATCAAGTATAGATTAATCGTGGCTCACTTGTGCTAACTCGCATATCGGCAGCAAGATGAAGATGTAAACTCTGGGGCATGATTAATATCTATCATTAATTGCAAGAACTAATAACAAGCGGTGAAAATATCAGTCATTTTTCATACCAAAGAAGGCAGGCCGATGGTAGTGTAGAACAGTTCTTTCGGTTTCTTGATAGCTGATGACAATTGATGCATGCTACAGGCTTCGGTTAAATCTTGTAGAAAACAAAGCGTGAAGCAAAACAGCTTGATCCACTGTAAAAACGCAATGGAAACAGGTTAAAGCGCAGAGCCGTCATTTAAATGTTGTTTTTAAGCGCACACAATCAGTTTCACAAGAAAATGACCTGATTTGCGAACACATTTGATTCAGTAAAACGCAAAGCTAATTGATGCATGTGACACAGAATTTATTCAGCGTATTAGTCTGCAAAAAAATTTGACACTCATGCGATGTAAAGGTGCAAAACCGAAATCAAACCCACATAACGAAAAACACAATCAAAACTGCTCGTCAAGGTGTCAGCATAAAAACTCTGGGTTTGCCAAATCAACTGTTTAGTCGCTTGTCTGTGCAGCCTGCCGCGGCGTTGCCAAGTCATGTGAAATGCAACAGCAGTGAATGAATCACCATCTGCCTCATAACAACAGAAAATGATAGTATCAACTGATGTACGCCCAGAAACTAAGTGCAATGATAAAGGTGCGATTCGATTATCACAAACTAACCACAGTGGTGCGAAGAAATGTTTTACAACAATGTACTATTGACAAACAGACAAAATTCGTAAGATGCACGCGACCTACCAAGTTAATAAAGGTCAAAAAAGCCCAGCTTCCACCATATTTCAAGGGTCGTTCCACAGGATGATTGTAATAAACTAAGATGGAGCATATTGATTCCGCCAACGCAAGCGCATGGAATATAAAGACCAGACTGGACATTTCTTTTACAGCAGTCTCTTTAAATACTAAGGGGAATCTGCGGAATACAGGTAAAAATTTATAGAGGTATAGTGGAAAAAGGTGATAGAAAAGAACCACAAAAAAGAAAAAAAAATGCTTCCAAGCACGTTTATTATCCTCAACTTCATGACGAACTAGTTAGTTAGTTAGGCATTTTTCAAAAGCTAGTTAGGCTTTTTTCAAAACTTGTCGCAGGTAGTTTGCTTTCGCGCTGTCGAAGCAAGTGTATCGACTCTGCTTCATCAAAAATGAAAGATGACAGAGGTATGAAAAGGCAGAAGCAAAAAACACATCTGATATTTGCCAAACCTCCTTGGACAATATCCAGGCTTGTCCATGGGAATGTCATTCCTATGGGAAACGTCCCATGGGATGGGACAGGCATAAATTGCTATGGGATGGGATAGATAAGTATGTCCCATGGACAACCCTAGACTTGTCCATGGGAATGTCATTCCTATGGGAAACGTCCCATGGGATGGGACAGATAAATATATCCCATGGACAACCCTGACAATATCGCTTCTATAACGAAACACCTTTTCAACCTGGCAGATTTCGCGCTTCAGTGTGTCGCTACATTCGAAAAGCCACAAAAACATATTTTTGCGGAGATAGCAACACCGCATGAATTTCAGTGAAGTTCCAACGACAAATATGCAAACCGATTAGAAGTATGCACAACGGTTTATCCTGCAGCTTTTGTAACGTTTGGACACGCTGCCTTATTCCTTGTCTAACGTACAAAAAACGACCATCACATCACCCAAATATAGTTGATATAATTTTGTTGGAGAGAGGAAAAACAGCAGGATCTGTGGCCTGCCGAACGGTTAAGAAGGTGAACCAGCGAGAAGCATTCCACTTGTTCAATTCATTCTGTCAAAGGGTCGCTTTTACAAGCCAAGCCCTCTTTTTGTCACTTTTACAAGCCAAGCCCTCTTTTCATTATCAGCCTACGGAATCTATCAGTCGCAGTAACATAGCGTGGCAAAGGACAGCAAACATTACTTTTAATATTTATCCGTAAAAACATGATCTGTGTTGGTGATGGAAACTGCCGGAAACAACACTGCTGGAAAGCCAGTCATTTGGGAATTCTTACCATAGTGAAATGTATACTATTGCAGATGGCTTGAGACACTGATAAATTTACGGGGTCATACATGGCGAAGGGACTGGTGCTGCAAAATCAACCCTAGAAGAACTTGGCAAATTTTAGTTTGATTCTTGAAAGCACATTGTGCTAAACCGCCGTTACAGTTTTCGCATTGCAAGAACAGGTAAGACATCAGAAGAAATGCAAAAAACGATTAGAAGATTAACACTCAAGTTTGATTGTCATGCAGTGTGGAAAGCGTTGAAAATCACTGCTTTAGACCTCTGGTAGCGTTTACCGCAAAACGCAGTTTATCGTACATTCAACTCATAATAGTTAAAACTGTATTATCCGGAAGTCATATATACAAAGAACTACGCAGCATCACTATTGTTTTAGAAATCGTTTCTCAATAACTGATGACTATCATTCACAGTTGCACGTCTGTAACATATGTTAAAGATCAACACTATCACGACATATCTTTGCGGTGTTCTAGCACACGATACGTGCAGCGCGGAGGCATGTCCGAATGACATATGGTCCGAATCAAGGCATTTCAGCTACAACTGGAGACTGACAAAAGCGCTGGCCATCGCCTGGGCCTCAAACTTGCAAACTTCAGAACACGGTGATAGGACACCTGCCATTGCAGGGATGGGATGTGACATAACCACTCTAGTACTTTCATGTTGTGAAGCAAATCTTTATTTCGAAAACTGAAACGTCGGATGATATGATTTAGATTTTCCGAAGATTTCACTTGGCGCTAGTAAACGGAGGCGAAAATGTAAAGGAGCGAGTACTTTAAACTGTAACTGCACACCTACTAGACATAGTGCGCAAACTGCAACTTTGTCACATGGAGTCTTCGCAAACGTTAAACACACATATCGATCGCGTAAACGCAGCTTACAAACTTGCTACAGACCAAATTTACAACAGTTTCTAAGCTACGGTATATCGGAAAGATTTCGCAAATACAAAACAAGAACCACAAAGCAATTTTTGAATACTTCTGCTCTTAAACCAATTAATCAAGGTATTTACCGTAGCAACGCTGGGGCACAGCAAAAACAGATGTTTATCTTCGAACCAAAAGCATGGGTATAAGCATTTAAAATTCACAAGACTACCGAGCAGAAGTTTTCAAAATCTGTTAAATGCTGTTTTGTGCGCGTCATACCGTTGCTATTTGTCTTTGGGCTGTTTTTTGCTTTGCTAGCGGTATGCTAGCGCCACCTCAGTTTAAGATGAGGTTCGTAGCCGGAGTGAGAACACATGCTGTAATACAGCTCCAGGCCTCACGACGTCCACTGCCTTCAACTCCACAATGTTATTGAACACAAACGTTCGGAGAACTCTATTATATTTAAGGTGATCCTTGTATGATGTGTGGCTCTTGTCAGCAATGTCAATCCTACCGACTGTAACTTATTAAGCTGCGGGCTCGCTTCACGATTGCATAACAGCCGTGACATACGTTCATTGGCATTACACATTTGTAGAGCAAAAGCAAAATATCGGGTGTCTTCAAATCTTATTCTATCTTCCTTGATAAACAAACCACACGTGGATCACTTTTAGAGACTAGACGTAGCTGCACGACAGCAGCTCACCTGCCAAACGAGCAACTACGAAGTGCTGTGTGTGCCAGAAAGTTTTTGTGAGCTCACATAAGCATCGTGTGACAAGGTTATTGACGTCGATGTTTGCAAGTTTTGACATGAGATGGATCCAAAAAATTATAAGCATAGCTGCAGTTTACATAACGCATAATCGATACTTTCTGGACATCCATTACTGAACTCATAAAACCAATAAATAGCTAACCAAATAAGCTTTTTCTCGCGTAAAGATGGCGCTGTGCCATTCGCAGACATCTTCAATTGTTTCCGAAAAGTAGGCCGCAAAATAAACGAACTGAATATAGCAACTGAAGAAATGCATATGCATTATTGATCTCAAATCGAGATATTGATCTATCGCATCACCGTAAGCTCGAAACAACACTGATCATCACGCCAAGTCTAAAACGCATAGTAATTGGTTAAGTGCTTGCAAAAGTCTGACACACTGCAAAAGCGCGATCAAAAGCAGGATAAAACGCGAGGCATCATTCAACTGTTATTTTTATCTGAGTCGTGCAGGAACACATTTCGCTGTACAGTCCAGTGAAAAGCAAAGTTAATCGATGCGGGACAAGCTGACATACTTCCACACCTGGTCGCCGTTACTTGCTTGTATTCTCTGATGAAGGCAAATGACTGCACACTGCCTAAAAGTGGTCCGAAAATATGATACGTTTTCGTTCACCAGCAGAGATCCGTTTTATATTGCAACAAGTCTTAAAATTCAGCGTCATCGAGCGCAACAGAAAATTTTTCCGATACACTACAATGCTTTTTTCTGGTCAAGGCCGTGCGCACCTCCCATAGATTTGGTAATTCTTTGTCTGACCAGCCAAGCACTATTGCAAAGCTATGCTGAAAGCGGTTGGACGAAGAGCAATTCAATATTACGACTAAATGTGTAACTTTAGGGAAATGCTTTCACGTCTTGGGCAAACGTGAGAAGGATGAACGTGTCACGGAGATGTATGGAGAAAAAATAAACTTCATATACGGGTAATTATTTCTTATTTTGAACTGGCAAGAAAATCTTCCTCCGCCTGGTTCATGGGAAAGTTTTCTACCTGAGCAGATTAATTCAGTGTGAGAGTAAAAAAAAGTCAGCTTCAATACTAGAGCAGCACCAACAGCCGTCATATCTCTGAAATCAAACCGTAATTAAAATAGGTAAGTTACAGCGTAAAAGTCGATAGCTAAAAACTGAATTAGAATGCAATCATTCATTACAAACGCGTTAAATATTTTTAACTTGAGCACGAATCGCGAAGCTAGAAAAAGCAAACAAAGCATTGCATGAGCAAAGACGGTAGACGTTATGGAGGCTATGCGCGACAACGACGTGAATTTCAAGGTCAAGTGGAACAGTAATGGATTGAAAAATGAAGCACAGCAAATAAACGTTCTGTCTTTCGATGGTAAATAGAAAAACAAGAGCGAAATGCTGGTGAAGTTTTGATAAACATGTTTCATGTTGAAACGCCTGTAAGTTCGCACCAAAGAATGGTTGTTAACAATTCAATGCAACTACATAAAGTTACGAAAAGCAAGCAGTGTTCGTAGCATCAATACATTGTCAGGAATGCGTTGCCGGATAATAAGGCGCTAATGTAATGTAACATCACATCGACAGCTGTTAAAATGCAAAAAACACCATGTAATTCCTTCTTAGTCTGGTTTCACGCTTGAAATCTTATCAAGCACTGTGCAAGTCTACCAAAAACCGCTACTAACACCAAAATCAGCTTTGAAAGTCGACGAAACAAACGGCATCGAAACGAAGCAGATGCAAAAAATGCGACTGGGAGCAATTAGCATCAGATTTTTCAGTCACCCCTCAAACGATTGTTTCACTATCGAGAAACTCTTTCGAGCGTGAAGCCACGACGCTTCAGTCAGTCGCTGAACACATTTTTACAAAAAACGCAATTTTAGGCATATGAAAAATATTATCTGAAGTTAATTTGGCACATCAACGACAGGCAAGTGCACTGCACGTAACGGAAGACGGGTCATGCATTAACGAGTTACGCCTGCGGCCTTGTCTTGTGCAGAAATGTTTCGCACGCGTTGACTGTTTATCAATGTACAGTAAACCTCGGTTGATCCGATCTTCGCCAAAGCCGGTCAAACTGGTGGTACGAATGGTTTCTAACGTTTATCGTTATAAAAATGTTCGGTTTATCCGGATTTTTGATCTGGGTCTTCGCCAATACCGGATAAAATCTGCTTTTTTCACATCTCGTAATCCGGATCTTTCTGCACTTCCACGCTGTTGTGTTCTAAAGTGCACTGACTGGTCACTATAGGAAAGATTCGGCAGCTTTCAGACGCAACACAAGCGTGCTCACGATCACCAACGAACATTTAGAATTATAGTAATAACGGCCGCAACTGAGCGCAACATTCAACTAATCGTAGAGACGATTATTACGTCATACACGGGCATACGGTAGCATATCAGTTGAACATAAGCGCTCAAGGCACGCCACCACACTACGGTTTCAGTGTATTGATCATTGTTGAATGTACGTGTGTAGAGCGTTATCACTGAGTGTATTGTACTTGGTAAGATGTCTGGAGGGCATTGCCTTCCAAATAGTGAGACTGCTTATGGATCAGTCGCAGAAATCTCTGCGCCAGTCCAAAATCTCAGAATTCTTCGCAGCCAAGCAATCTAAAAATGAACTGAAGATTGTTCATAAGTGCTTAAATATAGCGGTTGCTAGCAGGGTTGTTGCAAAAAAACCCGACCCAAAAAACAAACCCGTTTTTTTTAATTCCCACTTAAAAAAAAACAATAAAACCCACCAAAAAACACTTTTTATTTTTTCCTAAGTAAAAAATAAAATAGGCGGGACACTTGTACAGTTAACTTTGACTTTTTTATTCAAACAAAGCCAACAGCAATGAAATTAGAAAGATTTGCAAAAAATATCAAACAGTTTGTAATGGTTATCTTCCTCAGCTCTGCACAATCAGTATATTTTAACCAATATTCTCCCTAATGTGCATCTATCAACTTTTTCTGATTTTGGACCATGCCAAATCATATGTTGAAAAAACACTCTAAAAATCAGGGGTCACCAATGTGGTGGCCATAGGCACCAGGTCGCCCACAAGGACCAAGCAGGTTGTCCGCGGGCATAGGCGTAGCAAAAAGGCATGGCCACCAAATTTCTAGCATTTCTTCTCGTTTTGCGCTTTGAGAGGTGTTGTCCCAAACAAAATACTGTTGCTCGCTGAAAGCCAAAATATTTGGCTCAAAAAAATTTTCAGGCTGGCTATGCTACTGCTCGCAGGCCTGCTCTAAAAATAACATTGGCATGATCAGTGTCTTCACATTGCGGAATATCTCAATTGTTAATACTAAAATAATTAAAGGTAGTTGAGCAACATCGTTATTTCAAAAGCGTGCATCAAACTGGTAGCTCTTTGCATTAATTGGCACATAAGAAGTAGTTCTCAGCTTCAAGAAGGTTGGTGATCCCTGCTATAGATGCTGAACTAGCAGGGCATGCAGATAAACTTGACATGAAACTGCAGAGTTTGTGTGGAAATGGT
>JGI24022J15233_10011425_pt1 | contig 10135 bp, 9 predicted proteins | sample Ectturendosymbi2_FD_15233 | JGI IMG/M metagenome (IMG submission 15233)
ACATAAGGATCACCATCCAAGGTCGCATCCAGGGGGGTCTTTTTGGCTGCCATGCCAGGCCCTTTTTGCAGGTACGCAGCATTAAAGCCAATAAAATATCAAATGCTGTCACTGCATGTCTCTAATGTGGGTGGTTTAAAACAGGCAACAGCTAGCATTTCCCTTCTAACGTTGAATAGTACTATTACGAAACAACAATGTCCCTACCATGTCTAAACAGCACCTACGCAATGATATGAAACAGTTCACATTTTTGAACTCTAAATCGATATTGCGTCGAATGCACGTGTTTCGGAATTTCCTACTCTGGCAGTGCCAGTTCCAATGCAAGCAAAGCTGTCAGAAACTCGTACACAACCATGCACACACAGAACTGTTTTGTAATGTTTCGCTTCATGGCGAGAGGACACAGTGTTCAATTGCGATTGTTTTTTTTGCAGTTTCAGCCTAATTGTTTTCTACTGTTTACACCTACTAGGTTATCACAAAAGGAAATAGTTAAGGCCTTCCTCAGCGTCATGCCAAGTAATGCGGGTTCGTTTCAACTGAAGCCATATTTTTACGAGGAATTTCTCATAATGAAAGGTGTGACAGCTAGCCTAAGAAATTGTGGTTGCGTTATCTGCACAAAATATCAGTCATGCGTTGTATTGCAAAAACAGCCTTTTTAGAATGGAGCAGGTGACGATGTTGTTTGCTGCGCAAGAAGTGCTATATTGATTTAGAGTTAGTCACTTTTACATTATGATGTAAAATCATCAGAGCAGTTGTAACCCAATTGTTCTTCTCCATGCTGATTTTGCAAGTGTATTTATAATAACACTGTCATCCGGGTAGACAGCGCTCCACAGACATAGTTCTGCAGCTGATTGTCAGCTTAGATTTTATAAGTGTACATTTGTATGGATAAACAGCTCTCATTGTTGTGTGGCTGACATTTGCTGAATGTTCGACAAGTTAAGTATCTTTTCAGCACGATGTTCATAGGAACAAACAGCAATTGTAATAACAAATGCGCTATGACTAAAAGTAATGATAACTTGGAAATCTTTCCTTGTGTGTTTTGACAATGAGATCAATAGTTGTGCTGGGCTTACTAGCCCTACTAACCAAGTTTGATTGGATTTTAGGTATAGCTCAATCGATAAGGCGTTTTTGGGTCGATACCGGTATTTTTATTTTTCATTGCCGATAACCAATGCTGGATATTTTGCAACACTCAAATGTTGCAGCCACAATGCAGCGTTGCCTTGAACCACCTAAAAAGAGTCGAACTGACGACCAAATAAGAGTTTTCCCCGCTCGACTAGGTAGTATCTATTATTGCTGCTATGAATTCAACATATGTGGTGAATCACCACGCTAAATAAACCACAGTTGAAAGACTACTTTAGTTTAATGAAGAAGTGTATAACAGGGAATTCTGCGCAAGCCTAGGACACTAAGGTGGTCAAACACCACGACCTTGTTCACAGGCAGCCATCTGCATACCGTGCAAAACCTGAGAGTGAATGTTCCATCATAGACTGGTTTATTGGGACGATTGTGGAGTGGTCTAAATATTGTGCACTACTTGACGCAGTTGGAAGGCTGCGTGTCATAAGGAATAGTACAGAGAATTTGCATTAGTTAATCATAGACAAAGTAGCAACTTGGGTTTCCGAACACTCCATGCAGAAAACTAGCGTAACGGTTTTTATGAGTAAATATTGCCGATATACTGTATATCGTCAGAATTTTGCCAATATAATACATTGGCAACATTGCAAAATTCATAGGTTGATTTCTAGTTTTAGGAGAAAGTGTGGTTTTATGCTGAAAAGTGACATCAAAAGCTGCCCTTCTACGACAGACCCCTTTTTTCCAGGCTAGATGCGCCACTGCACACATCCTTCCTCACAGTCATATTGTGGAAAGTACCTTTCATGAAAAGGGGAAACAACATGAAAAAGACAATTGATCAATGCAACTAAAGGGTGATTGACATCAAGAAGTTTTCATTCCATCTTCTTGTTTTCACAAGTGGTGGGATGACACCAGCACGTGGCAAATGTGAACAAAAGACTGGCTGAGAACATAGCGGAAAGCCCAGGAAGCCTTATGTCCATCATGAACTACATTAGAAAAAAGCTCAGATTTTCACTATCAAGCAGCACCCTTGCTGCAATACAAGGCCTTCAAGGCAAACAGAGTAATGTTTGTTAACCTCCAGGATCTCCTAGACATTGATTTCAGTCTAATTACTACACCCATATTTCTTTAAAGCTAAATGATGGAGAAATATGCCGGTGTCATGAATCATGTAGATGTGTGATAGGAAGATATGTGTCCTGACAATATGAATGAATTGCTTTAGACCCATTTACTTCAATCATTAACTAACCTTATTCTGTTTTTTATGTACCCATGAGATATTGCATTGTTGCAACCTCTCCAGTGGTGTTGAGTTGATTGTGTGATTCACCACGAACGGGATGCATGCGAAGAACAACAATATATATGCGTGGCGCGAGCAAGCAGTAATAAGAGAGATTGCGACACGATCTCTATTGTTGCTTGCTGCCGCGGTGCGAAGCTTTGCGCATATGCCGCTCATTATTTCCGATCGCAACAAACAAAATGGTGCTGTGACCAGGATGTGGAGGCCGTGCCGAGTTCAGCCTTCACACAAAGAACGTGCGATCGGTGTGGTTCGTTGTAAAAAGGAGGGGTTGTTGTGGCAACCTCTCCGGTGGTGTTTCGTTGACTGTGTGATTCACCACGAACGGGATGCGCGCCAAGAACAAAAATATATATGCGTGGCGTGAGCAAGCAATAATAAGAGAGATTGCGACGCATGATCCTTATTGTCTAAGGGACAGTTTATGAAAGAGGTTTGTTGATATGTTGTACATGAATCCCTTTGTGTTTATTGTTCAGATTCAGTTTTAATTTGAATATTTTTCATATCATATGATGTAGTTGTTCTGGTTTTGTTAAACGTTGACCAAATTTGTGGTTTTTCTACTTAACTCTCTATTGCATGTTGAACGGTGATGATTGTAGGTGAATGATTCATGTCTTGTTGGTTTTTAGACATTTTGCGTTTTTTCTTTCATTGTACTGTTGATTTCATAATTATCTTAACTGCTGATAGAAAAACAGACAGTATGATGATTACTGCATATATATATTTCCTACTGAGCAATCAAAGTTTTTGTCATCTCGGAATAGAAGAAAAAATTGTCAGAGGCAAATGCTAGTTGCTAGGTTGTAGTGCTAGTTTACACAAATCGTTTTCTGTCATTGTGAAATCTTCCACCATTATTAAGATTAATGTATTATCTAAAGTATTATTTTTGCAAGTTATTAAGATAATGCACCTCATCACCATGCTATACTGCAGTCACTTAGTATCACTAGCCTTCATTAATTGCATGCATTAGTATTATGATGACATCAGAATGATGTTCAGGTCACAAAGCAACACGCTATTGTACCCTGTATATTATCCAAGAAACATGTATGTAAATTATGTGACAGCATTGTATCGTATGGAGTGGTAATAGCATGGCAGTATTTTTTCAAACTTTTGAAGTCTGTAAACTTGTTATCAGAACATGTGTTGAGGCTATCATAACAAAGTTGTTTAGGTTTCTTCTAATTTTTTGGCATAAAAGGAAACTTGAAGTACAAAGCACATTTTTGTTTTTTTTGGTAGAAGCTGATCTTTTTTTTTAAAGGAACGAAATGTGATGTAGAAAATTATGACACTTATACCATTGTGTGCAATATGCACAAGTATCCGCATTTTTGATGACCACTGATATTGTAGTTTGTATGATTTCTTTGTATGGGTCTCTTTCCAAGACCATTATTAATGTAGCTAAGTGCCATATACTTATATGCATTGGCAATGTGTGTCCCTATGTGCAAGTAACAATCTTAGTGAGCTGGTATAAGAACTCAACCACGCAATATGGAACATTTGCTTACCAGTCCCATACACTATAATTAAAAGTGGACTGGATGGCTGAGGAAAGACGGTCCATATCTATTCATTGTATACCTTGCTTAAATGCCATTTCAGCCTTGCTCAACCAGAGCAAGATGCATTGTGGGAAAATGTAAGCGGATGATCACAATATACCATGTGCACTGTGCATGTATGGTCCTAGCATGAGTGGTGTGCAATGTTTTCTGAGTATGTGTTTTGACTATGCAGATAAACACGAAATAATTGCAATTTAAACAAGACAGTTGGGGTGTTATTTTCACTTAAAGCTTAAACTACCTGCAGCACCAGATGTTTTTGTAACTAGTGTGAGTGTTAATTTATTGATCAAACCAAGTTATTAATTTATATTGTGCTTACTGTTTTTATAATACATTTAACTTCTTCGTTTTATTGTCCTAATATAGTGGGGAGTTAGAAGAAAGACGCTTCATTGTTCTATCTAAGATAACTAGTCACCACAAAAGTGATGAAAAAGTTTAGCAAATAGGAAGTCGAATTCATGTGTCGCATCCTCAGTCCTAAAATATGTAAACAATGCTAGATTATTGTCTAATGCATACTAGTCTTGAGAATACTGAGTACGGAGCAATTTCTAATGCCACATCGAAACTCCAAGTTTTACATAGCAATTTGTTTATGATTCACAAAGAACGTATTTTTATCTTGACTGTGTAAAAATACATTTGTTGTTGGTACACTGGATGATTTGAAACCTTAAGTTGCCACATGGAGTATTTTGTTGCCTAGTATTTCAAGGATGAATATTTTCTAACTTAACCCTTTAACAGCTGCGATTGGCCTGCCCATTTTTGGCCATAAATCGCCAGCTGCTAGAGCTAGAGAGCTGTTGAAACCCTCTACGGATTCAGCAAGTCTTCTAGTTGACGTCGAAATAAAAAGTTTTTTGTTTTCGGTTTGGTGTTTTCTGGAGGTGACGTCACAATGAGGGCACGTTTTCAAATTTTTGGCCACCTGGCCCTGGGCTCCAATCCATTGACCCATTCTTTTGACTCAAAGTTTTCTTGAAAACTAGGCCAAAATCTACATCCATAGAGTCCTTGATTGACTTGCTAGTATATCTGTAGCCAAAATTATGGGTCAAAAACCCAGTTTTTGGCCTAATTCCTAACTTTTCAGAAAAGGCATAATTTGCTCTTTCAGGGCAAAGTTTGGCCAGCCATAAGTCGGCAGCAGATTAAGCTAGAGAGCTGTTCAAACCCTGTAATGACTCGTGGCATCATGTAGTTTAGAATAAAAAATTAATTTAAAATATTTCGATGGAGGGTTTCGGGCCAATCAGATCATGATGGGAGTATGATTTTTGGTTAATTATATGACATCATCATCCGATCCCACTCGCCAATATTTTTGCTCGCAGTATTTTTGGATTCTAGGCTAAAATACGCGTCTTTAGAGCCCTTGATGAAGTTTCTAGCATTTCTGGTTCAAAAGTTATGCCAAAAACATTCCAAACATGTCAGGAATATCCCAGGGATTAGTGGGGATTTCCGTAATTAATATTCTACCATATTTGCCATAACTTATCAACTAGAAACGCTAGAATGTCCATCAAACCCTCTAAAAGCTCATACTATAGCCTAGAATGCATTTAAATTTTGCAAGGTATGATGTCATGGATTGTTTTGACAGACCTGTCAACTTTGCTGTGCATAGCAGACAGTCACATTTTAATGCTGCTGAATGTAAAAACAAATAAATGTAAATTAGGATAAGCATGTTTTGTTTACATTTGTTCATCTTGCTTTATATGCAATTATTTGTAGACTCTGAACTATTGAGATCTTTCAAGTTGGCCTCATGTTTGACCATTTAAAAGTGATCCCTAGGAGATTAGTAACATTGTAAAAAACGATGCACATTGTTTTTAAACAAGGCATCAAAGGTCTTCACAATGGTTAGCTTGCTGTGGGCAAAAATACATTTCTGGGTATGTAATGCATAGTTCGGTAGGTGTTTTATGAATGTACTCTCTGAGCTTAACTTCACAGTTTCTCAAGTTTGCCGAAAAAAGTGATGTGATTTGAAAGGTTGAAGCTAAGGACTCGGCAGTGCATTTAGGAAAATTCAATGTCATGCATGTTGTGATTAGTTGCATGGTCGTATTACCCTCAATATTGGGTAGATTATTTTGTGTTCTTAAAGCTTAGCCATTTGAAAAACTTTTGAGGTTGTAGCTTGTACCTTAAACCTTGTGGAAAAGCACAAGACTATTTATATATATCTTATGTAGATATATTCTATATAATTGCATTGTTCCATACCTAGGATTAAAGCATAGTGCTTTAAGCTGTGATTTAATGCCTGAATTATTTTCTGCTTGTCTTGTTAATGAAGTAATGTCACATCATGTCTTCTGTTTCTAATGTCAAGTTGGAACCAGCTGATATAAAAGTGTCTGCCAATCAAAAAGGTTGTGGATCGCAAAAATCTCCAACTTCAAGTGGTCCAGGTTATAAACACATTTTTATAGTGTGATTGTCTGTGAATGTTAAAGCAAATTAATTTCAAAACTTCTGACAAAGCTTTCAAATTTTCATGATAAGAGAATTTCTCATCATGAGTTAAGTATATTTGTATACCATATGTATATTTAGCAAAATGAACATGATTTTAAGTACTGATGCATTGGCAAGAGTTGTACAGATGAAGGTGGTGATGTGCATCATTGCTCTTTCAATGATGTGTGCCCACATTATACATCAGTGTGTGCTTCATTGAAAATAACTGGTAGGCAGAGATCACCAATGTCCCTATTAACTAAATAGAAATCAAGACCCACATGTAAATGTTGAATGAATACTGTTATTCCAATGCTTAACATGTTCAGCATTGGTGTATGATACATTTGTACTTCAAAAACCCATGTTTAGCTCACATTGAGCCCGTATTTTCATGCCACTTTGCAACTCCATAACTCACTAGGCAGTTGATCTAGAGAGCTGCTCAAACCCTCAAAAGATGCAGCAAGTCATCTAGTTTGCATTTTTTAAAATTGGAAAGTTTTGGATTTTGTGTTTTCTGCGGGTGACATCATGAGTGGTGCAGGTTTTAGGCCATTTTGGCTCGGGTTGACACTATGCAAGCAGTGAATAATTAAAAAAATTAACACCTGAGCTACAGAGTTGTACAAAGTTTGGTTAGGAATTCTCCAAAGTTGATATGCTTCAAAGTCAAAGGTTTGACTTAAACAAATCAGCAGACTTTTTTGCAAAATTTAACTCCTGCCTATAACTGAAAGCTTAAAAGAGATTTTTGCAAAGTTGTTAGCAATATTCTGCTGTTAGACAACCTGTGTTTGTTAGGAAGAAATAAATTAAAAGATAAACAAAGCAATGTATATTAGATAGGAAAAAATCAATTAACCTATTGTGCAAAGTCACTGATAGCAAACTTAAGTCTATGAGAATATGCCATTGACTTTTGATCTTTGTTAAGAAATATTGATAACTTTTTTGTGTGAGTTAACTTGAATTTATAAGTTGGTTGCATACATTTTGCTAAAAAGATAGCTAAAGAAATTGTACATTTAAGAAACAAACTTCTTGTTTTCCAGATAAACCAATTCCCATGGATAAGCGAATGGGTGTGCAAAAAATATGTGTTGTGTGTGGTGACATTGCAACAGGGATGCATTTCGGTGCAATGACTTGTGAAGGGTATGTTATATAAAAGTATCAATTCAAAAACAATACATTGCTTTGTTCAAGCTGTTTGCAAATCGTTTTCGACATACTTCTGCTATGCTGGGACTTGTTGACAGGTGTAAAGGCTTCTTTCGGCGTTCCATGAAGAAAAATGCCAACTTCTCATGTGCTTTTGACAAGAAATGCGGAATAAACAAAGTGAACAGAAAGCACTGTCAAGCATGTAGGCTGGATGCATGTTTGGGAGCAGGTGATACTTGTTGTGCTTTGGCTTTGATTTTTGACCAAAAATGGTTTACTGATATTCTCAGTTTTAATTTTTAATTTAATACTTTTAGATTTAGCACCTTATTTCTTCAGAAAAAGTGGAAGAATTGTATGGGAAATTACAATTTTGTTTATTCAGTACCAAGCCGAGTTGATTTTGTTGAATTTTGCCTAGTTAAAAACTTAACACAAATTTTCAGTGTCGGTATGGTTTGTTAGCATGGTTTTTGCATTTTTCCCCCTCTACAGAACTCCTAATTCAGTTCCATGTGATCAAACACCTTAAAAAACTAAATGCTACCTGGGGATATGCGAATAATGCATTTAGCCCTAATGTGTTTTGACCTAATCTCACAGCAAGCATATGATGAAAGTGAGCTGTACCAGTGAAGTGGAATTCCTCAACTGTTTGTGATTGGATACCGAATGAACTGTTCATAAACAGCATTGTCACAGCAGAAAATCTAGAAACTTGTCATTGTATGCTTTGTTTGTGTGGACAAAAGTCTGTTGTTTGTGTTTGCATCTTCAGTTTTGACTTTCAGAGAAGCAATTGTTTAGTTTTTTTTATTTTACTACAAGAACACCATCAAATATTTATGGTAGTTTAATGTCATCATTCCCCCACACAATGAAGTACAATGCATACACATGTGATGCTTACAAGTTGCTAATCAATCTAGTTCACATTTGCGAAGCAAACCAAGCGTTTCAGAAATGTGCAAAATTTCACAAGTGGGATTTCTACAGTGTGCAAGACCAATGTATTACATTTTCAGATGGTACCTTTACCCAGTACTATCATTGTGCTGTGCATGACTTCATTTCATCTTCTTTCAGGTATGAATTCAGGTTTGATTCTGAATGATGAACAGCTGCTCAAGAAACAAGAACTTATAAAAGCTAACAAAGAAAAAAATAAGGCCAAAAAGGAGCAACAAGAACAACAGCGATTGAAAAAACTCAAGGAAATGTATGATGGTTCTTTGTAACAGCAGTTCATGCTTGTAGTGTCACTAACTGTTCAACTAATTGTTCAAGTGTAAGTTTGCTGTTTTAGAAATATTTTTCTGTAGTACAAGCCATGAGGCTTGATGACATGCCCATAGTGTGAGTTGTTTTGAAAGTTTTGGATCTTGTTTGGTGGACAATTCAATTTTTCAGAAACCACACTTAATTTGAAAATATCTTTCTCCTTGCCCAAGTTTTGAGCGATAGGAAGTGGACATAACATTTAATGCAGCACGTTTCAATGTAAGTGTGCATTGTGTTGTCCATCACTGGTTACAAGTTGTGATGGCTGTTTGGTGGTATGGTGGTTCCCGTTGTGTCTTCATTTCATTGGACCTAGTGCATAAAATGCTGTTTTGCAGAGGATCTCAGAAACCACAAATGATGACGATGGATGACAAACTACTTATTGAAACTTTGCTCAAAGGACATCAAGAAAGCTATGATTTCGGTTACAAAGAGTTTGACTCGTTTCGCGGCAAAGAGGTATGTATGCTTAGGTTCATTACTTTCGTGACATATGCCTCCAGTATGTCTCCACAGGGAAAAAGCTGGGAATAGTTTAGTGATTTTGTAAACATTTTCATGCACTTGCAGGCCATTTGCATTGCTCCTTAATATGTTTGTCATGTTCTTGTTACTGTAGATCAGTGTTTCCCAATCTTTTTTTGGCTAGCGCCCCCTTTTGTGACAAATAAATTTCTATCGCCCCCCTACCATGTCTAGCACACATATCAACACAATTTTTTCGTATTATTTGGGATGTTTGAAAATGATTAAAATAAGAATGAGCGCAAAGATGCATTTCACTATAAAACTAATTTAGTAAATTAACTCATTTAGCAGTCGGAAACTGTTAGAGTTAATGATTTGGAAACTGTTAGAGTTCATGAAGGGCTCGATTTCGTTTGAAAAGCATTAAACTTGAACAAGAATGTGAAGATTGCGGATTTGGCTTTAATGAGGTTAATACCATTCCCCTGCAATTGTAAATTAACTTCACTGAACTTTGCGAAGATATCTGTGAACTGTGACAGCCAAGATACTGTATCTATCACACCCTTTGACAGTCACCTTCTGTGTGCAGCAACAGATGTACAAACTCTCTTCATCATTATCCGAGTGCACCACATTGCCTAAACTTAGCAGAACACTTCTAAACCCTTTGGTGTCCTTTGATCAATCAATCCATTAA
>JGI24022J15233_10011426_pt1 | contig 10134 bp, 11 predicted proteins | sample Ectturendosymbi2_FD_15233 | JGI IMG/M metagenome (IMG submission 15233)
TGGTGCCCATGAGTAACAAGTCACTGTGATAGTCACCACAAGCGAATTATCGTAATTCTCTTATCCCTATATAATGATAGTGCAACCTAGTAGTAGAAGAGTGAACTCAGTGAGGGAGCTCTATTGCTGCTGGTTGTTTTCCTGTTAGTTAATGCCCCGAATTGCCATCTTTCGCTTGTGCTTGCCTCAGTAGTTCAAGGCGATGCAGTAAACTGCTGCAATACCACAGGGTAAAATGTCTGACAGAAATAGTTAAACATCTTTCGCTGTCTCTAGAAACTTGAAAAATGCTAACAATTATTTTTTCGAGGCTAAAATTCATAAACTAACAGAATCAGTGGTACCAAACTTTGTTTCAATATCAACTTGACTATGTGTGGCCTACCATCTAACATGAATAGTTCTTCACATAAAACGTGACAAACATCACTTTCATTTTTGAAACCTCTCCAAATAGAAAACCTAAAGAGAAAAAATTGGGTTGGACATGGCATGCTTTGTCCCCCGCGCCTGAAAAAGTGGGGGGACACGTCCCCCGCGTCCCCCACCAAATTGCGCCCATGCACCAATGAACACAGAGGAGCTATATTTAGCGGAGGAAAATACCATCACTGCAGTCGAGGTCTTCCTTACTGCCAAAACACTGAAGGCTGCAGGTTGTGATGAAATCCGACCTGAAATGCACAAGGTATTGAATCGAGGAGTTCTTTGGCTGACCGGTGTGTGTTAAGTGGCCTGGTGTTCTGGAAGACCATCGAAACATTGGCAAACTGGAATGATCATTCCCATACATAAACAAGGAGACAGGAGTAAATGCATCAAATACCGGTGCATCTCTCTCTTTAGACCTCCGTGGAAAAAGTATATGTCAAAGGCGAAATAATTGAATGAAAGTTGGATGATGTGCAGTGTGGTTTTCGTCCTGGCCTTAGCAACACGCACCAAATGTTCTCTCTCCAGCAAAGTTTTGAAAAATCTTGGGAGTATGCCAAAGGCGTCAACACATATTTTGTTGACCTCGAGAAAACATACGACCGGTTCCTCGTGAAAAGTTTTGGGGAGTGTTGCGAGAGTACGGTGTTGACGGCCACCTGTTACTGGCCGTCAAGTCATTGTATTCCTGGTCAGACGTTTTTGTCCGTATCGGCGGGTTTAAATCACAACCGTTCACCGTTGATGTTGGACTCCGTCAAGGGTGTGTGCTGTCACCACTCCTGTTCATACTCTAGTGTATATGAATTGGATAGACAGTAACAGCTGAATTATCGAGAGTTTCACCTTTGGAAGCTGCAAGATCAACCGTTTGCTTTCTGTGGACGACCTGGTCCTGCTTGCATCTTCTGAACAGGGCCTTCAATATGCACTTGATCGGTTTTCTTCTGCGTACGACCAAGCCGCAATGAAACTTAGCACTATAAAGACCGAGGTATTATGTCTCTCCAGAAACCAACGCAGTGCACGCTGCAAGTAAGCAGCAGGTCAGGTTAAGACGTTCAAGTACCTTGGGTTGTATTCACGAGTGAGGAGATTGATACACGGATTGGTGAAGCAAAATCAGTTCCGCGTGAGCTTTATCGCTATGTGGTCACAAAACAGGAGTTTCAAGCACCGCAAAGCTTGCAATTTTCAANTCGGTATTTGTTCCGATCCTCATCATGGTCATGAATCTTGGGTAAAGANCGCGATCCAACAGNAAAGCGTCCCAGAATTNGTCCAAACACCCGGTCGTGTGACTACATCTCCACATTGGTGTAGAGCAGTGTTTCTCAAACTTATTTATTCCATCGCCCCCTTTTCACTCTCACCATGTCGTTTTCGCTCCCCAAGCCCGATAAAGCAAACCCAAGATAGTAAATTAAATAATTTTATTTAAAGAAAGTACTAAATAGCTGAACCAAGCCATTAAATAGCTGAACTAAGCAACTGCATTACGACGCTAATATTACGTTCAGAATTCTTGTGAAAATATCTCGTAATCCAGGGCTACGGAGCCGGAGTGCCGGAGCTGGGCATTTTGCCCAGAGCCGGAGTTCAAATTAAAAATCAGAAAGAGCGGGAGCTCAGTTTAAAATTTAGGACCAGAGCTGGAGATATGGCCATTTGGGAGGTAGATCCGGCTCCGCATCCCTTCCTAGATGCTAACGGTTTTGCCAGATAGACTTACGTGTGCTTTTTATAGCACACTAAACGCGATTGTTACGAGTTACGACATTAGCCTGCAAAATGTATATGCAAGCCTTTGATTTTTCTTTGGTTTAACAATCGCTAAGGATGTGACATCAAAGCTAACAGGCGTGGTGTTACTTGTTGAACAATGGTTCTTAAACACTGTTCTAAGAGCCGCATGCAGCTGCCATGCAAACTTTGTGCGGTTTTTAGCAATCTTTCTGCGACAGATTCTATTTGAATAAGAGCTGATGATGCCTACTTCGTAGGCGAAATATATACTCTGTAAGAGCTTGGTGGCTGATTCTTTGCTGGGAAAGGATTCCTTTCGTTAGGCAGTGTCTTTCAGTAACACCTATGATATTTCGTGTGACGGCATCGTTAGTGCAATAAAACAAAACGTGTCAATTGACTTGTGGTAAAATTTTTTAGTGCTCCCCTTATTGAAAAAGGTTTGGTATATTCTATTAGTTTTTTGCACTTCGTTTAGTTCATTTTTCATTCAACTTGAGGTAGGTCAAGACCATAAAATATTTGTGTGAAAACGAACAGAAGCCGGAGCTGGAGCGGAAGCCACTAAAACAGAGAGCTCCTGAGCCAGAGCCATACTCATTGAAACCAACAGCTGCGGAGGCGGAGCTGTGTCATTTTTATGACGGCACCGCAGCACTGAATAATCCACTCTGTAACCGGGCACATAGAAGATCTAGAGTAAAAATTTTAGCAGATAAAGTGCTTCAGCAACAACCTCCAACGATTATCACAGTAAAACAAAATTTGCAAGAAACTAACAAGTCATAATATTAAGCAGCTGAATTTAACTCGATGATGGGATTAGTGGTTGAGCATTTTTGCCCCCTTTATGTTGCTTCGCCCCCCTATCGCCCCCTTTGTTTTTTTGGTCCCTTGCCATTCAAAATCGCCCCCAAGGGGGCGATTCTGCCTACTTTGAGAAACACTGGTGTAGAGCCAACAGGACTATCTGAAATCGCTGTTGACCGTGAGCTATTCAAGTCTGACTGGGGCTGTTGACCCCGCGAGCTCCCAGGGAGGAAAAGCGCTTATGAAAATGAATGTGTTACAAGTTTGCGTGGTACGAAATAAGTTTGACATGACGCAAGATAAGTTTGACATGGTATGGTAAAAGGTGGAGATGGTCTATTTTTTATTATGGGTGTAGGTATATTCATATCATGAGGCGATGAAAAACTTTGAGTTCATTTACCATGAAAACTTTCTGTGTAGGTTTCACCCATGAAGCTGGGAAAGCCTGGAGTTGAAGATCAAGTTCCGCCATTTTTTTGCAGAGCTCAGTCCACCAAAAAATTTACAAGTTCTTCAAGGGACAGTAACATCCACCATGTTTGGATTGCAGTGGAGTGCAATGGTCGCTGCTAATAGCTACATCATTAAAGTTTCTCCATCGGATCGCTTGCCCATTCGAATATTGGATAACCACATAGTTCTGAAGTAATTTGACCATACTTCTTGAAATATCACATGCGTGACTGTGTAAATGAAACCGTGAAGGAAATTTATACGCTTCGCACGTTATTTGTTTCAATCACTATGATAATTAATGAATCTAATCACTGTGATATAATCAATCTAATCAGTGTAGTAAGGTATAATCAATCTAACGACTATGATTAATCAATCTAATCACTGTGATTATTATCGACCTAATCATTGTGATAATTAATCAATGTAATCACGGTGATAAATTAATCTGCTAATCTTTGTGATGTAATCAATCTTATCGTAATCACTGTGATAATTAATCAATCTCATCATTGTGATTTAATCAATCTAATCGCTGTGATAAATCTAATCATCCAAGTATCTTCACTCCACAGGTGAAATAAGCAAGGAATCAATCGCAAATTTTTAATAGGAAATCGATTTCACGTAAAACTACGCTTCATCAGTCCTTACATCTGCAAGCAACGCTAGCAGGTGTGAAACGTTGAAAGGCTAAAGCAAGGTCAGGGAAAATACACAACCTCAAGACTGCAGTGTAACATAGCACAACACCAACTGCGATAATTAAAACTGGAAATTACCTCTTACTCAACTGAAAATATTCACTGCAACTTCAAAACTTAGTGCAAAAGTTACATGGACTAAGACTAAAACTCAACGCAAGCAACAAAGATGTGTAAATCTTGGGTAAATTTGTGATTGATTCCTTGCCTATTTCACTTGTGGAGTGAAGTTACTTGAATACAGACATGCGCAAGTTTGAATCATCGCAAAAGATGGAAGCAGAGGCCAATCGGTTGATTCTTCTAAAGCCTATAGAAAACCTTCTAGAGCTTTTAATTGTAATCTAATCATTGTGATATAATCGATCTAATGACTGTGATAAAAGCACTGTAATCACTGTGATAATCTATGTACCCTCCGCTACCCAGAAACCTCCTTCCTGACACTTCATATGAGATATCACTCTCCGCCGTCAACATCGCTGGGGAAAGCGCTCCAAGCAAAATCAAAGCAAGAACACGTGAGTCGTGATTCCTATTTTCCTTGCATGGGCTCAGCAATTACGAACAGTTCGATTAGTAATACAACAAAAGCCATGATGATGATGATGTTATTTCTACAAGAGGTGACAAGCCCACAAGTAGAGGTGAAACCGGGCAATTGCCCATCCTGGAATTTTTGAAAAACATTTTGAAAACGTTAAAAACGTTTTTAGTTGTTAGGTAATACAAGTTGCTATCATTTCCCCCCTCAAAATATCAGCTGGCTGCGCCCCTGGGAAGTGATGTCGTTGCTATAGGAATAAGTTTGTAATGATACCTAAATATTAAATTTAACTTGGAGTTTTTTTATCACAGTTCACTTCCTGTTTAGTAAAACTTTAAATTGAGTAGTATGAATACCCCTTTCATTTACTGTAATGCTTGAGGTCAAGTTGTTCAAAGCAGCTGTTGGCGTAATCGCTATAAATCGTCTTGAATAGAGTATGTTTTCCCAACTGATGAATGTCGTGGTTAAGTTGCTTACACCTTGAAAGACAAATGATTTTGATGAGATGTTTTGTTGACATGCGAATAAAAAGTTTCATTTTATTTGATCAATATCTGGCTGCATAGTTCTGCCATCGAATCTTGCGTTTCCGGCGATGATTACTTTGATTGGAGCACACGAAGCAATTCACTAATTTTTCTGTGCTGTAAATGGAAACCTCCGTCAAATCAAGCATTTCGAAAAGCTCATGTCCGTTTTTGTACAAACCCTGCGATGTGGTTCCAAACTTTTGGCTGAATGTCACTTGGATATTCTTAATGCTTGTTTGGGATTTAGCTCTGATCCCTGTAGTAGCGGCGCCTATCGCTATAATAGACTTGTTTAGTTATTCCAGCCATTCATCATTTTGTCCGATAATTGTATTCGCGCCACAGACGCTCAACAAATGCAAATTGTTTCCAACTTTAATTTAAGTTTTATTTTTGATCAGTGTCAAAGTGCTTTGCCAAAGCAAAAGATTTTGAAGCTCAGCGTTTCAGGTAAGCTCGGCATGCGTTTAGGATGTGCACAAAACAATGTTGTGTGGAATTGGTGTGCTCACTATGTGTTGCGGATATGCGGGATGTGTTGCGGGTATGCACAACTTTGGCAAAATGGGTAAATAGCAAATAAACACACAGTAAGCGGATCCACAAAAATGACGTATGTAGGAATTCCAATATTGTTCTTGGTTTTGTCTGCATAAAGATATTGCTTACTTTCTTTATCAATGTCCAGTTTATACTTCGATGTCAAGTTCTAATATCAAGCTCATACATATCGATATCAAATTCACATTTTCATTTATTTAGTTATTTTTTGTTAATTTTAGTGAGAAGTCTGCATAGACGTTTTCTAACAAGCCACGTATTTTTATACTGTGTGAAAAGAAGCCTGCATACAAGTCGTTTCATTAACACTTTTGCTGTTCCTTTCCCACAAGTATAACTTGTCCAAAGTTGCAGTGAAGTTTCAGACATCAGGCTGGACATGATCCGAAAATATCGAGATCATGGTTACTATTCCACTCATAACAAACAAGATACGTCGGACAAACTATCCATCAATCAAGCGAATAACACTTCTTATTTCGTATAATGTTGGCGCTTAATGTTTTCAGGAAACGATATCACTGCCCAGATATTAATGGAAGGGTCCAGCAACCCTTAAAACGAAGCACTCAGCTCGTTCCACCCTGTTGTCAAAGTTATGGCGGCTGCACTCTAAACCTACTGTGCTATGCACAGGGGATGGGTAGTATGATGCAGAAAGAAAGCAGCACTGAAGCTCCAGGTCAGGTTAGGGACATGCGACCTATGAGGCCAGGTTAGGGACACAGGTTAGGGACACGTGACCTCGGGGCCTTTTATCGTAGGTGGTTATTGAACGTTGTTCATTGGAACACCAATAGCAGATACTACTCATATCTCAGGCTGAAGTTTTACATAGACTTCAAAATGTTTTTATTTTAAATCGTTAAGGTTCGGCCAACACAGGCTGTCTTTCCAAGGCCAGAAAAAATTTTGTGGAAACCAGTTTGAAAACATAAGAGTACTGTCTTCGAATGAGGAATATCATATTCATTTCGATCGCATGTTTGTTTTTTTCCGTAATTACCGAAAAAAGACTTCAGAGACTTTTACAAGAATCCAGCTGCGGCTTCAGTGCCAGAACAGGTGCGGAAAACCTCACATATGCTAGTCAGGCGATGTAACACATAGGTTTTCGCAAACCTAATCAAACTATTGCTATTCTTGAAAAAGGCGCTGAGAAGTGCCTCATAGTACGCAGACTTGAACAACTTGAATTTTTTTAGCTTTTCTAAATTAAATTAGAATTGAAATTAGAGCTAACTCAGGTGTCACAATTAGAATAGAATTAAAATTAGCGGAATTTCGAGAAAGGGAAATGAACCGAAATTAGACTTACATTTACACAGAGCAAGTTTAATCCAAGTTCAATTCATGCCCAAATCTGGATTCATTCTAATAAGCATGAGAATAGCACAGATTCGTACGCCAAGACTGGCGCGTTTCTCGCTGTACAATTCGCCTGCATGGCTAAAGCCTCGTTTCGACGGAGACGATATCGCTATCATACCCAGGAGTTCTCGAGCAGCAGCCATGAGATATGGTAAACGATGTTCGTTTTTCCCAGCCTTTCTCTGATCATGTACCCCTTCAGCATTTCGACAGATGAGCATGTACCCCTAAAATTTCTTATAACAAAATACTTATAACTTTTAGATTTTTAGAACTATAGACAGGGCTACCATACCGTCCTTATTTGTAAGATTTATCCTTTTCTTGAAGGGGGCTGTCTTAGAAAGCTCATTGCACTTACTTCTAAGAAATGCACTTATTTTGTACATACGTCCTTATTTTATCTTATTTTCAGCAATTATGTCAGAAAGCGACTTGAAGCAACAAACGATTTATAATTTTGTTCCTACTTGCATGGCCAAAAGTTTAGGTCCACCACGTAAAAAGTGAAAAATATGCCAATAAATGTTATTCTTATTTTTTAATACAAATCGATGGTAACCCTGACTACAAAGGTAATGATCTTTGAAAAAATATTAACTGACGTATGTGTAACTTTTTGGAAATAAATATTATATTAAATATGTTTCCCTTTGTGAGCACTGGGGCACCAGACAGGAGCGCAGTACTCTGCGACTGAGTGCACCAGGGCCAGGGTGGCTATTCGCAGAGTTGTTGCTCCAGCACCCCAGCCAGAGCCAGCAAGTCGCCTCATGAGTGCGATGCGTGATGTCAGCTTCTTGCGAAGTGACTCAAGGTATCAGCGATACGTGAGCGACCTGTCCAACGTTACTCCGAGGTATTTGGACTCGGAGCAGAAGGGCAGGGTTTCATTGTTGAAGTTGACTTTCATCTCACGTTTGGCTTCCTTGTTGTTAAGGTAGAAGACTGCCGACACCGTTTTTGTAGTGCTGAGCTTTAGCTTCCAAGTCTGGACTTATTCATTTGCGGTTGCCATGTCCTTGCTCAATACCCCTTCCACTGCCAGCCAATCTCCATAGGCATGCATGATTGCTAGGTCGTCAGCATATGCATACTTTCTGGCGACAGTGGTTGGCAGGTCAGAGATGTAGATGTTGAAGAGAAGGGGCGCCAGGACAGATCCCTGTGGGACACCGTTCATGAGGCGTCGTAACCTGCTCCTTTTGCCGTTTCCGGTGGTAAGGGTAAAGCTGCGATTGCCAACCATCTCCATGATCGTGTGGACCATGTTTTTATCAGGTAGCAACCGCATCAGCTTGCAGGTGAGGCCGCGGTGCTATACAGTATTGTAGGCTGCTGTGAAGTCGACAAACACAGCTCCGGGCTTCTTTTTAGCCGAAAAACTATCCTCGATGTCCTGTGTCAACAGGGTGACCTGGTTTACGGCCACCTTCCCATGTCGGAAGCCCGCCTGCTCCTGTGGGAGCAATGGGTCGATGGTTGGTTCGACACGAGCGTCGCTTAGCTTGATGGTCACTAATTGCTCAGGAGAAAGGTCTTTTTCAGGAATCAAAAGAATTAAAAATGAATTAAACGATCGCAATATTCCAGAAGGTGTCCACACTAATCATTCGGTGCGTTAAAAGTGACAAATTTAGGCAAAAAAATTTAATGAATTCCTAGATGATTTTGTTATGAAGGGCAGAACAAAACTTTTTTAAGTGTTGACTGTGCTATGTACTTGATTCGATGATTGTAGCTTTTAATTTCTTAATACGTAGGCTATTTCAATAATGACAGCACAAGGGTAGATTAACAGTCCGGTTGCCACAGGAAGCATTGGTGGCGGGCCCGTAATGAGGGGGTGCAGGGGGGCCAAGCACCCTAGAAAATTGTTCCCTCCCCTGGAAAAATATGTTGGACGTAGTTTGAAAGTATTGGGCATAGTTGAAAAATTTTGACCACTCTCAGAAAATTCTTCGCCCCTCCTGGTGTCCCAAGCTGGTTACGGGCCTGATTTGTGGGCTCAGCCCTCTAAATTGAAATATGAAACACTTTAAATGAGTGGAGATATTGGCACATTTTAAGAATGTCAAGTCACCTTGCACAAATGTACTGTAAAGCCCCACTATTGAAAACTTTATAGCGACAATTCTGGCTTGAACCTTACATTCTTTCGCGCGACGGTTTCGTTGCGTTCACTTAATTCTTTGCAGTCTGAAAAAGCAACAAACACAGGAAAATCGTGAACGTAGCAGTTGCAACTATTGGGGTGCGTTTTACTTGACGTGTTTTGCTCATGTGTGTGAGATTTTTACAACCGTAGCAAGCGAGTCGCAACCTTGTGCTCACGTTGTGCTTTAACATCTTTATGCCGCCACACGTATGTGCAGTATGTTTTTTTTGGAGCACAGGTAAGAGAAAAGGGTCGTGAAACTTATAAAAAACGTTGGCCGTGTGTTTCGTTAAATATTTTAACTGTGGTGTTTTCGGTTGATTTGTCTGTGGCAATTAATAATCCTGTTCCTGCCAGCCAAGTCCGATTTAAACCAGGGTCTCTCAAACGGGGCCCTCGGCCCTCTTGGGGGCCACAGAGCGGTTCTTCGGGGCCACAAGCAGACATCTTTACTAAATAGCTGTCGTGATACTGCAAAACCCAAAACAAAGCTAGGTATTTTTATTGATGAGCAGGGGTCCACAAGTGTTGAGAGTCTTTGGAAGGGGTCCACAAACCATGAAAGGTTGAGAACCATTGGTTTAAACAATTCCGTGTCATTGAACTTTTTTGCGTCGAAGGCAGCAACAAGCATAGTGACCGTGAGGCATTCTAGTAATGATTTAGAAATTTTCTATTGACCTACTTTTAGAGCGTCAATATCGTCATTTTCGGCTTTGCGCAAATTGAGTAACGTTTTCCCATTTTATTCGTAACAATAAGAGGGGGGGCTCAAAAATGGATTAGCCATGGGCCTCACATCACCTGCATCTG
>JGI24022J15233_10011427_pt1 | contig 10133 bp, 9 predicted proteins | sample Ectturendosymbi2_FD_15233 | JGI IMG/M metagenome (IMG submission 15233)
TGAAATTTGCGTGCAAATTTATTCCATGGTATTTGCATTAAGTCGACAAATTGACAAGCAAAAAGTATGCGAAAACATTTAATTTCCTTTGCGCAAGTAATAAAGATTTTGTAAAATATCAAGCTCAAGGGGGGGGGTTAACCCCAACCCCCGCCATTTGCGTACGCCCTTGCTCGGTCTCGTCTCGAAATTTGAACCAGGTTTTGGTCTCGGAGGTTACGGTCTCGACTACATCACTGCTCAAATAACATCGGCCTACTTCAGTGCAAGGTAGGAGGCCAGAACATAGGAGCTTCATCAGGGCTTCACCTCCTGTCCTTGCATAGAAGGGTTGGTATTGTTTTGTAACGAACTAAGCAATTAAAATTTTTCTGAGTGAAAACAAATTTATTGAAGCATGGCATGGCAACGACAAACACCTCGAATATTCATTTGGTTCACCGACATTTTTCGAGTGAAAAATGCGTCGACCATATAAACGCTGCCAACATTTTCAATGTCCATGCATTTCTTCATGGAATTTGTAAATAAGTCAACAGGTTTGAGTTTGCAAATTCCTATGAGGAAAGTGAAAATGAACATTTGCAGTATTGGCCGTTTGCACAAATTTCGGATGATTTTGATTATCTTGATATCTGGCAATGTGCCAGATATTTTGTTATTCAAGGAGTTAGCTTTAATTACCATCAGAGTAATGTGAAGTCTCGAGTCTCGGTCTCGAACTTCCATGTCTCGGTCTCGGCTTTTATGACAGACTCTCGGTCTCGGTCTCGTCTCGAAATTTGAGCCAGGTCTCGGTCTCGGAGATTATGGTCTCGACTACATCACCGGACTGAATACCTAATCTGGACTGTATGTTTGACTGACCGGGACAAAGCTTTTTAACCGGGACTGTCCCGGCTGAAACGGGACGTATGGTAAGCCTAGGCTTAGTGAAACTTCTATAATTCAATGAGTTTTTGTTTGTTGTGTTTGCAGGTAGGAAACAACCACAAGTCTGAAAATGCCAGAATTTCGAAAAAATCAACTTAGATGTGATGACGATAGTTTTTGAAAAATTTCGGCAAAATCCACAAATTTTAAGTCTCAAATGTCGGTCTCAAATTTCGATTCTCGGAATTTTTCGGTCTCGGTCTGGAAGTTTTTACCATGTCTCGATCTCTGTCTCGAAAACATCACATGCTTCTATTGCCACAATACATGACATTAGTCATCAAGTCCCGAGACTCGAAATGAGATGGAGTCTGAATTGGGCCTTGTCAATGAATCGACTTTAATCGAAGTTGATTGGTAATTATTTGCACGTGAGGAATGGTAAATCGGACACGACTCGAATAACACATGCACGACTCCCTCTCATTTCTAGTAAAATTACGAAAACGTGTATCGGTGTTGCGTTTGTCTCAAATGAATCTACGTTCTTTTTAACTTGGTTGCCATAGTCACGCAAATGGCAAAGAACCACATGAAGGAAGCGGTATTGGAACTTTATGGCGTCCATGAAAGTTTGTTAGGTATTGCAGGTTAATATCAAAGTGTGGGGACAACCATACCGTTTAGTAGATAATGAAGGTAAATTATTTATATCTACTGTATATTCGCCGTAGAGTATGATGATGGTTTATTACAGTAGGCCTAGTAGTGCCAGTACATGTGCATTAGTCATCTGATCTTTCCAGTGTAGCCTATAAATTTTGTACTTTCCAAATTTAACAGGTCAGTTCAGCAAAGCATTATTTTCAGCGCATATATCAAATTACATCGCTAGGCTATAGAAACCAGGTCAGTGCTGCTACAATATGACAAATACAGTTATGTTATTTGTAACGAATGAAATAGCAGTGTTGTAGTGTTTGGTTCATCTATGCAGTCCAAAAATTTAAGTCTTCATTTTTTTTGTTCTGTGGGGTGCTAAGCTTAAAGTAGTTCAAGTGACGATCATGATGTGCACCAACAAAAGTCAAAAATAAGTAATTTTTATTCGCAACTTATTACTAAATCTCTAAAAACAGTATGGGAAAAATATTTATTTTATCGCTGGTTTGAATTTGCTTCATCAAGATTTTATATCTTCTCTTGGGCTTAACATGGGTGTGAAGTGTAAAGTTTTCAAAGTGGTGTAACAACGAGGCCCAACAACAAAAACGTAATTTATTGCACATCTGTTTGTATAGTGGTCTCTACTTGTCAAGATTTATGCTTTGGATTTCAACAGATTTAGTTGATAATAAAATTGTGGTAATTCTAGGTCTAAGGCAGCACGTATACTGTAGGTCTGCCAGCAGACCTTCATTTTTGAAAACTTATTTTTCTGCCACCTGTAACGCGATAGTAATGCATGGTGAGTGTGTAATAGGTTGCACTACACTTGGTACAAATGTACTAAACTGTAAACACTAGACCTAATCCCTAAATCCTAAACCTAACCTGTGAACCTAAACCCCAAACCTAAACTCTAAACCGCAAATCTGAACACAAAAGTTTGGAACTTAGTAAGTAAAAAACATCTTATGAAAAGTGCAACCTCTATTACCAATATGAAATGCGCTATGGTTGGAGCCAAACGGAAAAACATGTGCACAGTAGACATAGGTGCATCTGCTCAACTACAATGGCAGTGCTGCTAGAGTGACAAATTCAGCATTTTATTCTATCCGTATTATTGCTGGCGGACTTACAGCCACTTCCATTCCGGTTATGTGGTAATGATGCTATTGACAAAGATACTAGCAGACATGGGGCAATTGCAACACAAATGTAATTGATTACAATTATTTGCCACATGCTCGATTATGAATAAACAAAATCATAATGTAATCGATTGTAAGTAATCACGATTACAATCGCGATTACATTTGTCTTGAAACATCCTCAGAAAAAAAACAAACCTATTTACATAGTTTTATGTAAATATATTTTCAGACAACATACGATATGAATCAATGCAATAAATGAAATTACTAATCGGTAAGGATTAAGCACCAGAATAAAGAAAAAAATGTTGAATTTTTACTGAAATCTTCATGTAGTCAACAAACCATGTGGCGTAACTAGAGATTTGAGCTAGAGGAGAAACTTAACTGAAAGAGGCCCACTGGCCTCTGTAAGGGATCTACTAGTCAACACTCAGAAAAAAACTTGAGAAATGATGGTGAATCCGGGTGTGGATGACTATGCAGCACTAAAACCTCAAATCAACGGAAAATTCTCGGAAGAAAGCAAAAAGACAACACTGTACTAAAAAACTATTAAGAAGATACTAAAACCGAAATATAAACTAAGTGGGAAAGTGGTTTTTACATTTAAATGGCCAGGGGAGTCAAATCGCCCCTTTTCCCTCCCGTCAATTACTCCACTGCAACAAACACTTAAAAATATTGATTAAACTAAAGTAATCAATGCTTAAAATGTTTAAAATCTTTGTTGCAGTTGATGACATCAACGCTTCAAATCTTTTATCATGCAAACGACATCTATCAGACTTGAACATTCGTCCAGCAACGTTGAAAATTCATTTGTTAGTAATTTCAAAATTGCTGACTATTTCTTCTAACTCATAACTGCGGGTTACGATCATCTGCAAGCCAACACAGCAGTGTGCAGCTTTTAATTTGAAGTGAAATGAACAGTGATGCCAATAGAGCTGTGCATTTGTCAACTGGCCCAATAGTCAATAGTCAATGGTTAACAAAACCTCACAGGTTTCATTAAGCTTTTTTTCGCCAGTATCTGGTGGATCGCAGTTGACATGCTAGTTATCACAGTTGGTGGAAAGGTACTTTCGACTTGGATTAAAGTACCTTATTCTTCTGAAAGAAAGTTAATGTATATAAATTACTGTACTAATTATATACATAGCCTACTCTAGCACTTACATTCATAAGTCCACTCTGAATATATATAAATGAAACGAACACCTCTCCTCGTGATATCCCGCTATTATGTTGCCGAAGTGTGAACCCGTTTTTACGAAGAGCTCCTATTTTTGTTGCTACGTCTCACTAGACTAGACTCACTACGTTACTTCAGGCGATGAACAGTAAGGCTAGCTGGAACAAAGCGAGAATTAGCTAGAAACGCTGTGCTTACCCCTGAACTGTCTGGATTTGAACCACAGAGACGGGAAAATGGCCTCCCCTGAAACATAACCATAACAAATAATGATAAAGGAAGAAACCCAGCCACCACAATCGCGGTTCATCGCACAGTGATGTAGAGTGAAACTTTCCAAGTTTAATCGGGAAAGTAATCGTCGATTACGGTTAAATTGGCAATGTAATCGATTACGATTACATTTCATTTTTGGTCTGTTCAATCGATTACGATTACGATAACTCAAAAAACTGTAATCGATTATGATTACCCCATGTCTGGTTGCTGTATACAATAACTCTTGTGCAGGGAACTGCACGAATGCAGTTAGCATCCCACCCGTGACTACTTGAATAGGCACAGGCTTTGAATAGGCCGAGATCACACACAGGCGCCTGTCAATTATGAGCAATGAGCATTATTTTAAAATAATGGCATACCAGCGATAAGAAAAACGTAAAAAATATACCCGGTAGTCGCCTTACGTAAAAAAATAATAGTCGTCGTCCTTTTCAAGAGCTTGCCTCCAAACATTTTTCTGAAAGTGAGCGTGTGGTGAAACGTGCAAGGTTTTTTTCATGAAATTCCGTGAAATCAATGCGCGTGAATGCGCTGACCTTGCCCTTCACTTGCTTTTCTGTTCCGTTTTATCCAACGGAGGATCTTCAGCTATCACTCGTGCACCCAAGAATATTGGATAAACTGAGATATTGCGTTTGCTGATACATGTACTGGGTGCAGCATGTCCAAGCTCACCACAGCAAGCTGAACCTACGTCAACCACGGCAGTTACGGGTTGGGCCTGTGATGTACTTCCCGTTCGGAGCGCGTCAAGTCTTGTTGCTACCGAGAGATTGATTAACCAAACGCCATGTTGACATCAGCTGTTGTTGTGTCGGGCAAGCTGCAGCCAGCGCGGCGTTAGTGTTTATCTCTTTCCAATAGCCCAGCAGAAGTATGGAAAGATTGAAAGCCATTGACAGAAACGCAGTTTTACTGACATTCCGTGATATACTAACGATCATTGACCCTCACCAAAGAAGCTTTATATACTTGTATGCTAGTGATATAAGATCTACAGATTTGGATTATGGACGGTTTCAAAATGGAATGACGTTGACAGATAGGAAAGGAGCACTAGATATACAAGAATGCAATAAATGAAGAGAGGCTTTGTGGGTCTTTAAGAAACGTTTTACTGTCAAAAGCATTCGAGCCCACATACTTTCCAGTTAGCGCAAGTAGCACAGATTTAAACTTGAAAGGTAGATTATGAAAGATGCTTTCGAATGAGCAGTTGATACGCCTCTTTATGGGGCATCGGTAAAGTCGTCTTGAGTTACCCAATCTACTGCAGAGTGCAGATCCCATTTCGTATTTCCAGTAGAACTTACGACCAAACTTGAAAAGAAACAGCAGTGCGTTTGCAAGGCTCTTCATATTTTTTACACATGTCGTTTCGCTCATGACTGAAAGCTTGCTCTTTGCTAGTGATTGTGCTCAAGCGTCACGTGTCCCGTCAATCAGATCAAAAAATTAACTACGTGATTTTGGTCCTGACATCAGTTAAAGCTGGTGAGAATAAATTGCGATTTGTATGGACTTTATTTGATTTCAATTCTTATGAAGATCTAACACTTGCTGTTCCACTGAATTAAAACCGTCAACATTTGTATATTTTACGCAAAAGGTACTTTTATTTTCCTTTGAGGAAAGTTTGATTAAAAGGCCGTACAGGTGCCGCACATGAAGTAGCTCGATATTACCTGTGCGAAAAAATATTTGCTCGGACATCAACACACTGCTAATTGGTTGGGATGCGTTTTGCATTATTTGCGACTGGTCATGTCAGAAATATTCTCTCATCTTTTTCAAGCTACTGCTTTCTCTCGCCTGCTGTGCCTCTGGAAAAAAGTTTGCGACAACTGCGGAGACAGCAGCAGCTTAACATTTTGAAACGCCGCGCTGTTCTTATCTGCTGTCCACTCTGCCTGGTTTCATGCCTTGTCAATCGCCAGGTTTTGGTTATTTGGGAGACGGCAAATAAAAGAATGGGAAGGCCACGTCCAGCGGGAGCTTAGATTGCATTTGATAAAAACGTCAGTAAATACTGCGCTTCCAAAGCAATTTCTTTTCGTTGAATAAACGGTGCTGCTGTCGGTGGAGAGAGTCTTCTGCTTCTGCGCAGCAAATATTTGTTACAACACAGTTTCAGGAGAGCACGAGTGCAAACCGCAATGCAGTCTTTCAGAATGTTAGTTGATTAAGGTGAAAGTAAGGTAGTATCCAGTATATGGATGTAATTTTTGTCTTTTAACCGCATCTAATCCTCCACTACATTGTTATTGGCCAACAACCGTTCAAAGCATCTATGCTTTTTCAAAACAGGTAATTTGAACCACACCGGAGGTGGTGTTTTGGCATGGCTGCGATCCAGTACTGCACAGTAACTTTGCTGATATTTCTAAAATCATAACCTTTAAATAGCACGTTTTGAATCTTTGCTTCTGTCATAGATGTGTCGCTGTCACTAGACACTGCTGTACCAGCGTGCTTGCAAACTCTTTGTAGACGTTGGTGCTTGCGTATCGATGTTCCATTTACTTTAATACTGCTTACATCACACACTGAATATTGCAACAGGTGAGATCGAGCTGCTTCATGTTTGGAGTGTGTTACGAATATGTTAGAAGCTTTGCCAACTCAATCAATCTAACTTTACTGTAGTAGTTGAGGTGTTGTATATGCATAAGGGTCTCGCTGAAGAGCTTACTTTGGTATCCCTAGATAAAAATGCGACAAAAAACTTTTAAAGCTTTATCTGCAAACCCTATTGAACTGATTTGTTTCTTGATAAATGAAAAGAATATATGTACCATGGCACTGTACCTGTTTTGAGTACATATTTATGGAATAGTCAGAAGAGTTGCAAAAGTATTGTATCTGCTTTTGCTTCGTTGCTACTTACGTGCTGGGAAACCTGTCTCTTTAGTTGCGCATATGTCATAGAACTACGTTGTAAATTTTTTAGCATTATTATGGTTTCGCACAATTACATGTTAATCGTGCATTGTAACGTTTTATTCAAGAAAGAAATGGATTCAATTTGAATGAGACACTAACGCCTAATTATCGTGTTAGTACGCCAAAACATGGTCGCAATAAGACGAAAGTGTTATAACCTGATTCTGACAGGTATGTGGAAGAAATTCCGCTGATGATCGTGGAGCACTTTCCCACAATGACTTTCTCCGAACCAGCCAGATATGTCTTAGCTGTTTATCAGATCGATACATCTGTTTTAACGAAGTTACAATTGGGTCACCAACCACGCATCAGCCAACATATGCTGTTTTTTAACATAACTTTCCTCTTTTTAGCTGATTTTGCACAAACGTTACAGAGGAATTTGCAGCTTGCTTTTATTTTCGAATACCATCTTTAAAACACTTGCAATGATAGCAGAGTCTTGTAAAAAATTTAGGTATTCATATATTATAGCAAACACCGTGAAAGATACAAAAAAAACGAGTAAAGCAGATAGCAACAGTAGTGACATTTTTGTCAGCTGTAGCCTAGCATTTGCGATAATTCGTTGGTTTGAATGTGAAAATAGTTGGGAACACAGGTTAAAAACTACAACCAATGCTATGCACTGAAAATACTGTATAAACTTTTGACAGTTGGCCGCTACTCGTTAATAAAAAGGTTGAACAATTTTTGTAATTTCGCTTACCTACATTTGATAAAAGATACAGAAACAGTTGGTATGCAACTACGTCTGCTCATTAGTAAACAATTTTAGTCGATGCTTTTTCTTTTCGATAGCAGAATTTGCTGAAAATGGAAATTTTGACTAGGCTACAGAAAGCAAGAATTTTATTCGTTGGCAGTTTCTGAAAGTCCTCCTTGATATAAAGTTTTGACCGTAAGCGCTGCCTGAAATACTGAGAAAATTTGGTGAAAGTCGTGTGGACGCATTGTTGTGTGCATATACCGAGAGGATTTAAATTTTTGTTTGCAAAAGGATTAAATGTACCTACTGTATTTACATCTATAGTGAGTTTCACAAGCTGATTCAAAAACTAAACAGTTTTTCACGGTTTTTGTTCATGGAATTGTCACGTGGCTACACGGAGATAATTTTTTCCAAAATCATCGTACACATTCATTCGGTTACGTTTAGCGAAGTCTCTATAATATGTAAAGGAAAGAAAGCCGTTCCATGTTGTAAGTCTTTAATTCTTAAAGAACAAGTACAGGCTGTATTCCCGTTGTTTATCTGATTCCTAAACGTTTCATTCCTTTGCCTTGCTGTAAAGTGCTGCCAGATGAAAATATAGCCGACTGCATGGCAGACCACTCACAAAAATAAATTAAATGCCTTCGGGCCATTTCACGTAAATCATGTTTTTTCTTTCTGGATCAGCTTCGTCGAAGTGAGAAATCTCAGGTGCCGCTCATGTAACTACACAACTTCGCTTCCAATTGAGAAGCGGGCAGTTGTGAGACGATCGCAAAACTGATTTTTTAGTTCGATTTGCTGCTGCAGGGAGTGATGTACGTTGCGGATATCAGCGTAGGCTTTACTGCAAAGAGATTTTTTGCAAATTTCACTGATCACGTGGTTTCAAGCGTGAGAAGGAGACAGGTGCGACAAAAACGCAGTGACGTCAAGCTTCGTGCGAGAGGAACGGGTGCGTCATTTCTCCTGAAAGGGCGACTGAGTGCGGTTGTGTTGATGAACGAGAATACTTCCCTTTTCTATCTAAATAATGGTCAGCGCATTCTGAAATTTCCTCTTGCTTTCTGTGGAAAACAATTATGTCTTCTTACATGTATTGTTGCCGAACAGCGCAGACTATTTCCGGCAGTATATTTCCAGCATTATTGGCAAAGGTAGCATGATTCAAAGTCAATTGTAACAGAAAATAAGAAGGATAGGCACATATGAAAATTTTACGTTTAGCTAGTGCTGAAGCTTATCGCTTTCTATCTTAAAAAAATAACTAAGAAGAGTATTTCAAGGTGCAAGTCAGGTGAGAAGTAAGTTTAATCATTCAAGAACGCGTTCGTCTCCGGATTGAGTCTCAGCTTGGAGAAGGTTACTAACAATGCCATTTGTGTGAACATTTCATAGGTTTGAGTTTCGTACCTGCCAAACATCTTGCTCAGAGAGCAGTGGAAGCTTCGTGCTTGGCGATTTTTCAATTATCTTGTTGAACTTTTCGTTTTACGAATCGGCAACTTCTTGTAAAATCAAAAGTGTTTCCAAGTAATTGCTGTGGAGAAAACTTTATTTTCAAAACAGTGTAGAACTTTAGCGTTAAACTTCAAACCAAGCCACCAACCGCATTCGGTTCAGTTATTCTCCTTGACGTACGAAACAAGAGAACACGGCAATAACGAAAACGTATTTCGGTGGCAAGCTTTGTCGATTTCCTGCTTATGTCCATTGAAGCAAGAGGAGACCGATGTAGGTAAAACCTGAGAGGGAAACTTGACGTGCAAAGGCGTCAGACGCGGGAACATCTGGCAATCGGCGAAATCAAAACCTTGTTACCATAAGCAAACATCAGCACCAGCAAGATGTCTTACTCGTATGTGCTCAAGCTGTCTTGTGGTTAGCTGAGCATCACTTGTCACGGACAGTCTTTCAGGTGGAAGATGTCATCTTCACCTTGGTGTGCGGCATCAAAATCTGACACTTTATTTTACCATTCGAGCAACGTGACGCTAAACACGGGCTACATAAGGTCGCCTTCTCAAACCCGTCGTTACTTTGTATAGGGCATATTTGTTTTGTAGCCTTATACAACAAACTGCCAACCGGGCCAGCTGCCCTCTTCCTGTGAGCGTGGTGATCGTCAAAGCCTCGTGCACGCACACACGCCTATTGCCGTAGAACCGGAGTGGGCAACCTACTATCAAGGGCAGCATAAATGGTGGATTTAATTTAATTTATTTGTTTGTGAGCAGACACGAAGTCCATAGTATGAACACACACACTCTGCAGAACGCAGGTTGATAAAATCAGACAA
>JGI24022J15233_10011429_pt1 | contig 10132 bp, 9 predicted proteins | sample Ectturendosymbi2_FD_15233 | JGI IMG/M metagenome (IMG submission 15233)
GCCATTTTACATGTGGGTGCACCTTATATAAAAAAATGAGGCATTTTTGTGACATTGGGTTACACCCCTTGTTGGATTATAATGATTTGACCCTATTCTTAGTTTAGTAAATGTGTACAGGCATTTATAAATTTAGGCAAAGGCAGTCTAAGTTCATACCTAAATTTATGTACAGAAGCAGTCCACAAATGTGATCTACCCCAGGGGTTCTCCAACTTTTGGTGTTATGGAGCCCATAGAGATTGACCATAATTTACGAAGCCCCACAATAAATTTATTTTGATATTTTAATAAGCAAACGAATAGCTCGCTGAGCCCTGAGGTTTCTCTCACGGAGCCCTGGGGCTCCGCATGGAGCACTTTGAAAACCTATGATCTACTCAGATAGCTGCCACCACAAACATGAATGTTGAGTGATATAAACCATGCTTGTGTTCAAGTATTTTGCAATGTGTGACTTACACAAGCTTGTGTTAGAGCTTGTTCTCACCTTTGTCAGACATAAATTGCTTTGGTAGGATTTGAAACAGCACATTATGCAAAAACGCTCTCATAAGATTATTTTCTGTGATGTATGCAACTGAAACCCATTGTTTTTTCATATAAAAGTGATTGGAATCAGGAGCTACTTTTCACTTCTATTTTTGCTACTTCATATAACCTGTGCGAGGTTGTAGCTTGTAACTTTTTCAGTTGGTGAACTGAGAGACACTTTTTACTTAAAAAAACTAGTTCTGCTGACAGTGTTCATTATAAAACATGCTTTTAGTACAAAGCACTAAATATGACATTATATAGATGTGCTTATGAATCAGAACTGCATGCTGCTGTACAAGTAAAGATATTCTAGTGAAACAGAGAGCCCAATTAGCCATCTTAAAATAGTTTACTGTTTTTTTAAACTTGATTTAGATGTGCTGTTTCTATCAAATTTAGCAGAGAAGTCCAACATTGTCAAAACTCCAATTATAACATTTTATGGTGCCATCGTTTGTAAGATGTTATAAGCCTGCTGGTCAACACAGCACAGGAAAGTTGTTTAATCATCTTATTTCACATTGCGTCCATTAACACGCCACTAGCTTCTTGTATGAACTTTATTAGAATATAGTAAAGGATGAATTTGTAAAGCAGAGTGACGGATGAGTTTGCCATTATGGTGAGCTTCCTACTCTCAAGCAGTTGTAACACTTAAATTTTGTCTATTGGCTTATGCTCTGTTTTTTGTTTTTTTTTTCAGATGTACCATTACAAGGGAAAGTTGCAGTTGTTACAGGCGCGTCAAGTGGAATCGGAAAAGCAGTAGCTTGTCATCTTGCAAAAGCTGGTGCAAAGGTAAAGAGTTCATAACTAAAGATTTCTTGGATGCATTTCTTTGGAAATGGCGCAATAAAAGGGCCTACTTTGATTCTTTACCTAAAACATGAGTTTGCCACGCAGCACCTCGTATTGCTTTCACAGTGTAAAAACCGTTTGAACGAAACCATGCAGTGTGCATTTCTTCCGCATTGCTGCACAAGCACTTATGCAATCAAGTCGACTTAGTTATGCTAGTCAGACATCTCTTTACTGAGTTTGTGGTTTTTGTTTCCTTCTTCAATACTTCCTGTTTTCGCTTTGGTTTGTCACGCAATTGGTGCATGAACTTCATTCCTAGAAGACTAGTTGGAAAAAAATGTGGAAGAACAACGTGTATATCGACAAGTAGTGATTAGTGAGAAAGGAATTGTCTAGCAGCTAGACGTTTGTCAATTGCAATTTCACTTGGTTCTGGAGTGCATTGGTTATCAACAATTTGTGTCAGTTAACGTATGAAATGGACACCCTGTCACTGGATAAAAAACAAAAAATATCGCCATAACGTATGAGCTACAGAAAAGTTGCTGCTCATCTTACGGAAGCACAAAGTTTTCAACTTAACAACGCAATACTTTACCATTCAAGATTTCCTTTTTTTGTGAAGCATTTGGTCATTCGTGGCAGGGCGAAGTTCATTCCACGTAAAGAATGGCCGTACCCAGACTTTTGAAACGACTATGACGCTAAAGCAATGAAAGACTATGGGATAAGTCAGTCTAGTAAGAACTAAATGGTGTGTATTTTCATAATTGTCGGAACTGTGACAAACACTCCATTGATGAAACAGAAGAAGTTTTGGGAAAACCATAAAATCCGCAGNAAAATCATCAGTAATTATTTGAAAATGTTTCCGATGTTCTTCATCCATCATCAGTGAAACATGACAGCTTAGGCAGCTCTAGTTTAGTACTTCCGCTCCCGCTCCGTTTGGTTGTAAGATGAACCCTCTTAGCCCAGGGCTCCGTCACCTTGAGCAGGGATTCTCAATCTTTTCAAGCATGTGGTCCAGTTAATAAACCGAGTCCTTGGCCCACCGACTATACAACTTCTGCAATGCGAAAACTATTGCACATGCATAGAACAGAAACAAAAACAACTAAAAGCAACATTTAATAATTCAGCGTGCACTACAATCAATGCGAAGGCTGAGCCTGTTTGTTGTTAGAAAGCAAAGATATTCGAGGCTCAAAACATGAAAATGCACATATCAAGTTATCTTCCACATTAAGCCTACTTCTACATTTTGTTTTCATGGCTACAAGAAGGTTTAGACTGAGTTTTGAAGACTTACAATGGTGCGAGACGGTTCTTGTAATTTGATTCCTAGAAACGCTTATTAGAAAATGCTTTCGTTAATCTATCGCGGTAGCTATTTGCATAAAGAATAATTTCTGGTTTACTGTAATCAATCTTGTGATAAGAATGTTCATCCAAATTGTTCATCCCATCTGTGTTACGGGATTTTGAGCCAGCATGGTTGTGTTCCTCTCTTCTGAATTTCGTATTCCGTTGAATCTCATCTACATGTTATTTTCCACAAGAGCAAGTTAAACGATAGACAACATTAGAAGGTTGCGTTACCTTTATGGCAGAAGTAATTGCTGTATGTATAAATTTTATGAGGAAATGTCGGTTGATTTCATTTTAAAAATTATTTTTTCCAAACACCTGAAGTTCCTTGAAACAGCGAAGAGTGCACACAAACGGGACACAAAAACTAAACAAATAAACAAAGCGCTAACCCAGTGTGCTGAAGAAGACCACAAAATAGACTGGGAAAGCGCCAAGTGCTAGGCTTTAAAACGAATTCGCTTTTGTAGGAGTGTAACATTACGGTAGGTATCGTCTGGCAGCGTAACCATTACGTTTGTTGGGACTGTGAGCAGGTCTCAAATCATTCGTGGAATACGATTCAGATGGCGCAGCTCAAAGTATATGTAGAGCTCGCCAAATGGTACACATGGAGCCCAATAAAATGTCGTGACCAGGTTCTTAAGGCGAATTTTATAAACTGGAATAAGAATTGGATCGCTTTTCGGTGCAGTCTCTCAGCAAGTGACTGTACCGAAAAACTGTAATCGTCACGGTGTTATGAAAATGTCTGTCAGAAAATATAATCATAGCCTAATCTCCTCCTGTTAACTATTCTACTTCAGTTAACTAAGTGACGACTTCGATCAGAAATTCAAGCAAAGGCATTGAGTCCATACGTTCACAGTTTCCTCAAAATCGTTGTGATTCTCCACCAAGGTAACACCAGATTCACGATCGCGCATCATTTTCACCGATTTCCCGCCTACTTAAAGAACCTGACGCAGACGATATTTGCTCACTGCGAATGAGAACCTATATTGGTGGAACCTCGTGACCACACGCTCCACACCATCCTCTAGAAACACGGCAAAATTTGCTGCGAAGAAATTTACCTTCAACAATTGTGACCGAATGTTGCTGAAACGCAATATCTGTTATATCGGCAAACATGCTCTACCGAATAGAAAAATAGGACAACTCGTGCTCCCATTAGCTATGGCGCTTAGTAAGTACGGTGAAGAGACACCCGACTAGTAACGTATGAATATTTTTTTGTGTGTATGTCATGCAGCATCGAGCAGTGACCTCCGTCTTTTGCCAACTTGTACTTGCGACGTTTTGACGACATGTTTCGTGCTTAATGAAAAAATTACGTGCAGGTGTGCCTGGCTGCAAGAAATGTTGACAAGTTAGCTGACGTCAAGTTGTCCATCGAGCAGTTCTCCACCGATGTATCATTGTGTCAGTGTGATGTCACCCACAGGAAGCAGGTGTGTTGTTTAGAATGGCTTGTGCAGTATAACCCAGAGGTCCGCACATGGTGGGTCGCGAGACCTTCCACTCTGGGTGACGTAGTAATTTAAATTTAGCATTTTAAATTTTCGATTCTCATTGGACAGAATAAATGCAATGATTTACTGTTTTATGTACTAACTTTCATACAGTTTTGTGCAAGAAAATTGCTACTGTCAATCAGTGGCCGCCTTAAAATTGATATTTAATTGTAAAGTATTTTCTACAAAAATATGCTCACGAAATGTTTGGGTCGCTAGAATTTACAACTATTTTTTAGGGTCGTGCCAAAAAGTATTCGCCGACCCCTGGTATAACCGACCATCTAAACCAGGGATTGGGAACCTGCGCTGGCCAAATGCGGCCTGCGTGAACATTTAATATCGACCCGCATCAGAGTTTTCGTTACCCAAGTTAGAACACAACATTGCGTCAAAATGAAACTCCATTACAAGCATACACGTAGACAGGCAGCCAAGAGAAGTATCTCTCGCTCCATGACATATTTTTCTCTACTTATTTTTTTTAGAAGGTAAAGGTAGAATTTCAAGATCAATTAATTTTTGCGGCCCGCCATTGACTTTGCACAATTCATGCAGCACGTGATAGTTAAGAAGTTCTCACCCCTGATCTAAATTCTACGCCAGGGGTTTCCAAACTGTAGTCGGTGAAGCCATTTTATCAATAGCGAAAAAATAATATATTTTTGAAAAGCTTGTTGATTTGGTGGAAGGTAACATATCCCGAAACAATCACGTGACGCAAGATGTCCGGCCTTCGAACTGATGTGTAATACCTTACGCGGCCCTCTGACAAGAAAGTTTGGAGATCCCTGCTCTACGCAAACGGAATGATTTAGCCAGCAATCATGATTAGCTTATAAAAGCAGTTGTGCTAGTACAGCATCACACTTTCTATGCTTATGCTCAGTGTGTGCATTCATTCCAGCGACGAGCCGACCCACTGAACTTACCAGCTCCGAGTTTTCTTTATTTTATCCATCATGGTTGTTTGTTGAGTAACAAACTTTTCAGGTGCAAAACCTCATCAAGCATGCCGAAGAAACGCTGGGACCAGTTGACATTCTGGTCAACAATGCTGGTGTAATGTATTACACTCACATGACCAGCGTTTTGATGGATGATTGGGACAGGATGATAGAAGTAAACTGCAAAGGAGTGACTAATGGCGTGGGAGCCGTTTTACCCGGAATGGTAGAACGTGGTCGGGGCCATATCGTTAACATGTCGTCTGATGCCGGTCGTGCGGTAAGTCGTTCTCCATATCACTTACAGTCCGATTTTTGTTCCTGTGATGTCCTGATCAGGCTCGGAATTTCACAATTTTTTGGGGTTTTCTAAATCATCTGTTTGGACCGTTACTGAGTGTGGTATTTGTTGTGCTGAAGTTTTCAAGAATTAAGCGTGCGTTCAATTTCCAGCATTGACGATTGCGATGAGTGCACTGTTTCTCTATCAAAACTTTTCAAACCTAGAAAAGAAATCTGGAATGCCTGTCATGCTCAAGTGATTTCGAATAGATGTAGGTAGATCTATTTCACCATCTTAATTATCCAAAGTGGCCTGAGATACAGTAGGTTAGATCCGAAAACAATAGCTGTTGTAGGAATATGCAAGTCAACACATTTTTAAAAAATAATTTGCAACTGCGCACAGTGGCAGCGACTGAAAAGAGCGCTAAAATTTTTTTCTTGAAAGTTGGTACTGTATTTGTTTTAAGACGCAAATATTTACTTCTCATCAAAAAGTAACAGGGAAGATAAATTGTTTTGTTTTTACTTTTCTGGAAACATTTTAGTGTGTTTGAAGGTGCCATTGGACTGCAGTGCCCATCTTTTCTAGAAGCGAATAAAAACAATGTAAAGCGTTCATAGTGCGTGATGAAAAATCATTCGGCAAACAGATAGGCTTTGCCTTATGTTGCCTTGCTGGAATAGCAAGCCAGACGACAAACAAAGCAGCATTATGCGCCACTGATAGCTATGTTTAGCTGCTTTATCAATGGCCATGCGGCTCAAGGGTAAGAAAACCTTGGGTTTAGAGAGTTGCCTTCGCAAAATCTGCAATAACGAGATTGCTTCTTCACAGGGCTTCCCAGGCCTTGCGGTTTATTCGGGTACAAAGTTCTTCGTGGAAGGTTTCTCTCAAGCGCTTCGACACGAAATGGTTTCGAAGGGCGTCAAGGTGACGTGTATTCAACCTGGGGATGTCAAGACCAACCTCTTGGCTGTCAACATCGACCCGGATGTATGTTTCCCCGTGGCGTAATTGGCAAATGTTGTAATGTCCAAGTACTAGTAGAACGAAAATAATGGTGTTGCTTTGGTGAAAATTAAATGTTGCTGATGAATGATGATTGCGGTTGCAGAATGATACTGCTGAATAAAACATGTCAGTTACTTTGGTAACATAATTTTTCCGTGCTTCACTTTAAATGCGTTTTAGGGATTATTTCAATTAATTTCTACTCTGTACAAAAAAAAGAAGAACCAGAGCTGGTTCGACGTGTTTCGCTCTCCTAACAATAAGCGATTTACATCTTCAGAATACGTAAGTTTTTCAGAAAGTGGCCAGTGAGTTGTGGAGCTGTACATTGTTTCAAGCACCTCGCAATCATCTCAAAATCGCGACACGGCAACCACTATCACTCATAAACTTGCCTCTTTACGAGCAGAAGCAGCTGCTGTTCCATTTCTTTTGTGTTCTAACTTCCCTCAAATCTGCACGTTGCTGTAGGCGCGCGAGCAATATGACGGCAGCGGGAAAACGAAGATCTTGGATCCTGAGGATATCGGTCGGGCGGTCTTGTACGTTGTCTCTCAACCGGACCACGTTGCGATTAATCAGCTTTTGATAGAACCTAAAGAAGCCCCTATATAAAGGTTTTCGTATTGACTTTTTATCGATTTGTCGCGCTTGTGTTCGTGTTGCAAGTAAACCAATTTACCAAAATCGGAAAGACACCTGAAAGCTTGCATTCGGAATCATTCTATGCATTTTGCTGTTCGCTTTAAAAAGCAAAATTACGTGACATTAAGTTGCTCATGGAGATAATTTTCCAAAGGTTTTGCGGCTGCATAGTGCAACTTGCATTCAGCAGCCCGTGTCCGTAGATAACTTTGCTTGCCCCGATCATACGCAGTTTTTTTGCGATAAGTTGTGCGACTTGCTGGGCTCAGCGCTAGGAGGTCAAAATCATTTTAGGTTTTGTGTAATCGAGCCTTTTGCGGTGCAGTGCTTTGGACCGATTGCGTTCCAATCAAGACCATGTGCAATTTTCGCCGTGCAAAGCTTTGTATTTACGAACCACTAAGCACTTGGGACGTGTTCCTTTGGCCTTCCTGTTTCTATGTCTTGCTCCTCATCCGCGACCTATCTCTGATTAATAACTCTGCATTACGTCAGTTAGCAAGCAAGAAGAATAAATTATATTTGATGATACTTATGTACATGAAACGCTACTTTCACGCCGTGTTGCAAAGATTCGTTGGTATCAGTATGATTTCGACGCTGCTCAAAGCTGATGTTTGCCGCTGTTCTTTGAAGTTTGAAAAGCTTTACGTAAAACGTATTCACCGTCCTGTTTTTCACGTGTTGCCAAAACTAATTTCGTGTTTGCTGGGACTTTCGCGCTGCAATCATTACCTCCACCTTCCATTTTGTCGCTGTGGTTTGTGACTTTACTCGTCAATTTTCCTTAATTTGTTTCTGTCGTGCCGCTGACCAGTTGATAACCATATAGAAATCTGTATAAGAATAAACGGTCTTTTGTCTGAACCAAGAATTTCCGGCACTAATCTACTGGAGCAAGCTTGTATCGTAATTGCGAATCGCACGGTTTGTCGTAAACTCAATGTCACCTGTGAATCGTGCAATGTTGTTCATCATACTGATCCTGTGCCAAGAAATGCTGTGTTTGCTTTGAAAAAATACTACTGTTTTGTAACACATCTTGCTTGACCACACGGTGACCAATGGCGGCGGTGTCTGTCGGAAACAATGTCTGATCTAGACCTGCTGTGTAAGTAAACAGTCGGAAAAGAGGGGGTCCAAAATTCGGAGAAATCAAAGTGAATAACAAAAAAATGGCCATCGATATTTTTCAGGGTCACCGTGACTGTTTGAGTTGAAAAAATTGCCCTCTTGGATCTGTTTGCTTTCAGTAATGATGGCGACCGTGATTCACTACTTAGACTTCACTGCGCACTTGAACTTCGCACTTGAACTTAAGTCGTGACGTCTTTCTGTCATAACAAAAGTAGAGCAGTGTTTCTGAAAAAGCTACAGTAACGGCTCTAAGCGAAAGATCAAAATGCGACGCTTTTCGTTGCGTTGGTCACATAAGACAGCCCAATTTTTTGCGAAATGCTTCGTCATAAAACGTTCTCATCTCACTAGATCTGCGCGAATTTTCGAAAGAGCTTCGTCCATTTCTGTATTTCACGCCACTTACTAGACCGTTTGAAGTAGGATAAACCGAAGCCATTAGAAATGGACATTGCTGATATTAGTTATCGTTTAGAGCAAATCTGTGAGGGAAATCTGTTACTATCGACCCAGGCCGGTGTACTTGCTTCCGTGTTTGAATCATGAAGATGGAATTTTTGCGTGACAGTGACGTCAAGCGTATTTGTGACACTCTAATAAAAACTTTTTTGGGTTCCCCAAAATTGCCTTCATATGTAACGTAATCTTGAAAAATTTAGTCACTTGATTGTTCACCCCGCAGGTGGTAACAACAGCTGCTCCACGAAGTAGCAACTTTTATCCATAATTCCTAGCAAATAACATTAACGAATGTCACTTCTCGCAGAATTTTTTCGACTATCATTCTGAATCTAAAACCGTTGAGCATTAGCCTAACCTAAGAGCTGAGACATCACGAAAAATCCGAATGCCTTAATTTTTGCTTCCCAACGGATTTTAAGTTGCATGTTAGACACGATTTGCTGGAATGAATTTACTTGGTAACAGTATTTTTTCTGCTCTATCACTTTTCATGCTGCAGATTCAGTTTGAATTCATGCCTGCAGCATGCACTGAAGACGGGCGCAACCAGCTCTTCATTTCGGGGGGGCAATTTTCATGAAATTTCATTCGATGACGCCATCGTGTTCATTCAACCGTGGTACAACTTTTTCGCAAACGGTCACACATGTTTTTTTACCGCAGACACGAAGTCCATAGTACAAACACACATTTTGCACAACGCTGGTTATGAAAACAGAACGTTTTACAACAGCGTTGGGGGCTGAATTACCGGTGTCAAGCAAACTTTCTGACTTCACGCCATAGCGCATACCCAGAGTAACATTCTACACATAAAATATGCTGAGAAAACTGATAATTATGGCTTAAGATTTGGTGTTTAGGTAAGTGTGTCGGGTTAGGGTTTATGTTACAGTTAGAAAAAGAAAATAATTGAATCTAAGATGAAGTCCAATATTTTTCACTGGTTTTACTTATTCCCGTACTGTAGCATGTTGTGGGTATCTGACATCTAACCAAAAAGTTTAATTTACACAACACATCAAAAACTAATCGTCAAACTTTACTCCGAGAAGCAAAATAATAGGTCAGAAATTTCGCTTGACACCGGGATACAGAAAGTTATTTAACAGCACGTTTTGTAACGGCGTTGGAGGCCGAGCCTCAGGTTTACAGACGCATTCTTAACACTATTTGTTCACTTGGTACAACACTACTGCAAAGCGGGACGCTAATTCCTGAACTGGTCAAGCCCAGATAAAGTACAAATGCGTTGCGACATGCACACCCTCAAACACTGCAATGTCTGAGCACTCCGTCCCAAAGTAAAATGCGGTTGCAATGTTCTAAGAATAAGGAAGAATATAAACAATCTGACTGCATCAAAGCAGGTAACCATTACGTTATTAGACCTTCTGCATCTTTCGAGAAACAAGTGC
>JGI24022J15233_10011430_pt1 | contig 10132 bp, 9 predicted proteins | sample Ectturendosymbi2_FD_15233 | JGI IMG/M metagenome (IMG submission 15233)
ATTTTTTGGATTGCAACTGCGAAGTAGACTCATTGAAACGTGCCAAATCTGGTGATATGGACGGTGCAGCGAAAATTGACCCCATGCAGCAATAAGATGTTAAAACCTGAAGCGTACCAAATATGGCACATTGGTCGTTAGAGGGTTGGCGTTACGTACTTTTTTATTAAGCTGTAGACTGAACTGTCTTTGTTAGAAAAACGTGGACAAGGCCAGCGATACAACTTAATTGTTGAATGCTTCCCATAACCAGTTGAACTTGTCATACAGGTTTGGGTCGAATTTTCTTAAAAAAACGTTCTTTTGCTTTACAAGCTTCAAGCCTGGTTTTGGCTTCCCTGCATCGAGTACGTTTCGCTTTTGTTCATAAGAAAATGAGCTGAAACTTGTTGCTTGTAGCCTAATTATTACGTCATCATTAACAGCTATTTCCCCATCATATCTCCAACCTTGTGTCAATATAATATAATTTCAACTTGAAACGTAAACTTTACAAAATACAGCTATTCTACAGTCTGCGGTCTCACCACTACTAGTACTAGGCTACGCGGAGTACACGCATGTCGTAACAACAGGTCGTGTGAGTGACCGAGTACAGTCGTCCAGGTCGATGGCGTTACGCGAAGCGAAAGCAAACGTGAAAATTGCATGCCTTGATTTCAATAGCAATTTTGCAGTGTTTGCGAAAAGTAAATTGGCCGTTGTCGAAACACAAGAAATTTCGTTGATAAACAAACACTTTTGAATAGAATACATTTTGCACGACACAACACACAAGCAAAAAAGTTGGTAAGCTTTAAAAGTTTTGCGCATATTCACCAAAAACTTAATTATGTTCAAAAAAATTCTGTGGAAACATGCATTGCATCGCAAATTTTAAATGTATGTTTCCCATTACGCAAGCGTGTTTTCCCAATTTTGTTACTGAAATGAATAGCAAAAACAAACGCGATCGAAAGTTTTTTTAATGAGAAATAACTTAACTTGTAAGAATGCTTTAACAACACAGATTTACGAGAAGTTCCTATTTTTTATTTTTCCTCCTGTTTATAATTTTAAATTTAATTTAAAGGTTTGAAGCAATTAAGTCTTGTTCATTGAAAGTAAGGCATGCAGTGCATGCCTTGCATTCATGGACACTACATCCCTGATGTACATCCTTTCCCAACAGTTTATAGTTTTACACCTAAGCAGACTGCGAGTTCTGCTTTTTGGATGCGCCCATCTGCATTGGCATCGGCATGTTCCAGCAACTTCTTTTTCAACTCATCCAATTCTTTGGCAGTGAGTGGACCCTGAAAGCAAAAACAAAACACATTTGAATTGTTTTTTAAAATTGCTTCAAGGTGTTCTTTTTAAATACCAACAAGAAGAGGATTCGAAAAGTTGCATGAGAGCGTTTGGGCCAAATCTAAGATTTCTTGAAACAGTCCGGCTGTTTGAAGTCTTAAAACTGTTTGAGATTAGGTGAAGAAAAATGTTAGAGGTTAGGATATTTTTTTCATTGATTTGGCAAGCAATCCTGCCACGATTTCTTAAAGCACATTGCAAAAGGTCAGATAAGGTTGAATTCCTGAATGAGAATTTGCGAAACGTGTTTCCCTCGAGTATATGTTGGGCTCTTTTCAGTCAAGCAATTTTTATTACCCTTTAAGAACAACTGAAGTTCCTATGTAGGCTCTACATCGTAATAGATATAGTTTCTGAAAATGCTGTGTAATACTAATCACATTTTTGAAAACCCAGAGCTCACACATACTTTTGTTTTTGCTGCATTGTCAGTAAAATTTGCCAAATTTCTTGCTTTTTCTGTGAGTGCTACTGGATAGATTTGTGAATTCAAGTTTTCGCGCCACAAAATAGATGTTTCAAGTGTGACATTCTTCAAAGATTTATTGTGTTGGAGAAGTTATGAAACAAGCGCTTGACTCAAAACGTTGAAAAATAGTAAGATGCCATCAAAATTTGATGGTAATTTTGATAAGAAATGAAAATAGTTTAACTAACTTTTCCGAATTATCTACATTTTGAAAAGTTTTATTTCAGAATTCTGAACAATGAAGCAACAGTTTTTCAACAAACCAATCTACAAAGCGCCGTAATTTTAATTGTGACGGATGATGGTCAGGTACATACTCGTCGCATGAACCACCGGCGCGTGAAGCACCACGAAAGAAAAGCGTGCTAAAAATTGCATCTACATGATTGTATGCTAATCAAGTGGTGATATAATGACCTCGTCTGGTGAGTTCTATTGCTTCTTGATGCCATAGTAGTCCTGAATTCAAAACCTCTGAGAGACCACAACATAATGCAGTGCTATATCTAGTACCGTCTGCACACAAAATGAGTGTAAACAATGTAATTTCCTTTGACTACTTTCCTTTATAATCGTAATGTGATACCAGTTTTTTTTATAAGGAAATAGGCTTACTTTCCTACGTAGAATGTTTTAACCTGCCTCAATTTTTTCGAAGACTTACTTCGGCAGCATTAAAATCAGTAGGTTCCACCACTTTATTTAAACCAGCAAACTTGAAGTTTCAGCGTTAAAATCATTTCAGGGAAGAGATTTCTTGCACAACTCAATGCAGCGGAAAGGAGTGCTAATGTGTTGGGTCCCATTTTGGAAGGTAATATAAAACGTTCCACATTTTCAAATTTGCTTGCGGAAGACTGTCCTATTTTTAGGCTTGAATTCAAGCGTAGACATATACATAAATATGCAAATATTCTCATGGATGCAATTCTGCAAATATTCTCATGGACACTGCAATTCTTTCATGTTTCATTTTAGTCCTCATTTCTTTTGCTTGAGTTTCCTTTTCAGTTTCGGCAAAGAGTTTTATTGAATAGGTTATAGCAGAGGAAAAACGCAAAAATGCACACTGGAGTGACTTTTCAAAGCACAGGAACAATGCTAAGCTAAGAAACGTCGTTGATATGAGTTGCCCGAAACCCATTGCTAGCCGTATACATTCACATCAGAAACGTTACCGGCAGTCTAGGGAATAGACAGTTTTGATCAATATTTAGGAAACAACATCTACATTTGCGTTTGTCATACAAACAACTTCACCCGAATAAGTTCCATTATGTCTTTGACAAATCCATCCACTTCAGCCCCTTCCAGTGCACCGGTGTTGCTCTGAAACAAAGGCTTAATACTCTACTGTACGCTTATGAAGAGAAACAAATTTGTTTTCATTTGCCAGGATCGCTTAATCTTTTAGTCAGTTTAGCCTGGTGAAGTAATTTTCTTTCCTTTGGTTGCATCATGTAAATCTTATTGCCTTTCCGAATGANATTGATAAATGTCGCGTTTAGGTGTTGACTTTACCACTCAAACGCGATATCTTTTAGAAAGACGATTCACAGAGCAAACGCGATATTTTTGACAAATGTCATTTAGAGCTTTCTATCAGTTTTTATGAGCCGCAAGTCATGGCAAAAAAGCATACCCGAATTAACCTCACTAAGAGCATTGACGGTTTTAAAAATCACCTGGTCGTAATGACTGAAGATCTTTTCAAAGTCTTCTCTCCTCGCCTTGGGGGATCCATCCTAGAACAAACGTATAGTATATGTNTCAAAGATTAAGACAAGCGCTTTTGTTACAAAGCTTAAAGCACGCAGGATGAGTTAAGGTTGACTCTAATGNAATTTGTGAACAATATTTTTTACACATAAATCTACGTTTTTGCTTATTCTCGCAATTTCTCGTGTGCTGATACTGTACTAAATGTAGCTTTTGATATAGAAAAATGTAGCAATTCGTCATCGTTTTCTGCGTCTCCACTGAATTCCACTAAACCAACGCAGCCTTTTTGGTCGAGATGTACTAGGTACCAAGCAAACTGAGCAGTAAATGAAGCAACGAGACAGAGCTGAAACACTATACCTGAATCTCGAACTGGCTCAGAAAATTATCGGCAACATTGACCAGCTTTGCCATATCTTGAAGGTCAAGCTTCTTGTCGTTATTTCTGTCGAAGATCTTCATCTGAACAGCACAGAAATATTTTCCCAAAATGAACGCGATGAAAACCAAAGGTCAATGACATTGTTTTTTCTTTCATTCTTTGCTATCAATTATCACTATACCATGATTTTTGCTTTGTTGCAGTTACTATACCAAACCGGAGTGGCAACAAAGAAATCAAGAAGTAAAGCTCTTCTGAAGAAAAAAATCAGTATTGCAGTTCGAAAACATTCAAAAACTAACATAGATCCATGAAAATGAAACTTTTCGATTTCTTATTTTTGTATCCAAGACTTTCAGAACGTTCGCGCTAATATAGGTCAACGCTTTAATTGAAGCAGCTCAGAGTGAGACAATATGTTCGAATTCACGAAATACAATGATGCTGGGAAGAGAATTTTATTATTTTACGCAAGTCAATCTCTGTTTCCCGACTATGCATCAGTGCAGCAAAACGTCAGAAAGTAAACTCTAAATCTAAATTCTTAGTCTACGCACGCGAACTTGTAATTTGAAGCTGATATGGCCCTTAATTTTACAATCGAAACCTAGAGTCGAGTTGGTTTTAGGACCAACGTTTTTTTGAAACTTGAGGCCGAGGATGGTTTTAAAGAGAAATGCAAAGCTGAATCGGTTTGTGACGTGTACAGTATGTCATTATTAGTAATAAGAAACTTGCGCGGATTACAAAACAACAACCACGTGAGCACCTGCCACCGTGGATTAGTTTCAACCGGAAGATCATTTTGTGGGAGAAGTCACCCACACAGCCTAAGGACTCGAGTGCAGTTGCCGTCTACGACTGTTGGCACCGAAATCGTATCTCCAAAAAATTAGCTATTTTTGTATCTTTTGCACCTGTTGGTTCCGAACGCGTGCTGTAAATATTGTCTTTTACTACATTCTGATTTCAGCAATTTTTATCTCAGTAATTACGTAAGGTGCTGTAGTTGAGTTTGGCACAAGTGTTACGTTCGTTGTTTGAAAGTAATCTGATCTAATTTTAAACATGTTCACGAATGTGTATCCGATATCTGTTTAAAGAAAAAACAAATTTTCAAATGCACTTACAATACTCTTCGCATATTCTTTTAATTGACTTTTTGACACTGTAGCTCCAGCAATCTTAACGTAGTCTTTGATGAAGCTCTGAATATAAAAACATCTGAAAACTAACCATCAACTAATTTCTTTGCAAAAAGAATAACCAAGAAACTTGTGACAGCGATAATTCACAGACGTACTGGCAAAAGCGATTCAAAATCTTGAAAATGAATCATAATGGCAAAACGGCATCATACTGCAGCCTAATTACAAAAGTCATTCGTAATTGTACAAATGTTCGGAAAATGAAAGTACGAAAACGTATTATCGCAGGTTTTTCGATTCTTTTCTACACATGTCCAACATTTTCTAAATGGAAATCTTTTGTATCTTGATTCCCAACATGATTGAAGTCGAGACTCAGGACTGAAATCCATTAGAGAAAAGAAGCTATTAGGAAACCGAAAACGAAAAAGATCCAAAAGTCTCTCAGACTTTAAAGCAATCAAAGAAAACAGCTTTAATGTGTACAATGGGTGGATGGCGTTACAACTACAAATAGCAAAAGACACTTATTCAGGATTGGATAGAAAAGACAAACGCTTACTGAACTTCACTATGAAAGAGAAAGACTAACTCAAAATGAAAGACTAGTCTTTCAAAATACTGAACAATTTATTTATTTTTATTGTACTTCGTATTTTATTGAAGTGTATTTCACGATTGTTTTATTTCACGATTGTATTGCTTTTTAGGTGAAAGTAATTTACCACTCAGTTTAATTAACAGGAAAACACTACTCGTTTCCGATCCGACGTTAAGACACGCAATTAACGCACAACTAAATCGTGGAAATTTCTTTGTTTGCCCGCAAATTTCGAGTATAAATACAGCTGTTTTCAGCCAGTGAGCTCAAGACCTGCTTAGGCAGCTCTTCAGGTCCACAGCTAGGAAACAACAGTCTGCTAACTTAGCTCTTCAGGCCAAATGCAAAACTATTCGTTGGCTTTTCTTCAAGTCAGTAGAAAGATTAATAGAATAATAGAAAAACGCTGATAAAAGATAAAAGTTCTGCCATGCGATCTCATTGGTTGTTTGGTATATCATTAGCGACGTTGTAATTATATAAATGCTTGAAAGACGTGTCAATCACCATGTGCTCTTTAGTGTTTGTAATAACTTCTCTCTCAATAAAAGTTTTACTGAAACTACTCTTAGGGTGATTAGGCACAAGCATTCAATATAGCTTACAGTGCTATAGGTTCGTCATTTGTGTTTCTTATGAAATCTCAACCCCTGGTTAGATAAACGATGCCTTGCTTGGTCGTTAAAAAACACCTAAAAGCCGACCAGTAAATACGGCGTTTACAAAAGCACCAGATTGGCAAAGAAGCCATTTTATGTTGCGGTCCAATGCGTGCGGTCATTCATTCCATATTATTGGACTAAATAAAAAGTACAATCGTCTAGTGGATTGGGTTCAACTCGAAAAACCTGAGACAGATCCACATGATGTTTTTAACCTTAGAATGTCGGCCAGCGTAGATAATAGATAAATATAGCTCGATTTTACCCTCAAACAAATTAAAGCTATTTTATCTTTTCGTATCTCTTGCGAGCTGTGCCATACTAATGTGCATTTACATCACACTATCGATGCACTGCCTAAAAGCAGGAATCATGTTTTTGTGGTAATTTTTTGTAGAATGGCTCATTTCGTAATCATGCTAAAATTTAATGGTTTCAGGTGCCGCACACTTTTCCACCACTACTGGTTTGTCTTCCTATAAATGTGACGCAGTTTTAAAAAATGCTCTGCTGGCTTGTGTGACTTCAACTCAACTGAAGACTATACACTTTTCGGTATTTAACTTCAAAAGTAACTTTTAGTGCTGCTCAGAACCACTCCTGAGAAACATAGTCAAGCCACAAATAACTTGTCAAAAATTATGCTTTACATCACCAGTTGTTTCACTGGACAACAATAAATTTATGTCCCAGAAAAAATGCAGCAAGATATTCTTCTCTACAGCGCCTATATTGTTAACTCATAAGCGGTGCCAACCACCATTTGGTCAGTAAAGAAAAAAAACAATTTTTTAAATGACGATATCCTTTGTGTGCTGGTATTTTAAGTAACTTTTTAGCACTGAAGCTCCAGCAATCTTGAGATTGCCTTTGATGAGAACTCCGGACATCAAACAAAATAGTTTGACTGCTAAATATTGGTAGTCAGACGCACCCGAGAAGTCTCCGCATCCCAAACGCAAACAGTGTCCAAACGAATGTGTCGATTTTGATTTTGCAGGAAACTGATGAGCTTTTATTCAGGTTTGCGACATTTTTCAAAAAACGACGTCGTTTATTTTAACTAGCAATGAAGGCATCGAGTCGAAACGAGCGTGATCATTGGCCTTCATATTATGCAGATCCTTTATCTTTCACATCGTTTTTTTGACACCTGTACAAAGTTTTTCTGTTCTAACTGCTTAAAGACTGTATGCTGGGCAATGGCCATCTTTGCCATTAACGGTAGAACTCAAAATAAAATCATTACGATGTTCCTACTATTGTCAAAAGAGAGGCGTGAAGTCGTATCTAGACAACCGGTCACTTCTAGGGGCGACTCATTACAATAGCAGCAGCAGCAGCTTGTTTCGAAAAAACAGCTGTTTGAGCCCCAATGAATTGGAATCCCTCAGAAATTTGTAGCATTAAGACTCCCGATTTCCGGGCCTTGTCGTAAGGGCTAAAAATCATCTATATCTGGTTTGCACTCAGTGTTTTAAAGGCGTTTTGTGGGACCGAAACGGTCTCTGCAATAGAACGTCGCTGTATAACCACCGTTAAAATACACAAAAATCTCGCTTTATGACTATCTAGGCATTCAGATGAAATAGTCGATCCCTTGTTGCAGGCAGTGGCGTGACTGACGGGGGGCAGGGGGGCGAACCGCTCCCCTGGCAAGCTAAATGTAAAACCCGGGCGCCCTTTAGCCGACATCTTGATATTTAGTATTCTTTTTTTTGTTAGTAGGTTGTTGTTTTTTGCGCTTTTCTGGGTGTTTTCGAATTTTAACTAGTATAGACATCCACGGCATCCGGATTCACTATCATTTCTTAACTTTTATTCTGACTGTTGACTTGTCGGCCCCTTACGGTGGACAGTGGGCCCCTTTAGCTAAGTTTCTCCCCCCTTGACTCAAATCTCTAGTTACGCCACTGGTTGCAGACCTGACCCCGTTGTGGCCTGTGTAGAGTGGATCTCTTTTATTTTTCCAAACCAAAATGGGGAAATTCAGGTGCTGAAGTTTTCAAACAACAGTGATGGTAATTTCAGTGTCTCGAATTAAATCACAATTTGTAAATTCTTATGACTTCCTATGAAAACTTTGCTAACAATAGAAAGTTCGTGCTATTTTGCCTTGGCTACCCTTACTTTATCTTGTTGCCTGCAGCTAATATCATTTTCTGGGCCAGCTGTAAACCCCAACACCGTTACACGACTCTAAATCCGGGACGTATGTTCACCCTAGGGCCCTGCAACGTATCACTGGCGCAGTGGGCCACCCTTTTTTTCGTGATAAATGTCGAAGTGGCGACAAAACTTTGGCAGCACCGTATATGTGAAACTTTTCCTTGGCAAGCACGAGGTCGGAAAAGCCGTTACCGTGTTCCGCGACTTTATTCAGGGTGACGCAGCTGGGAAATCCCTTCCATCACTTTGAGACGTGCGTGCTCTACCCGCCGTGCTCTTAACTGTGACACATGTTTATAAACTGGGAAAGTGTTCTGAAGGATGACCAACGGGAAAAAAGAATGTGTATATGAAGGCCTATTGCAGCCTGGCTATTGGCTAATAGCTAACAATGATGTAGAGAGGGATGAATAAGAGGTGCCTTTGCTTCTTTGCACAGCAGTGAAATGCCTTAATTTAAATGGCGACAGACAAAAAGATAGCCATAAAATTGCATGTAGAAATTGCTTTTCATTAATTTTTACTGTATTATTGTCATGTGACTTTTAGGCAAGCACTTTGTTCAATAGTACACAAGACGCATTAAATTATTAATAATTCTTCTTCAATTATTCATGAAGTGCAAGCATCTGGCTCCGCGAATCTCTGGCAATCACCAAACTCGACAATAAAAGCCCATCAAGTCACCAGAAGGCAAGCCACTACCTTCGACATGTGCCCAAAGCTAGATTTAACCTTCTACTGTACTGGTTTTCCAGTTCTGCCCTAAAGAGGACAACATGCACTGTGTGTTTGGTGCTTGAACGTCTACAGTCCACACAAATCTTCAATGCTTAGACAGAAGTTCAGATTCCTAACACAAACACAATCGCCATCTTTCTTGTATATCGTGCGTTCTGTAAACGCAGTTTACAAATGTCAAGTGAATAGTGGGTGCTATACTTGAACTAAATACCTGTAACTGGCAGGTCATAAAAGCTAAGGTTTTGCCAATGCCAGACCCGGTCATTTTGTTCCACCACAATATTTACAAACGTGACCGTTGTGGAAGATGCCTATCATAGTAGAGATTGATATCTTTTTTGTTTGACGATCTTCGCTTGATCACGAATTTTACTTGAACGGTTTGACTTAACGCTGCCAACTGCACAAATAAATCTGGGGTGGAATTGTACCAGCTCTGGTTCACTCAGGGCCAGACCTGCCAATAGGCCACTTAGGCAACCGTTCAGAGCGCAGCCTTCAGTGGGGCACAGAATCCGCTTTTTCGAAATTTCCGCGTCTCAAATATTTTCGAAAAGTTTTGCATTATTTTGTCAAAGCGTTAACTGAAGCGCTCTTACGAGAAACATTACTGTAACTTGTAATGCAAGTTTTAGTGTGACGTGTAGCGGGGGCGTAAATACTGAAGCTTGCCTTGGGTGCAGAACTGTTTCGGGCCGGCCCTGGGTGCACTTCACATCACAGTTTTCGGAATCTTATTATTAAAGCTGCATAATTAATGCCGCAAAAGTAGGTAGGTAGCCAGTGCGACCATTTCTCGTGCAACATAGCGGCATGACGCGAGCTTCCGTTTTTCAGAAAGCAGTCAAGGTAAAACACCGGCCCGTAACCAGGGGAGCGTAGGGG
>JGI24022J15233_10011431_pt1 | contig 10132 bp, 8 predicted proteins | sample Ectturendosymbi2_FD_15233 | JGI IMG/M metagenome (IMG submission 15233)
AACCACAGTTTGTCTCAATGCTTGCCAACACGCCGGAATTATTGCATTAGATACGGGCGTGGTGGTGTGATGCAACGTTTGAGTTAATGCTTGTATTCTTTCATTCATTTATTTACTTTTTCTGTCTGTAACTCCGCTTTGTCTGCTTTTATTTACAAGCGTTGTGCAGAAAATGTGTGCTTATGCTGTGGACTTCGTGTCTGCGAGCAAAAACACATTATATTGTATGTGACCGTTGCGAAAAAGCGGTGTCACGTTTGATCAGCACGCAGACGTCATCAAATGAAATTTCATGAGAATTGCACCACCGAAATGAAGGGCTGATTGCATCCCTGTTACGTAATGTCGGGGTGGGAAGCAGCAGTTAAGTAATTTGCAAATCTGATGGAGCTCAACAGCAGTTATTTGCATAACAGCCAGATCCTCACAGGAACGGACTTGAACTCGTTTCAACCAAATTTTGACGAATATTCTCTCACGTGAAGCGCAGCAGCACGGACTGACTTAGCCTTTCTTATAGAGCAATAATTTTACCCGTTTCTCCACTTGAAACTGTTCATTGTTTCAAGCGCCCCTGCTATTGATCAAGTTGTAAAAGCAAATCTGTTTTTGGTAAGTTTGTTGATCATATTCTCCATGTTGCAGAGGCCGTGAGGTCTCCCATCTCCGGACATTTTCTTTGACGTCCACCTGGGGAGGCTTGCTTCTACCGGTTATCAACCACTATCATAGTGTGAGAAGGAAGAGGGCTTGTAGATACGATGAGCGTTCCTATTCTGTCACGATGGCTAAACATCATACATTTCACAAAACCACAGTTTGTCTCAATGCTTGCAGGAATTATGCAGGAATTATGGCACTAGATAGGGGCGCTGTGGTGTGATGTAATTTTAGAGATAATGGTTGCATGAAGCGAAAATCAGATATTGAAGCAACTGTAAGTCACAGAGTCCATTTTTCATAGTGAGGTTCCTACGCCCGCGTCAAAGAGGCGACATGGCACAAGCTATGCGAGCCAAAGCCTAAATAGATACACTACTGCATAGACATATTTGATGATTCTCCATTCAATTGTCAACCAACATTCGACATAACGTCTTCAATCCCACAGAAGCATCTTCCAATTTAAAACGACATGCTTGAACAACGACCGCAGCTTTGATGCCCACACCGTTCTATTCCAGCAGAAAGCGAGATATTGGAAGCGGTAGTATCATGCAATCTCTGTGTGTGTCAAGTATCCTTTGTCTACAACCGGGGCAGATCCTACCTGTAAGGTTAGTGAGGGTGATTTCAGTATTATTTAGTCAGATCCCATAACGGCTTCACTACTTCAAAAGATATGAAGTATCTTCAAAACACTGCCGTGACAAGGCAGTAGATAAAAATGGCTTTATATCGCAAATGCTGTTTTAAGATTTGAAAAAAATCATGGCAAATACAGTTAGTTTCGTAGATTATAAGGGGAGGCTATGAACAACTCCCTTGCTCAAAACCGCGCCAGGTGTCCAGAATGCAGTTCGTTTATCTTGACGTTTATTAGGGATCATCCTGAGCCTTGTGTGGTCGTGGAATCCAAGTGTTGGCATTGCATTGCCACATTCGTGAATATATTTGCTACGATCGGTCTACTAGAGTTTCTCGATGCATCGTTCTGTATCTCCATTTTTCTGCAATTTCAACGGCTATTCCAAAAAGAATCTTTCAATATTTACCAAAAGCTGCAAATAGCTTTTGATTTTAGCGAATCAACCGCTCCGAAGAAAGTGTATGTATTTTCCTTATGGGAGAGTGGAAGGATTTGCTGTGAATATTTTTTCCGTTGCTCAATGTCCTATCAAAATTTATCTGCATTTCAACAACATGTAATGTATCTAATCATGGAAATGCTCAAGTATAACCATGCAATGTTTTCAGAAATTAATATTAGCTGATTTACATACGAATAGTTGGAAATAAATGAAATATTCAATGAATTTTCTACCGCTGTTACCACGTGAATTTGACCTTACCATCAGACAAATATATTTTAGAGTACCTGCTCCCCATGTTGGGAACCATGTTCTGAACGTTTGGGGAAAAACATAATTGATCGTTCTACATTCAGTTCACAACCAACACTCAACAATATATCTTGCATTCTACAGCAGATTCATCTAATTCAAAACGTAATCCTAATGCACTGATCTTATCATTGATATTTGATACCACTCTGTTTCTTTCTAGCAGAAAGCAAGAGGATACTGGAAGTGGTAGTATCATTCAATCTCTGTTTTTGCCAAGTACCCTTTGTCACCATCATAGAGTGCGCTTGGCTCGACGTTCTCTTGAGATCATCCTCAGCCCTATGCGATGCTCGTTCCTACGTCTTGGCATTGGATTGCAATATTCATGGACCTACTTGGATAAATCAATCTAATTGGATTTTCTGGATTGATTGTTCTTTTTCTGCATATTCGACAAATTCATCTCCGTATTTCAGACCACATCAGGACGTCTCAACAAACTGTAGGTGACGCAAAGTGTGAATAGTTCACATACAAATGAAAATCGAACAAGCAACATCAGGTCGGTTGAAAAAACGAAAGATATTTCTCAAGATGTTAAGGATATCCAAGTGGGAATAAACAAGCGTTGTTCAAAGCACTTTATCAAGAAATGCAATCTGCATACTTCATCCATCCTAGTCTGTAATCATCCTAACCATGTGGTGCAAATCATCCTGCTTTCAAAACTTCCTTGGTTTCGTTCAATTTCCCTTTGAAATGTTGAGAGGAAGCACAACGTCGCATCATCACCAACAGCCATATTGTCCCCAAGCATGATATATTGGTTCAGTACTGAGACTGTTCACGTGCGCATCGCCACACAATTATTTTATCAGATATAACCTGATGATTCATCTCTATCGGGGAATACTCAAGTGCAGATCAAGCTTTCATAAACTAAAATCAGCGGCGGCTGCATACCTTGTCTGTGAAGATACGTCAAAAATAAAATTTCGAGCATGCACAATAGCAACATACACAATCACAAACGTACCCTAGTGTTTCGCAATAAAAAGGGTCAAACAAGCTATTGCAATGAAGCATTTTTCAATGTTCACTGAACGATTTATGCGTTTATCATTTTAGCAAATGAATATCACGGTGGAATATGTTGATTTTTGTTTGTTTCTTGTGTTTGTTTTCGTTAATTTTGGTGATGGTAATTGACGGCTGGCCGAAGCCTGAATTGTGTTTCAATGGACCTTCACTTTTCAAAACTTATTCCTTCGTCACCTGCAACGTGACCTTAAAGCATGGAAAGAATACATTAGGCTGCACTACACCTGCCAGTAACATACTAAATCTCACCCACAGCTCACCAACATGGTGCCCGTGGGCAACAGTTCGTCCGAACTGACCACGTGGATCGCCCACGGGCCTGTTCTGACAATAGCATAAACACGATCTGTGTCTTCACCTTGATAAATATCTTTTTCTGTAATTGTTGATAACATAATATGTTTACTGCATATCACGCTCAGCCCCACGTAGTTTGGAAACCAATTGTTGGAATTGGCTTTCCGCTTTAGTGAATTTACTTTGTTTGTTCAGTCTACGGAAGTTTCTTGGTTTATGGTTCTGTTTATGCATATTTCTACAATTTCAACGGCATATCTTAAAACATTTTTGAATGTATGTACAAAAGCCATGTGAAATTTGCATAATTAGCATGCAATACCAAAATGAGCACTTTAAGCAACGTCAGCATATTTGTGAAACAAAAGCTTTTTTTAATGTGTTACGAATATCATAGAGGGATTGAACGAGCGTTGTTCAAAACATTTTATCAAGAAATGCAAACTGCATAAGTCAATTACTACAATTACCACATAAGTCAATTACTTGCACTAATGTAGCTACTATAATCAAACGCAAGTCAAAACCTTGTTCGGAATACCCAACAGGTCATGAAACCGTTGCTTCTCTTACAAGAATTGATAATTTTGTCCTGGCAAACTTATGCCCTTGGACTTTTCCAGCTGCAAACTTGCACGTATGAACAATTCCTACAATACAATGCATTAAACGTTGATCTCATTTTCTGCATAAAATTCTTGTTGTTTGAGAGTATGAGTTAAATTGAACAAAACATCATCTGAACTCTATGCGGCAAACCTGTGCAGTAAAACGTCGAAATCATCAGACAAGTGTGCATGGTGGGTATTTTTGTCCAGGTTCTTTATCGAGATGAAGTAAGTTCTTTGGAAGGAATGCAAACTCGTCCAATGGTTTTATTTCAGATTTACAGCAAATAGAGGAAAATGAAGTTTTTAAAAATGATTTTGGTCTAATGCAGTATAAGCTTTTACTTTAAAGCTAATACATAGATTCATTCGGGGAAAACCGAACATCAAAGCAGGGTTTATCAAAAATTTTCCTTGACATCTGCACAGCGTGTCTGTGAAGATGCGACAAAAACAAAATTTCGTGTGCATACATTACACAACATGTACACAACCAGAAGTGCACCCCAGTGATTCGTATATGAATTAATTGCAAGAGCTACTCCAACAAAGCATCCTTCAATGTTTACCGAACGCTGCAAATAGCTTTTGATTTTAGCAAATCAACTCCTCCGAAGAAAGTGTATGTATCTTCCTTATTAGAAAGTGGAAGGAATTGCTGTGAATAATTTTTCCATTACTCAATGTCACATCAAAATTTATCTGCAATTTAGCAAAATGTAATGTGTCTAATCATGAAAATGCTCAAGGATAACCATGCAATGTCTTCAGAAACTAAATTTAACTGATTTACATATGAATAATTGGAAATAAATAAAATCTTCAATGAACTTCCGCCCGCTGTTAACACGTGAATTTCACCTTACCATCACACAAGTATACTTTCAGAGTACCTGCTCCCCATGTTGGGAGCCCTGTTCTGAACGTTTCGGTAAGGACATGATTGATTGTTCTATATTCAATCCACAACCAACATTCAACAAAATATCTTGCATCCTTCAGCAGATTCATCTAATTCAAATCGTAATTTTCATGCACTGATCTCAGAATTGATATTTGATGCCGCTCCGTTCCTTTTCAGCAGAAAGCAAGATACTGGAAGTGGTACTATCATTCAATCTCTGTTTTTGCCAAGTATAGTTTGTCGCCATGATGCAGTGCGCTTGGCTCGACGTTCTCTTGAGATCATCCTCAGCCCTGTGAGATATTGGAATCTACGTCTCGTTTTTCCACGAATGAGGCTATGTATTGGCTTTAATGCAAAAGCTTATACTGTATTAGACCAAAATCATTTTCAATAACTTCAATTTCCTACATTTGCCTCAAATCTGAAATGAAAACATTGGACGAGTTTGCATTCCTTCCAAAGCACTTACTTCATCTCGATAAAGAACCTGGACAAAAATACACACCATGCACACTAGGCTGAAGATTTCGTCGTTTCATTGCACATGTTTGCTGCATAGAGTAGAAATGATGTTTTGTTCAATTTGACTCTTTTTCTCAAACAACAAGAATTTTATGTAGAAAAAAATCTCGGAAGTTAATACTTTTGCGTAATTTGTGCGACAACGTTCGTTACTACTGATCACTCGAAGATTAACTATGGTTCACTTCCTTAGTGTCTGGACTTGGATATTGCGTTTAGCCTCCTTGTTTCTGACATTAGGTTTCGTCGAAGAAGTAACGAAACAGGCGTGCAACCAGGGGAGCTTTTGCCCTTTCGAAATTTTCAAAACGTTAGTAGCAATTTTGGCTTTTGCAGAAACTTTCAACAAATAAACATTGTATTTTATATTCTAATAATTTTTGATAAATGTCATTGGAATTTATCTTTGTCTTGATCTTTAATTATCTTCTTACAAGATTCATCTTGAGGCAGATTATCTGATCGAAAATTTCGTAAATGATTGGTATTCAACCAGATATATGCTGGAAGAGTCAACTTGGGGAATAGTTGAAAATGTTCGTATCTTTAAGACACTTTTTCTCTAGTGTATTTGTTCTGATATTATTTTGTCATAGACAGGCCTCGATTTGCCGTCATGAAACTTTGTAACATTAGGGTACGTTTCAGCCGTGAAAATTGCTGAAACATCCAAACTGACAAGAGAAATCTTGACATAGCAGAAAGTGCCTGGTCAAACCGCTCAATCCTCCTCGACCTTTTGATTACTATTTTTTAAGGGCCAAAGTGGATAACCATTAATAACGTAGTACAATTTTTAAAAAAGTGTTGTTCAGCTGCATTTTCGCTTCGGAACCTGATAGTTCTTAACCAAATTTAGGTCGAGAACTGTTTCACGTCTTAGTGTCTTCCTGGGTTGATGACAGTACCACAATTTGGGGAAAAGGTTTAGTAAAGTGTCATATGAGTGCTAGTCAAGTGTTGAACGCACCTACCTACGAGACCGCTTTCGCTCCAAATGACGCTTTACAAGACCCTAACTTTTGCAACCAGTGCAAGTCCTGGAAGCTCATAGGCCCTAAACGTGCTTCTATAAACTTTCACACAACTCATGGAAGCCGGCGAAACCGTTTTGCCCCAAACACACCTGATACGTTATGCGCCAAAGGCACAAGGCATATGATCCGTTTTGCACGTAGTGGGAACATTAAAAAATCCCCTCACCCTGGCAAAGGCTATTTGGCACGTTTGGGATTCTAATTTGTGATAGAAATTCAAGCACATGCTGGAAGAATAGGTTTAGAAAGAATGTGCTAAAACAAGACGAAAATTTGGCAGGTTTCCTACTGTAGTAGCCTATGCATGTGTCATATTAAAGCCATGACTACACTAGTTGAATACGGAACCAGGTGTTTGTATGAGAATACTAACTTTTACTCTGTCATGATCGTTCGGTCTGCATCTCGACTGAAAAGTTCTCATTTTCGGAAATGTTGCGAAGAGAACTTTTATCTGTGTGTCAGGCTTATGCAGAAGCACATGGAAGTATCTTTAACTACAGAAAAACTGTTTGTATGTCGTTTCAGGCTAAGAGTGCAAAAAGCGCAATCACCCTATTACTGACACATGGGTTGTGAAAATCTTAAATCTGTTAACCAATACAAATATCTGGGAGCAGTGCTGTATACTGAGCTCTCAGATAACGAAGACATTCAGAGACAACTGCGATAAAAATATTGTGCAGCAAAGAAGCTGCGAGCCTCTTCTCCCTATGTGCAAATCCAGTTAAAAATGTACTTTTTCGTTCTTTTCGTATGCCTTGTATGCATCACAATTGTGGTGGAATTTCAGAAATTCACGCATGCAAAGATTGCGTGTGGCCTATAATTGTTGATGCAGACCTCTGTGCATGCTGCCCTGGATATCGAGTATTAATAGTCATGACTCATCAGGTTCAATGTAATCAGAACCGTCGCCTGAAAGTCTTCAATGTAGGGGCTTTACCTTTTTTCAGGGGGATATAAAAGTTTGTGCAGGGGGTCTGGAATGCAAAAACCCTTTTTATTTATAGCATTTCAGATTTCAATTTGGGGGGGCTTGGAGCTTTGTTTGGGGGTCTAAATCCACGAAAATCCTCCCGTGGCGACGGGACTGAATGTAATATTCCTGCATTTGTGGCTGTGTTATGAAAAAATATACGCTTGTTAATCGAAAGATGCAGAAGTTCTAATAACGTAGGCTAAAGGTTGCATGATTAGACGCAGTCAGATTGTGTATATTCTTCCTTATTCTTTGAACACTACAACCGCATTTTAATTTATGACTGAGTGCTCGGACATTGTAGTGTTTGTTCGTTTGAGGGTGTGAATGTCACAATGCATTCGTACTTTACCTGGGCTTGACCAGTTTATGAATTAGCGTCCCACTCTGCAATAGTGCTATACCAAGTGAACAAATAGTGGTAAGGTAAGACTGCGTCTGTAAACCTGAGGTTGGGCCTCCAACGCCGTTACAAAACGTTCTGTTAAATAAATTTCTGTATCCCGGTGTCAAGCGAAATATCTGAACTCCGCGAAATTTCTAACCCATTACCTTTGTCAGTCATTTTGCTTCTCAGAGTAACCGAATAAAGTTTGGCGATTACTTTTTTGATGTGTGTTGTGTAAATTAAAACTTTTGGTTAGATGTCAGATACCCTCGACATGCTACAGTACGGGAATAAGTAAAACAAGTGAAAAATATTGACTTAATCTTAGACTTTCTTTATTTCCTTTTTCTATCTGTAACATCAAACCCAACCCGAAACACTTACATAAACACCAAATCCTAAGCCCTGACCATCAATTTTATCAGCGTATTTTATGTCTGCAATGTTGTTCTGTGCATGCGCATATGGCGTGAAGTCGGAAATGTCGCTTATCACCGGTGATTCAGCCTCCAACCCTGTTGTAAAACGTTCCGCTTTGTCTGCTTGTTTTAACAAGCGTTGTGCAGAAAGTGTGTGTTTATGCTGTGGACTTTGTGTCTGCGGGCAAAAATACATTATGTTGCATGAGACCGTTTGGGAAAAAGTGGTACCACGGTTCATCAGTACGCAGGTGCCATGGAATGAAATTTCATGAGAATTGCCCCACCGAAATGAAGAGCTGGTTGCACCCTTGTTACGTAATGTCGGAGTGGGACGCAGCGGTTAAGTAATTTGCACATTTGATGGAGCTCAACAGCAGTTATTTGCGTAAGAGTCAAATCCTCACAGCCACGGACTTGAACTCGTTTCAACCAAATTTTGACGAATATCATCTCACTTGAAGCGCAGCAGCACAGACTGACTTAGCCTTCCTTATAGACAAATAGTTTCTACCCGTTTCTCCACATTTAACTGTCCATTGTTTAAAGCCTCCCTGCTATTGATCAACTTGTAAAAGCAAATCCAATTTTTGGTAAGTTTGTTGATCACATTATCCATGTTGCAGAAGGCGTAAGATCTCCTACTCTCCGGACATTTAATTTGACGACCACCTGGGGAAGCGTGCTCCTGCCGGTTCTGAACCACTGTCATAGTGTGAGAAGGACGAGGTCTTATAGCTACGATGAGCGTTTCTGTTCTGTCACGATGGTTCACCATCATACGTGTCACAAAACCACAAGTTGTCTCAATGCTTGCCAACAGGCCGGAAATATTGCATTAGATACGGGCGCTGTGGTGTGATGTAACTTTAGAGTTAATGGTTGTATGAGGCGCAAATCAGATATTGGAGAAACTGTAAGTCACAAAGTCTATTTTTCATAGAGAGGTTCTTACGCCCCCGTTAAAGAGGCGCCCATGGCACAAGCCCTGTCTGCGATAGCCTAAATAGATACACTACTGCATAGACATAATTGATCATTCTACATTCAATCCGCAACCAACATTCAACACAACATCTTCCGTCCCACAGAAGCATCTTCCAATTTAAAACACCATGGTTACACACCGACCGCAGCTTTGATGCCCACACCGTTCTCTACCAGCAGAAAACAAGATATTAGAAGCGGTAGTTTCATGCAATCTCTGTGCTTGTCAAGTATACTTTGTCTACACCCGGGGCGGATCCAACCCGTAAGGTTAGTGGGGGTGACTTCAGTATTATTTAATCAGATCCCATAACGGCTTCGCTACTGCAAAAGATATGAAATATTTTCAAAACACTGCAGTGACAAAATAGTGGACAAAAATGGCTTTATATCGCGAATGCTGTTTTATAAATTGTACAAAATCATGGCAAATACAGTTATTTTCGTAGGTTTTAAGGGGAGGCGATGGCCACAAACTCCCCTGCTCAAATCCGCGCCTGGTCTCCACAATTCAGTTCGATTGGCTTGACGTTTACTGGGGATCATCCTGAGCCTTTGGGTTTTTTGGAATCCAAGTGTTGGAATTGCATTGCCACATTCCTGAATATATTTGGTTCGATCGGTCTAATGGAGTTCTCGATTCATATTTCTGTATCTGCATACTTCTGCAATTTCAACGGCATATCCTACACATCTTTTTAACGTTTGCATCAACTCTCTGTGATGCAAAATTTGAATAATTTACATACAATTAAAAATTAAGCACATTAAGTAACTTAGGCTCGGTTCTGAAACAAAAGGGTTTTCCTAAAGTTTAGGTTTCCTAAAGTAACTGTTACGAATATCTCACTGGAAAACGCTTTATCAAGAAATGCAAA
>JGI24022J15233_10011432_pt1 | contig 10131 bp, 4 predicted proteins | sample Ectturendosymbi2_FD_15233 | JGI IMG/M metagenome (IMG submission 15233)
TGAAACAAAGGCCACAGTTCGACTGGGCAACTTCTAAATCTAGACGACACAAGAAGTTGCGGGAGGGTTTTGATACTATATACCAATGGTTCTTAACCGGGGCGGCGCGTCACGCAAGGGGGCGTCAACAAATTTCCAGGGGGCGCGAGCCCTTACGCACCCTGCAACATGGAAAGTTTGATTGATAAATTTACGAATAAATACGTTTGTTTGTACAACTTATTTAACGTCAGGGGTGCTTAAAACAAATGACAATCACTTTAGAACAACTTCTATACACTAAACAGCAACCACAGCAGGACTAGCTTTAGCACGCCAATATTATCGTGTTCGCGACTTTGTGCAGTAGGCGTGATGCACGAGTAGGTAATCATACTCATGCCAAAAGATCGGCTATTAGAAAAAAATTACAAGTAAAATTCAAATATATCTGTATTGAACAAAAACAAAAATATTTAGGCCTACATTCAGCAGTGATTACTAAAACTGGCAGCATGTGAAAATTGTAGAGAAATCAATAGATGTAGGCCTACTCACTGCAACATCAGAATATAGATTTGTATTCGTGTATCGCTTCCGAATCACAATTTTTCAAAGGTGTATTTTATTTAAAACAAATAATTATCATCACGGGGCCCCCTTGGAGTGAGGGGCCCGGGTCAATTACCCCGTTGCCCCCCCTTGATCTGACCCTGAGTGCGGGTGCATTAAGAAACCAGCGTGATTCACCTCTGCACACGGAAGGGCGCAACCTTGCACAACTTCAAATGAATAGTCAGCTTGCAAAACTTCAGGTCTCCGCAAAGAAGTGAAAGGTAGATCATAAAAAGTGGTACACAGTAAATCAAAACAGCTTCACTTTAACATGGCGTAAAATGAATGTGATCTCAAATGAATGTAGTCTCAAATGAAGTGGTCTCAAATGAAGTGGTCTCAAATGAAGTGGTCTCAAATGAAGTGGTCTCAAATNAATGTGGTCTCAAATGACTGTGGTCTCAAATGAATGTGGTCTCAAATGAATGTGACTGTGGTCTCAATAGTCATGGAACCCAAAGTGCGAACCCAAGCACGCACTTACTAGGAGTTTCTAGTGGTATGAAACGAATTTAGGGTGTTCTTCATAATGGCGCAGAAACTTGATGGCACTCATAAAACATCGTAGAGTTTCTTTTTTCCAGCACATATATCGTGCATGATGCTACAATTAAGCGATGTGCAGACCGTCCTATTGGTCGCGTTTCTTAGGGAAGAAGCAACACGTCATGAGCGCCTTGTCAATCACGCCACGCGGCCCTGGCAATCAAACGAGAAAAAGGTCGCCAAGAAACACAAAATCAAGAACACTGGTCTCACTCAAGAAATAACTCGGACAGGCAATTCACAAACTTACAACATTAATTATAACTTTTTTCCATCGACCGCATTAAATGTGAAGTGAAACAGACCTGGAGACAAAATGTTTCGCACAGTTGTATGTTGCATCACATCCTTGTGCAGAATGCTCTCCTCCGAATCTGGTCTTTTCAGGGACTTCCGTTTTTCAGCTCGCGGCTTCCCGTGTTCTGATGTCACTTCCTCTCGAAGATACGGTTGTGGTCATACAGGTCAGATTTCGTCCGAGCTCCGGAACTAGACATCCTCCGATGCGTTCTGCGGTGGAGGAGAACGAGCTGATGAGGAGGGTTGCACTGAAAGGTTGATTCAGAACTTTGGTGGGTCGTTGTATTTCTTTGCTTGTTCTGGGTCAGGTCAGGAAGATCTTCCGGGTTTGTGTGAACAGTTAACACCTGGTCCTGCTTCTCAATTCGAAACAAATGTTTCTTAGGTCGTTTGAAATCTGTCCATGCAGAACCGAACGTTGTGCACAGTCACGTGATGATCAGTCAAGCATATCGCAACACGCGAACGAGGAGCTTCTCGACTTCGCGAAGCATTGTTATGGAACAATAAGGAGCTCCACGAATGCACTTCTCCATTGTTATGTCAAATTAGATTGAAGCACGTGCTCCTCTGAACAATGAGGTAAGTTCGTTGAAAACAGTAAAGTTGATGCATGGAATGAGTTTGTTCGTATTTGGTCAAAGCTCCCCAATCTGCGCCTTGTGGGTCACATGCGTTCCCCAGACCAAGTTTCTGCCCCCGCAGCATCATATCGAAACTACGTAACAATGCAACGCTCAATGAGACCAACTCGCCAACATGTGTTTAACTGTTTTTTAGGGTTTATTCAAACTTAGATACCCTCCGTTCTTCAATCCTTTGGTTTTGTGGCTTCCCCCAAAAAAAGTCCCTGGCAAAGTTCATTTATTTGCTGCGACTAAGTTTTGTTTGAAACTGGCCGTTTTAAATTTTTTGCCATGTTTATAGAAAGTAGGCCTACTTGAAATTTCGTAAATTTCATGAAGTGATGAACAGGATTTGGTCTGAACTCCCAGCTTCAGAAATGTGTTACATTCAAATAAACACGCAGTAACTTGTGTACAACAGCGCTCTTCAACCTGTGTGCACGGTGCACCCTGGGGTGCACCATAATATGCGTGGGGTGCACCACAGCACCACTACGAAAGGGTTCACAAGGGTGCATCACAAACTTGACACACTAAAGAGATACTTTTTACAAAAAGTTTCTGTTAGCAAAAATGAACCATTAACCAATCAATGACTTTCAGGTTTAAACCCAGACTTTGGACATTCTGCAGTGTGGTGCGTAAGCACCAGACCATGTCAAGCTAATTGCTAATTGTTGTAATTAGTTGATTATTTATGATTTATAAGAAACAGACAATGAGCCATTAGGAATTGAATTATGTAGATGAGTTAATGAATTAGGGTACTTGCATATTTAGGCCAGGGTACTTACCGACATGGCGCAAATAGGTGGGGGCACGGGGACGTGTCCCCCCACTTTTTCAAACGATGTGGATATAATATACCATGTTTAAGTAAATAGGGTTCATGAGTTCGTCAAAACATTTTTAAGGGTGCACCATAACAAAAAAGGTTGAAGAGCACTGGTTTACAACACATTGTCGTGCATTCACGTTGACACGGGTTAAGCCTGCCTAATTAAATTCGTGGTTCATGACGTGTAATAAGCTTACACGCTTGAATGAACGCACGCAGTAGGATTGATCAATGGCACCTGTGCGCAGTGAAGCATATCATCCACCCAGAGTTGAATTCATTGATTATTATCGGCAAAAAGTTGTTTCGCTTTCGCAAATCCGTTTGTTCGGGAACAGTTTTGTTTTCGTTGCAAAAGCGGTCGACGTCTTCACCCCCAACACACATCTAGTGTGGTAAATGTTTTATCACTGGATTCGATGGTGATCCCAAATTCCACGAGCTGGTTCGTGGTTTGGACCAGCCACAACTGTAATAATTTTTGTTTTAAATATTTTTTGTTTTGTTTTTGCATAGTTTTTTGTTTTTAACATTTAATTTGCCAGAAATTCCTCATTTTTGACATGGATCTATTCTATCTCAGCAGCTGTGAATAAAGGAATGGAAAATTCAACCCACCATCTCAAATTTCGACAAATTTAATAAATGTATAGAACTCTTTATGCTGATTCCAACAAACTAATTTTTTAAGTCGGTTGAGGTTTCACAATGTTATTGTCTATACAAAATGACTACTTTTCGTGGTTAGAGAAGCGTAACGACCAAAAAGAAAATCATCAACTAACTTTGAAACTAAATCATTCTCGTTGTAATCATTCATTTAATTGCTGTAAAAACTTGAAAAGATGTTGTCTAAAGCATCTTATCTACACTTGTGAAGTGAAATTGCAAAACTTCCATGCGCTCACGCCAATTTACATCATCTCATTGAGGAGATTTTAGTCTCAAAATATACCCATTGCTTAATCAAGGAATTATTTCCCTAAGGGATTTTTTGAGATTTCCCTAATTATTTTGCCCCTTCTGGACACAACCTTTGAACCAGAAACGCCAGAAAGCCAATCAAACACTCCAAAGACTCATGTTATAGCCTTGTTACTGATAAAAACTCGATTCAAAAAATTGGCTCCTGGCGTTGGAGACCAGGACCTGATGACGTCATCCAAATGTTCATAAACCTGCTCCACTTGTGATGTCATCGACAANAAATCTAAAACTTTTCAATTTTTCTTAATCGAAATTACGGGACTTTCCGCATCTGCAGAGAGTTTGAAGAGCTGGCGAGTTATGGCCTTTAGCCAAAATGGCTAAGGTTACCTTTTGTGGGACTTGATATTTTATTAAACTGTGGGTTTTTGAGCCATTATTTTAGAGCCAGAAATGCTAGAAAGCTAATCAAGGGCTTTAAAGACTCAAGTTATACCTAAGTTACCAATAAAAATTTGAGTCAAAAAATTGGCTCGTTGGCTTGCCGCCCAGGACCTCGATGACATTGGCCAAAAATGTGTACACCTACCCCCATTATGACGTCACCCACAGAAAACCCAAACTTTTCCAATTTTTTAATAATCTAAACTACAAGACTTCCTGCATCTTCAGCGTGTTTCAACAGCTCTCTAGCTCAATGGGCTGGCGAGTTATGGTTGTGCAAAATTCAGCAAGAAATGTGGCGCACGCAGGACTTAAAGGGTTGGTGTAACTACATTAAAATTTTATGCAAACGCAAGTGGAGATAAGATGCTCAAATTTTCACTGCAACTGAATGAATGATTACAACGAGAATGATTTAGTTTTAAAGTTAATTGATGATTTTCGTGTTGGTCGCTACGCTTCGTTGATCACAAAAAGTAGTCATTTTGCATGGTCCATACCTTTACAAAAACATAAACAATTAAAAAAAATAGTTTGTTGGAATCAGCATGAAACGTTCTATATGCTTATTGAATTTGTGGAAAATCTGAGATGGTGGGTTGACTTTTCCTTTTTTATGATTCATTTGACGTGAAATGACCCACACATGAATGCCAAAACTCATCTTTTCCAGAATTGTCATTTGCAGTCATTGTCAGTTCTGAGGCCAAACACAACATAATAAAAATGAAATAGGTGATGCTTGCCAGCAAATTTTGTAACCTGGGCCAAAAAAAACCTGAAATACTTTTTTCCAAAACCTAGAAATACTGAGAGCAAAATTTTTGCCTTTTCTGCAAGAATTTTTGCCACCCCTTTCCGTAAAGCATTCCGATTTCACACACGGATAACTTTTCTGGCCATAAAACACCACCTCTTGAGACACCAGTCAAAAAGCGGTTGTATTGTGAGAGGGTAGACGTCGATGCATCGTCGTCAAATCGTGATGTTATTTGCTCGCAGGCGAAGCATCGTTCATGTCTTGTAAAGCACTTATTAAGACCTCGAATGGAAAACGGTTGGTCGATGCCTTGTCGCTAATTGCATCCAACAGCTTTAGCAACGCGTGTGACAAGGAAGTGCTTCATGTGATGATTGGGTTGAAATCGTTCGGTGTTCTTGTAAACCCAGACACCAAGTTTTGACAAGTTTTAAAGATTTATTTACAGCAGATAGTTCCTTCGCTGTTTGACACACAATGTAGACATGTGATGATGTGGCAGACGGATAAGGTGAGATGTTCACAGAAACGGAAGATTCGTGACTTGACGTCGCCTCAGTCAATTGTTTAGCGCCGTTTTGGTTAAATAAAATGAAAAAAAACATTGACATGACTTTTTCATGTAAAGTTTTGGACATAATGAAGGTGGTGGCATAGCTTGGTTGCAACCAGGTTTATGCGAAAGCGGTGCAGAAGTTCTATGTAGTCAAGCTTGCTTTTACAACTTCTCCATTTGTGATGAAGAGAGAAATGTTGGTGCTTGGAATTCTTAGTAGTTTTCTTGAAGCTTTTGTTCAAAACAAAGGGGTCGTGGTGGCATAGTTCGATTGTGAGCAGATTGTTTATGCAAAAGCGGTGTAGAGGTCGTTCTATGTAGTCAAGCTGGCTTTATAGCTCTTCTGTTTTTGATGAAGACAGAATTGCTAACGCTAGTGGCGTAGCCAGCCAAAAATGTGGGGAGTGGCAAAATAAATTGGAGGGGGTAAAATAGGCGAGCAACAGTATTTTGTTTTGGATATCTCAAAGCACAAAATAACCACATATGCTAAAAATCTGTGGTGGTCATGGCCTCCTAGGCCACCTGTCTGCGCCAGTGGCTGATGCCTGAGATTTTTAGTTCTTTCTTGAAGCTTTTCATGTTACGTTCAAGTGATAATGGGGGTAGAAGCATAGCTTGATTGTGAGCAGGTTGTTTATGTGAAAGTTGTGTAGAAGTCGTTCTATGTAGTCAAGCTTGCTTTGTAGCTTTTCTACTTGTGATGAAGAGAGAAATGTTGCCGCTTGTGATTTTTATTTTTCTTGGAGCTTCTTCAGTTTGTTGTTGATGTGCGGTCCATGCGAATCTTTTTCTCTCAGTGGTTTTGATGCTTTCTTACCGAGATTCTTTTAAGCAATGGGTTAAAAATTTTGGCCAATAATCCCCTATTACTCGCATTACCTAAGTATGATCCGTGATGTAAGGATCCCAATTTCCATCCTTAACAATGAAATAGGATTTGTCGTATTGAGGTTCAGACACGAAACCATGCACCGGTAGAAAGCAGGGTTTTGAGGATTCTGCTATTGTGTTGCTGTAGCAGTTTGAAAAAATGTTATGCAAGTAATGAAAAAATAGTATAGGCCACGTACTATGTACACCCCCCAAATACTATTTTTTGAATCAACAAATACATACATGGCCCATGTCGTCGCGTATGCGACGATCTGAACGGCGAAGGCACGAGAACATCTGCCGAAAGTTTTTACACAACGCAGTTGCGAGTGCAAGTAATTGCACACACGCAGTAACAGCACAACAATTGTCCTTCGAGTGTCTTCAACAATCGCCGGGGCAGGGATTTGTTTAGGTTTAGGGTGTTGAACAGATCGCCCATTTCTTGACCGCACGCAATTGGTCTTCGACGAAGTTGTTCCGATGGGAAGGCAAGAGGCAACACGACCAGACTCCGACGAAGATTGCATCCGCATTCGAGAGTTTCCCTACTAAAGTCATTATGCCGAGCGCTTGGCCAGACTGAACCAAGTTCCAATTTTGTAGGTCTTGGAGGATTTTGCTACTGTGTTGGCGTAGCAAGGTTAAAAATGTTGTGCAAGTAGTGAAAAAATAGCATAGGCTACGTAGCAATCAGTGTCAATTGTGTTCAATGATCAAACATGTGTAGTGCAGAAGAAAGTAGCCACAATGCTGTGATGTTCAGAAAAAACGTGTTTTTAAATTCTTCTGTACTTCTACTGGTACATAATCTATTGACATATTACCGTTTAACATGAAAACAACACATTTTTTATGTAGGTATTTGTTTTGAAGCTTGACTAATATCAAACCTGCTGCGTTTTAAACTTCGGTTGAAGCAAGATTTAGCGCAGGACAAGAAAATCCTGGTGAGGGGATGTTTTCCTATACTTTTTTAAATAGCGGTGAAATGACTGTGCGAGCGTGAATGTGTTTGGTGCACAAAACCCACAAACAAACGTATTCGAGGTTTTTTTCGTGCTTTTTCAAAAACGATGGTAATAACCCGCCTTAGCTGGGCCGCATGAGACTGATCGTTTAAAACTTTGAGTGTGATAACTTGGCGAGACAATATTTTAAGCTCCTTTATTCAAAACAAACAAAAACAGGAAATCTCTTCTTACTCTGTAGCACTTGCCAGAGGGAAAAAACGTCTTGTGAAATAGGTTGATGCCTCCAAACACAACGTTTATTCCTTGTGTTTTTATCCTGACTACTGGAAGCCTAGAAGGTGCATTTGCAATTACTGGCTGATCTCCAACATAGAAAGGACGCTCTGTTATGTATGCTCTGCCTTTCAATTGGTGAAGCAAACGAAGTTGTGCGTGAGGTTTATCACTCTATGGCAGGCCTGCACAACATACAGCCCGCGATATGCGGCCGCATGCGTCCCACGAGAGCTTTTCTTGTGGCCCGTGAGAATTTCTCAGTTGCAGAAAATGTAACTTCGGGTATATTAATTGTAGTTCCAGAATTTTTTCCAGGCTACTGAACAATGAAATAGGTTTTTGCGACCCGCGGAGAATTTATGTAGGATAACTTCGGCCTTTCAAGCGCTTCAAGTTGTGCAGGCCTGCTCTGTGGTGACGAAGAGTCACGATGTGACACTTTCATGTCGAGCCACTTCTCCGATCTAAAATCCTAGGTACCAGGTGAGTCCAGCTAGTTACACCCTGGGGAAAAGTGGTCCAGACGCCGACCGAGGGTCAAGTGGGTTGATTAAATAAACGACCTGGCCTATTCTCACCTTTTATTTAGGTTCTCACCTTTTAGTTCTGGCCTTGGTATGGAACCAACAGAACTATCAGAGGTTTCTGGGAACAGTGAAGTGTTTCGAATCTTCCAAGGGCTGCTGCCCCAGCGACCCTCCCAAGAGAAAATGTTGGAGTGAAAAGTGAAGTGGGTTTAGCTTGAAGCAGTGGTTTAATGTTCAATAGCCCCCCTACAGGAACTTTGCTTAAAAATCATCCCTCGCCTGTGATTTTAATGTTGTCTAAAAATATTATTTTGCAGAATTTTGAAAAACAATTCTATACCAATGAAGTATAAACAGATTCTCTTGTTAAAAACGAACAAACATAACGACTGCAAATGCATTTTTAGAGAAAACGTCATTCATTTCTAAACGCAGTTGATTCCAACTATTGAAAAGCTTGCTCCGGGCTTTTATCTGCAAGTCTTTTAAAGCAGTTTGCTCGTTGGTCAGCTTAACTCGAATGGCGCTTCCACCTATCATGTTTATGTTGCAGAGGTTGGGTTAGCCCGGCGTAGAGGTTGGTTGCAAGGAAGGTCGTCGTTTCATGTAGAAATACTGGTTTCCCCAAACGATACTAACAACGAGGCAGTCCAGTCGTTGTATGAGCACTTGTTCCAACTCCCAACTGAGATTCCTGGCATTTTGAGTTGCCAAGCCGAAACAACGCTTGTGGCTCTCACCCAGTGGCGTAACTAGAGGTTTGAGCCAGGGGGACAAAACTTAGCTGAAGGGTGACCATGAGCCACCGTTTGGGTATGCAATAATCGGTTCCCAAAAACTCATATACGTTATTCCACAAAAAGAGAAAATATTTGTCCGGTGATGTAATGAGCTTCGATTGGGTAAATGACTTTAAAATAGAATTTCACGTTTTCATGTAACATATCCTATCTAAATTTGATACCCACCAATGACTTGTGACTAGGTAAGGTAGGCTTATGATTTGTTGTAGGACCCACCACACCCAGGGGCCTAACGAGGATAGATGGCGCTCGGGGCAAAAAGCAAGTTTGGCGCTCCCGTTTTCGAAACTGATGTTTTTCGGAAGTAAATCTATACTGTATTAAAGAATACTTGTGACATTGCTGGGACTTTTCGACGTTCTCCCTCAGTGATTCGAGGCCCGGGAAATTTTTCCCCGTCGTAATGCCCCTGACCACTCATGAATTTTGGTAATTAACTCCTAAATTAATTCCACTTTTCTTCTAAGCACCAAATGCTGCACTTAATAATGGAGCATGGGGTAGATTCTGGGCACTGCTTGAGTAAACAACAAAACAAATGTAGTAAGCCCAAAAAGGAACTTTTTGAGCAGTTCATTGATATCTACCATCAGTGATAAAACCACATTCATTTGGCAACTACCAAGCAAATAATGGCATGATGCCAAACAATATTATCTAAAAAGGGAGCTGCACACCAAACAATTACAAATAGGTATGAACAGTGCCGTAGCAGCCCAACTCTGGGCCCCCCAAAATCCTTACAGGTGCCCCCTAATGGTGATTTCTCAAAATAGATTTCTAAAGCGTTGCTGTATTAGCGTTATTAATCGTCATGATTCAGTTATCGCTGTAATTTATCTATCGCTCGCATGGCTACTCAACTGGTGGACCGTAGTCATACAGCAAAACAAAAGTAATGACTGCATAGTGGCACAGTAGCACACATGAAAAATATTGCATAACGATAACCATGAAAATATCTGAAACAATGTCGCAGTAAAGTAGGCTACACTTAAAAGCACTAGTGTTTCTGTATGCTTTCGAGGAATCAGTCGACTGCCATCTGCTTTCGTCTTTTTGCGATGATTCAAACTTGCACATA
>JGI24022J15233_10011433_pt1 | contig 10131 bp, 8 predicted proteins | sample Ectturendosymbi2_FD_15233 | JGI IMG/M metagenome (IMG submission 15233)
TCAGGGGATCTCCCTAATTAAAATCCGAAAGTTTGGCCATAACTTTTGAACCAGAAATGCTAGAAAGTCCATCAAACCCTCTAAAGACTCGTATTGAAGCCAAGAATTCAAAAAAACTTCGAATCACCAAATCTGATGGATGGTTCGACTCCCCAGAAGTGACGTCATTATCCAAATGTATACAAATATGCATAAACATCCTCTCATTGTGTAAACATCAACAGAAAACCCGTGATCTCAAGCTGAAAGTTTTTTTTCCAGTCTAAACTACTAGTCTTCACGAGTCTTTAGAGGGTTTGAACAGCTCTCTAGCCTATTCTAATGATGAGTTATGGCCATATCCAAAAGGGGTGTTATTCCACCCTGGTTTCCTTTTTTAGGGGTAGGATTTTTGACTACTTTTTGGTGTTTGTGGCATAATTTTTCATCCAGATATGCTAGAAAGCCAATCAGGAGTTCTAAAGACTTGTAAGATAGCCTAGTTTCATAAAAATATTTGGGCAAAAATGTGGGCCCATTCGATGGGCGTTCAGGGCAGGGTAAAGTAGGCCATAAAAACGTGAAAACACCCCCACTTGTGACACCCCCCAAGAGAACCCCAAACCCAAAACTGAAAATTTTTTTTGACTCGGCACTACTAGACTTGCTGAATCTGTAGAGGGTTTGAATACCTCTCTGGCTGCAGCAGCTGGCGAGTTAACCAAAAGCATACACGCCAATCTATTGTCTTTTTTGGTTGTTAAAGGGCTAAACCATTGTTCCAAAAACTTTCTGTGGCTTTGAATTACTTGCTCATGTCATTTTCACATGCATTGAGTCAACATTCAGTTACCTGCACCATGAATTTCTGATCCTGTTCCTGACCCACGTTGCACCAAGTTCAACCTGCCCCGCACCTGCACACATACATCCATGGGTGCAATTTTGTTGTAAAATGTGAGGGGACAGCTTGGTGTGAAACCAATTTGGTTATTGGGTCGATGCAGAAGTGACGTTTTATGTATACAGATTCACAATTTTATTTCTAGAGGTGTTTTGAGAGCAACACTAATCACACTTTGTTTTGTCCTTGCAGATGATTTACGTGTTAATATACTTATATTTGTTGCTGGACACAGTACTGTAGTTCAGCCTGCTTCCATCAATATCGCATTTGGATGTAAACAAGCACAGCAATATAGTAGAAAACATCATTTGGGTTTTATTAGAGCTGTCAGTTGGAGTGCCCAAATGCTGAATCGCGTTGGTCGCACGGGCATGCCATTCTTACAGTAGAACACTTTAATTTTCATGCATTTCATAAATGTAGGTTACAGCGCGATTTGATGTATTGTTCAAGTCGCTTAATGTTACAAAGACGATAAATATTTTTTTGCACATTTCCGTTGTTAGAAAAAGCCACAAATATTTTTAATGCTACTGGGCATCATTCATGCAGCCCCACCCCTCCCAAAATCTTCATTGATATTGTCTTACCAGCAACAAAAATATTTGGCCTAAATTTAATGTAGCCTACTTCACAAAATGATTTCAATCTATTTTTACTGTTGGTGGGTTCTCAATCTCCCCTTGTTGGCCCCTGCCTACATGCCCACACAGAGTTGGAGAAGGGCCTCATTTTGAAGCCTGAACCCGCCCCAAAGCCGGCTCGAGCCCGACATTTATTTTTGAAGCCTAATTTAGGCCTGTAAGCCACATTTACTGAAGCAGTTAAGATATGCGCAACTGCGGAGTAACAAAAAAAAGTTGTGTGCAGGTGTAGTTGCAGGTACACGATTTATCACACCGAAAATAGCAACCACCTTGACCAAAACATTGGCATAATCTGGTACAAACGTAGCATGTTAGTCAACGATAATACTGAGGAGTGTGGAACATAATGTTTTCCACAAATATCTATCTACGATGGTGCTATAGGCACAAAAGAAACTTCCTGGGATAGCGCTATAGATATGAAAAGCCAGCTTGTGGGCTTCTTAAAACAAGCTAAAAATCGAGTGAGTTATTGATCTTTTCGACGCACGCTAATTTCCTCACCGCTATCGCCTTCTCAAAAACAGCGTGGGACTAATCCCAGAAGACAATAAAAGAACGCAGCTGTGTTTCCAAAGAGAATTATCTGTAGAAAAATCGCAATCACTTCACTCACAGACGTTACCGCGGTGAGCGCAACAAATCTACGCCACGAAAGAAAAAATTCGTTACTCTTAATGCTATAAAAAAGTTTTGTCAGGCTTGAAATATTTAGAAAAACTTAAGCCTGGCCCGACCTGAAAAGTCCGGCCAGACTTATAACTCTGCACCATGTCAACAGTTTCATTCTAAGAGTTATACTTGCATAACAACATAAAAATATATTTGAGATTAAATCAAAATGCACAATGGCGAATTGATAAAAAAGTACCAAGTTTCATCTTCAACATGAAAAGAATGTCCAACAAAACTAGATTTGATGTATCTGCAAAGCAAATGTTTCTCACTTGGATGAAAACATTGCTGCATTGTGGGTTTGGTTAAACTCAAGTAAATCAGATGACTTATGAACCAATGCATTCAGCACAAGCATAAAGTGTAAGAGTCACAGAAAAAATATCATTTGGATTTGTTGGTCACCATTGTCACGGCATTACAAGTTAGGATAAATGTATATTTTACCCTTATTTCCGAGTCAAGTCGCTACGTTTTGAGCTATAGGTCAATATACAGTTAGGTACATACTGGAGGCTACTTCTCCAAGGTTTTGATTGAAATCGTGTTCACTAAAGGTTGTAACAAATCATGGTTGTACTCTGGTTGCTCACATGTGCAGCTGTGATACTCTCACTTTTTCAAGAAAATAACCTTTCTAAAAGTATACCACACAGGGTAAAATTTCAGACAGAAGCAGTAAGACATCTTTCACGGTCTCTAGAAACTTGAAAAATGCTAAAAATTATTTGATCGAAACTTCAATTTATAAACTAACAGAATCAGTGATACCACACCAAACTCTGTTTCAACATCAACTTGGCTTTGTGTGGCCTACCATCTAATATGAAAAGCTCTTCGCAGAAAACGTGACAAACATCACTTTAATTTTTTGAAACCTTTCCAAGTACAAAACCTAAAGAGAAAAAAGTGAGGGGGGGACATAGGACGTTATGTACCCCCGTCTGAAAAAGTGGGGGGGACGCGTCCCCTGTGTCTGCAGGTTCCCCTACCTGCCTCCCAAATACGAGTACCTGCCTTGCACAGGATTCCAGCATGTGTATCTGTGTACACTGGTAGGCAACTGATGGCAAAAAAGTATGTCAAAACTCATCCATCAATAGGGAAGGAGTTAAGTATATTCAACAAAATGTGACATGACTTTGTTAATACTTTTTGCACAATCTAAGTAATATGGAAATTGTCTTTGCATATCAGATCAAATGAAAACTTGGTGCTTGAGTTTACAAGTTGAGGGCCCCTATACCTACTGAAGCAGTTGTAGAGAAGTTTATAGTGACAGACAAATTGTAGCCTGAAAAGGTTTGGTGAAAATACTTGAAGTGATGAGGTTGCTCAGCCGACTGCTGAAAGAATGCCAGCATAAATAATAAAATTTTAGTTTGTGAGCAAAGTTTATTCGATGTTATGGTGTTGTGTGGCATTAGTTAAAACATAATTTTTGATGTCTGAGCTATGGTTATTTCCCAGTGTGCAAGTAATCTTTTATACTAGTGGAACACTATCTATTGAAAGGAATCTTTTCCCAGCAAAGAATTAGACATTAAGATCTTGCATAGTATATATTTTGCCTACTAGGAAGCCTCATCAGCTCTGCAAAATGCATGAACTACAAAATGGAATTGAATAAAACCCACAAACAGTAAAGCTATCAAATAAGAGAAGCTAATCGAAAACTTGCAACCCCAGGTGCCCACTTTACATACGAAAAGAAAATGCCTCAGTAGTCCAGTAAAAACAAGTGAGCAAAACAATCTACCAAGTGAAGAGTGACATACCAAACAAAAACAACAGTCCAGTAGGTCATAGGATGTGTAAATGGAACTATTTGTTTCTGCAGGAATGGCTGGGTATGTCAAGTTGTGTAAATAGATAAGCTGTGGAGTTGCAATTTAGGCTGGAGGAGGTAGCTCTGAGTTCTGCAATGAATAACAAAGGCTTTGCTGGATTCAGCATATTTGTCATGGCTGTGTCTTGTGTATGCAGGTTAGTAGAGAATATTTCTTTATTGATTTAAAATATACTTCTCTGCAGGTTACTCTTTTATACAAGGTTGATGTGGTTTCCATGTTAAACCAAACTTGTTCTTTGAAACAGTGTGAGTTTATGGATTTACAGGAATTGTGTATTTCTAGCATAGTACTTGCACCTCAATTAAGTTTTATCAAAACCTGTAATGAAGTTTAATGTTAACACATTTGCTGCCAGCGTATGAATATTTTAAAATCAGCCTAAAATCAAGCAGTTTTCACATGTCTTAGCAAAAACAAAACTCTTTGGCCGATTGCACTAGAGAGCTATTTAAACCCTCAAAAGACATGGCAAGTCTTCGAGTTTGCAATGAAAAAAATATTTTTTTGGTTTTGGGTTTCGTTTTTTTTGTGAGTGGTGTCATAAGTGAGACAAGTTTTGGCCAATTTGGCTAATGTTACCCAGGCTAAGGCTCAACCGCTAGACAAAAGTATTTTGCTCAAGGTTTCATTGGATACTAGGCTAGACTCTGAGTCTTTTAAGACTTCAATCGACTTTCTAGCGTGTCTGGTTCAAAAGTTATGATCTAAAAACAACAAAATAATTAATAATCTAATTAATGAACTAATTACTTATTTTGTTGTTTTCAGGTCATAACTTTTGAACCTGAAACCCCAGCAAATCATCCAAAGTATCAAAAGACTCAGATTTTTGCCTAGTTTCCGATAAAAACTTGAGCGAACTACTACCGTCTAGCAGTTTGAGTCTAGGGCCAGATGAAGTGGGCCAGAAAGGCCTTAAGTACTCCACTTATGATGTCACTCACAAAAAAAACAAAACCCAAAAAATTTTTTTCATTGCAGAATCGAAGACTTACCGAGTCTTCTTAGGGTTTGAACAGCTCTCGTGCAATTGGTGGCAGAGTTATGCCTGTGCAAAGTGCTTGATTTAGGCTGATATCATGCCAGTTTTGAAGGTGTTAAGTGAATACCCTTACTAGTCTCATGGATTTACCATTAGCTATTGTCTTTATTCTCACCATAAACTATGTTTGAATTTCTATCATGGAACATGGGATTGAAAATAAATATAACTGTTTTTAGTCCAAAGGTGGCTGCAACAAATAAGCAAGTTCTTGATGAAGGCGGAGTTCATTCTTCTGGAGACCAAAAAAACTTGGCTGCAAACACTATTACTTCTGACAAAAGCAAGAAAGTTGAAGCAAGTGTCAAAACCCTTGCTGAAAAAGCATCAAATCTAATTGGAAATGCTGAAGAACGTAGCAAGACTAGCTCTCTTCCTTTCTGGGTACGTCTCCCTCAACCACATCATGAGCCTGCAGTTGCACAGTCACCAATGTTAGATGTACAAAAAAGGTCATTGGATGATGAAACCTCATTTATGGCAAAACAGAGCTCTAGTGTTGCTAAAAATCAAAACATTGATGTTGAACAAGACATCCAAGCAGAAACATCTACAACTGCAACTACTGCTGCTGCGATGAAAGTTCCTGAATTGGATAAGGTACATGAACTTAAAATATTTGTTGGTGCTTGTTTTGACCAAATGTTTAATTTGCAATCACTATAGTGTAGTTAATCCTTCTGAATTGCATTTCTCGTGCATCTCCATTCAAAAATGCATATGAAGATGAGTTGCAGGATTTGAAGGTAAACTTTTTATCCATGATATGTGCAAAGTCTTTTTGTTGATGCAATGCAAACAAGAATGGACCTAGTAATGCAAGCTATGATGTGGTGATATATCATGATTCTGCCAGCTTTTAAATAACACAGAACAACAGCACCTCTTAGTGTGAACTTGTCTGGGAGTTTTGTTGATTGGGCTTTGACTTACTGATCAGTGGCCAAAATACCCTTTGCTCGATTTGGTTCACTACTGCAGACAGATTTGCACAATACAAATTTTTGTAGCAGGTGAAATATCTGTAGTGTTGCTTTATTGTCCCATGATCTAACATTAAGTTTAAAGCAAATGGCAAAATCAAAATTGTTTTTGCAGCATTCTCTGTAGTACAGTTATTCACAGTTACTTTCAATGGTAACAGTGACTTGTAGGTTAAACTAGTGGTTAAATAGCTTATGATGTTATGTCAAAGTTGTATGTCTAAATATTACAATAGTGTGAGAACAGTCATATTATGCTGGAGTCTGCAATGATAGTAGCAACTTTATACTTGTCCGTGCAATATGGTACATCAACCCTAAGAAACACAGTGAAAAAGCTAAATTGAAAAATTTTTTTAATATGTCCGTCAATGCTTTTCTGTTGAAGTTGAAAAAGGTGCTTTGCAGTGGTATTGTTGCGATTGGAAAGCCTGAGCAGCAAGTGGGCAATACTTCACACTGTGGCAGCAAGCTACAATAAAGATCACTCAATGAGATCACTGTTGTCATCACCGTTAGCAAATACAGTCAACTGTTCCCCAGGTTCACAAGCATTGTTTTAGAGGTCACTCAGCATGATCATTATATTGGTATCATTCTTACTTGTTTGCGCCACACACATACAGATGCTGCTCTTTGTTCACGGTGGTTCGCTGTGAATTGCACATTCAACACAATGCCAACTGAGAGTTTGGAACAGCACCATGAGGTCATTGGTGTTGAACAAAGATCAAAGAAAAATGGAAGTTAGAATAAAGGTAGAAACTAAGGAGAATTCACCAAAATGCTATATGGCATAATTCTGAACATATTACAAAATGTATTTGAAATTTTGTGTGTGTCAGGGTTGTAGCAGTGCACACAACTAGACGTCTTTTTCATTCAGTCATTTTTTAATATTAATTTTTATTTCATAAAATCAATATGCAACACTTGATTTGGGGAGCATTCTTGATTTTATTCTAGGAATTTGAGAGCCTTGATGGTCAGGAACTAATTTTAAATCATGGCAACTCTTCAACTGCAAGTAAGTCCTAAGGATGGATCTACAAATTCAGGCAACATACACCACAAAAGCTTTTGATCAATTTATGGTTCAATATAGCAATTTGATGTAGCCAACTGCTGCCCGTAGTAAATACGTTTGCAAAAGATGATCATAATTATATTCAAACGGAAATGAATATACCTGTAACTGCTTGTGCTCAACAACTGTCATATTTGCCATTGTGCATATGCTAACAAAAAGGCAAAACTTACTTAAAACCTGCCATCTCTTGGAAGCATTTATGTGAATGTATGTCTTAATATTTGTACAAATGTGCAAATATATTAACGGACTGTAAAAACCTAAATAATATGTTACAGCAAGGATTGGGAGGCAGTGTGTTTTACTCAGTTTGCTGCTTGGTTAGTGGGCAGGAGACAACATATTTAGTTTCTCAGTGAAGATGGGATACATGGTAGTGTGTTTTCACAAGCAGTTAAGTTTTTTGTAGCTTTGTAAGTTTAATTGAATCATCAACTACATTTGATGTAGAAATTTCCAGTTATAATTTTTATTTGCTCATGTGCAGCAAGTAGTAGAATTTAATTTTCTTTTGTTTTATGATAGTTAGGTTGTGTAGTCGGTGTAAGCTTGAATGCTCTGGCATTTAGATACAAACAATAAAGGACAGTAAGTCTCTGGTTAGGTATTGCCAGGCAGATTGCAGCCTTCTGTATCCTGTCATGACATCCGTTGAAAAATAGTGCTCAGCTGTTTCCTGATTTTTCATGTGCAGAGTGGTACTCTCTTAAACAGTACTGTGTGAGTTGTATATGCAGGGAAAGTATTCAGGTATCATTCTGATTCCTTGGAAATTTAACTTTTGTGGAAATGCAATTGCATTGGTTGAGTGCATGTTGAGTCAAATTGTATTTTATAAAATTTGACTACCAAAAGTTGGTGCATGATGCATTGAGCTGTTTCAAGCTACATGCAGGTTTTTTTCTTGGTTTGGTACAAAGCCAAGCAATACATGAAAGATTTAGGATACATCTCAACAGTTTTGTCTTCAGTATAAATTGCTTTGACCAGATGCTGAGGCATGTGTTGAGTGACTTGTATTGCGATTTAATCTGTTTTGCACCTTTTGGGAAAAACCACTCGAGAGAAAGTCAACATTTGCATTTATGAAGTGTGCTCAGGTTCTGATAGGTATTTGTGTGTGCGTAAAACTGTTTATGTGTGGCAATCAACTACTTTATTAAGCATTAGCATTTTATTCTGCGTGTGTGGTAGTTTCAGTCCTCAATATTTTTGTGTTTCCCCATTAGTACAATATTTACTCATGCAGTTCAGTGTATTGCAGTATTGGTGACAGGCCTGAATATAAGTTAGTTATGTGATATTTCTGTTGAGAGTTCTTTAGACTGTTGAGGAAAGATGCTTTGGTGAAGATTGTAGCTATGCCTGGCCTTGTGATGTTGAATGTGATCATCGTGGCAGTTTGTCTTTCATCACGGAGCTGCCTAAGCCAGGTTGTACACTGTGCTGTATTGCTGCTAAAATTTCAGTTAAATTTAGTGTGACTGTAATTAAGGTGAATTTTATATTTAAAAATTATAAATTCTAAAAATTGCATTATTTACATTCTTCATAAAAGTTCATTCTTTTATGAAGCAAGATCGGTCTCAAATGGTTGATTGTTGCTTTTTAAACTATTCTATTGTCAGTTTTTCTGCAGGAGTATGGCGTTACCTGTGTTTGTAAAGTTTACGTAGTCATCCAGATAATCTTACAAGAATGCTGCATGTTTTTACACATTTTTGTTCATCTTTCAGTTGATTTTTGCGTTTTGATCTTCAGAGGTATTTTTACACTTTTTTGTGCTTGAAGCTTGTTCATATCATTTTAATCTTAGGATTTGATTTTTCCTGTTTTTTTTGTGTTGAAGAGATTTCGCTTGATCCAGTGCTCTGTTTTCGTTTGTGAAGTTTTAGTTTTTTATGTTTTCGTTTGTGACAAGATAGGAAGAAATGTTAGCGTTGTCTGCATTTGCGCACTGAAGTGGACCACTGCGCTGTGTTTTGGGCTTTCTGCATAAAGCCCTTATATAATATAACTAGTAATGATTGTTTGTTGCAATAGAATCCTTATATTTGCCAGGACAATCCTGGAAACACTGCAGAAGACAAATTGCAAACATTGGATGCGAGTCATAAAGAAAAGGATTCTGATAACCACCAGGTGTGCGTTTTGATCGCCTATTAACACATTGCGCCAAGTCGACAGCTGTTGAACTGTTTACTTTTGACCTGTGCAATGCGAATTAAGACGCTGACATGCATTTATGAAAAATATGTGAGGATGATTCATTTGGGAACTTTCTTGATGTGTCTTTGTGATCAGTCCCCAGCAAGAAGAAAGTCTTGAGCCCCTCTTTCATCCAGGCTTTTGTGTGTGGCTCGTACGACACAGATTAAAAGGTGAATGAATAATTATCAATGTGGCGGAATAATTTCTTGTCATCATTGCAGCATCAGCCGTTGTGTAACTCACGCCAGCTGAAACAATTTACCTCACGCGCATGCTTCTTGTCGTTTTCCTCCTCGCACCTTGTCAACTGCTCACGTTGCTCCGAACGTCATACGGGACTTAAGATTGGCAACTGTGTGGCTGACTTTGATACACTGACAAGTCACCGTCCTGTTAAGCGCCCGTGCCTCATCTTGAAATGGCTTTTGCAGAAGGACGAGCAGGAGGCGCGGAGTGTCTCTGTCAGTGTCGAAGCCGAATCCCATCTTAAAACCAGCTTCGACGTGCAGCAAACAGAAACAGACTCCAGCGATGCAGCACGTGTGGAGCCCACGATCGACCTCCCCAAAGATACAACGTCAGCTTCTCCTCCCCCGGACATTCGACAAACGGTGAGTTGCGTTATGTGATGGTGTAAGCCAGGGGTGGCCAACTTGTCTTCGACTGGGATCGACTAGAAAATATCTTGATCACTCGCGATCGACCAGTCGGTAATAATGTCACAAGCACAGAATGCCAAAGTTG
>JGI24022J15233_10011437_pt1 | contig 10130 bp, 3 predicted proteins | sample Ectturendosymbi2_FD_15233 | JGI IMG/M metagenome (IMG submission 15233)
ATTTACGCTCATTGCGTTAAACTAGTGATTTTCGACCAGTGTTCGATGGAACACTAGTCAAACTTATCAAATTTCCTGCGGAACACCTGACGATCTTTCACAGAACACTAGTTTTCCACAGAACACCGGTTGAAAATCACTGCATTAAGAAATGACAGAACAGACAATTTGATAGAGCAACAAAGAGAAGAACAACTGTACTGTATTCAGAAAAACCAATACTATTTCTCAAAAGATATGGTGCAATATAGCAAAAAATAACCGGCATATGAGAAAGTAAAAAAAAGAAAAGAAATGACATACCCTATAATCATCAAGCTTCTTTAACATTTCATCGTGTTCATTGTCAAATTCAGCAACCTTCTTGCGATAGTACTCTAATAACTCACGAGATGGTCGTAGCTGACCAAGACGCTCATTTACTGATGGAATGGGAGAATCTTCATCACCAGAAGACATGTTGTTTAATCAGGTAAATTAAGTAGACTTTGGTAATACAGCAAAGTTTCATCCACTGCTAAGCAATATCTCAAAATGTTGATTTTTTGATGATGCACAAAGAAACTTTGAATCACTATAAAAGAAAAGAAACATAACATATGGGTATATACCACGCTAAATTATTTTGAAGGAAGCTTTGCACCAATATTTTTCAAGATTGACAATTAGTATAGAAAAGTAGACAAAACCTAGTTTGAAAAAAATTGTCACAATCTAAGATAAAGGTATGTTAATAATCACATCTTCCTGATATTTACTGATGACTTTGATGAACTACTTCCTCTTAGAAGTGAAGTCGGTCTACTACCATGCAGCATTGGCTTCAAAAGCTACTAGAGTCAGTGTTTACCTTCCTTTTATCAGGGCTGCAGAGCCAGAGCTGGGCGTTTTGCAAAGAGCTGGAACTTAGTTTAAAATTTAGAGCCAAAGCTATTTGAGAGGTAGCTTCAGCTCTGGGTCCTTTCCTAGATACCAACAGTTTCACCAAATTTAATGAAAGCTAGACTTACTTTTCTGAAAACAAAGCTCTTTATAGCACAACAAAGAGGGATTGTTACGAGTTCCAGACTGCAATAGTGGATCTGCAAATATATGATGTTTCCATGATTTAATCATTGTTAAAGCTGCGACATCATAGCTGATATAGTCAATGTGATAGTTGTGGAAACGTTTGTTCCATGCTATTATCTGAACAGTGCCCTTAAGTAAACTTTACTGCAACAGATGCTGAAACCATGACCTCTTAAATGCCTACATATTTCAAGCAGTTGGAAATGGGACCACCAGTGTCTGTGGAACGCACACTGCCATTTTTTGAAAAATCTTGCAAAAGCTATTTGACATAGTTGGTGACCTCAAAGAATAACAGCAGCTATGCCAACATCTGTGTTTGGGATTGGTCACAAAGAATACTGCTAGCATTTTGACTTAATGTGCAAGCACGATCTGACACAGCCATACTTAGTTCATGGATCACAAACAACCTGCTTACTTGTATTACTGCCTTCCACTTGCCCCCTTCATTTTGCCCAATGTGAAGTAGGTATTGCTTTCTGGATGATCATTTTTTATAGGTTTTGGTAAATTCCCTTGAAGGGTTATTTTGCTTGACTGACAATTATCTCCAGCTTAGTCCCATCTTTATGTGGAACCACCAGAACAACCCGAAATTGCTAAAAATTGTGAGATATTTTGAGTCCTACTGTGGCTGCTGCCTTGCAACCCTCTACAGAGGTAAGCATGTATAAAAATGGATGACTTTACAAATTGCACTTTGTTTTTATTTGTTCTATACTTGAAACATCAATATAGAATCAATGTTGCGTCAATGGGTACTGCCTTTGACAAAGCTTCTGTGTTCTTGTGAGTTTATTTTACCTTGCCCTAATACGCTAACCCAAGCATATCATCTTTGTCATGTGACAAATTCAACCAATCGGGTTGGGCTAATGGCAAAGTAGCTCCAACAGTGCTTTTGCTGCTGACGGTGAAATAGACATTGCCTACAGACTATAGATATCATCAATCATAAACGATTCAGCTTAGGCCTTAGACAATAGCACTGTTCAAGTTTGACAAAAGTGCGTTTAGCATAAAAGTATTCATTTTTTGTTTTGCTACAGTAAATTCTGGCACATCAAAAAGTTCGTGGAAATTAAACAACTCAATGTTGTGAAATCATACTGTGGAGTATACTAGTATACTATAGTCTAATGGTGGGCGAACTGTGGATCACAAGCAATATGAGGCTCGCTGACATGTTTTGCGTGGCTCCTAGCTGAATAACAGTATCTCAAATTGATAGTGACTCCTCCCTCATATTCAATGGTTGTTTCATTTGTCAATGTGTTTACACAAATTTTTAAGTTTATTTGCCAAGAATTCTACATGATTCGATAACAAACATAGTGAACCTAAAACTTAAGTTACGCTACTTAAGCTTACAGAACAAAATTAAGATTTTTCAAAGAAATAGATTGTCAAAAACATTTTATAATTTTCCTAATGTCAGAATGAAAACAAATGCTTTTCACAAACAGGCAATTGCAGACTGCAGACCATAAAGTGGAAGAATACAAAAATACATTGCAAGACTATTGGAGAAGCCAGATTTGACCATTAGCAGGAATAAAAAACATGCTTGGCATTCCTTCTAAATCCATTTAACGTTAACACTTTGATTACCAGGTGGTTTCCCCATGGCAATATCCACGGTTACCAGGTGGTTTTAGTGGGAAAATCAAATCCCAGAAGGTAGGCACTGCTAGGCGTTTTCCAGCTTTAGGCTAAAACGGTAAGCATGGCAAACAATTTGTTGCCTTTTAGCTAATCAATTGCCAACATATGAAATAATTCCCATAACATTTTAGGCTGCATACTACTACCACAAGCTTGGGACCATAGAAGCCCCTTTTTTGTAAAAGTTTCACTTCACTGCAAGCATTTTTTGAGACAATAAAAGCAGCTAACAGTAGCATTAAGCAATCAAACTTTGCCACTGTCACTGTTGCAGCATCCTGGTCCTGCCTAGGTGGACCAACTCAGAAGATCCAATTCTAACTTGGTTTTAGGGTAACTTGGGTTTAAGGTAATGTGGGTTTAATACATTATTAGCAAGTATACTGCAGTTTAGTGCACACTTGTAATGCGTTAGTGTCATGTGCTAGACGATGAGACAATCGAATGGCTGCTCAACACTTGCCCTGAGATTTAGTGCAGCCTAACAGTGGTTTGAAAAACTGGCTCAAAAGAAGAAATGTGACAGGTGACAGAAGAATAATTTTTAAAAAGTGAAGGTCCGCCCCACTGGCGGACCTATAGCCACTGCCATTCTCTGAATTCAGACTAAGACCACATTTTTAGACCTTTTCCAAGCAAAAAACATTACAACCCAAAACACAATTTTCGGTAAGAATGTTACCATATGTATGTTGAGTACAGCTGCACAGAATCTTTTGTATGTAGATCTACATAATGCGAGAGCAAAGTGTTAATCATCAATGTAGTCGGTGATGGCTGTCTAGTTTGCTAACTGATTGTCATAAACTTGTCTGCTATAGAAATGAAACTGACCAAAATGCAATAAGATCTTGCTCTAAAAACTTTAGTAAATGCTACTCTACAACAGAGTTCTAGCAACAAGTTCTAGACCAAGAACTTAATGACCAGTGTTTGACTCATTTCTGTGTTTAGAATGTATATCACTGTGAATTTTTATTCTTTGTAATAAAGTTTGTACAATCAAAAACATCGTGCAACTTCAACAAACGAACACTTCGGAAAATTCGCAGTAGCTTTAACTATGTATTGTCCAGATAAGAGACCAGCAAATCAAACAAAAACCTGGCATAGATAAATGGTGCATTTATTGTGTTTCAAATACTGTAGCTAAGTCATTTTATATAAAACTTGGATTCTTTATAGTACTGCGTTTCCACTGACATTACAATCTGATTTTGCAGCTCAGTGTTCCCAGTTTTCTAAAAATGACTCTTCTGTTCTATATAACAAGTTTGCCCATCCCTGCTATAGTCTATAATGAATAAGGTTAGTTCACCAGTGTGCAGATATAAACACCAAAATTTTACTAAATCAGCTATTTCTCAATAAGTACGTTAAATAACATTTTCCAATTCTAACAACACTTTTCAAAAAACATCCTCTTATCATCCAAATCACTATCTGATTTCATTTGACTTAACCCAAGTTACACGCCCACAATCAAACCCAAGTTTTGACTCAATATGCAGATGGATGAGAGCACCAGTAGGCAGATGGTACAAATGAGTGAAATGTCAAAATTATGTTTCCAGCTTTTTTAAGGTAAAAATTACGATAATTACGTATCTAATTCACTAAAATTTACGGATTGGTGGCTTATTAGTAGAGACATTACATTGTTCACATAGATCTGTATGATGTCACACAAAGCACCAAATCTTCCTCTGCTTTCTAGCACCAAACACGCATGTGGACTGTCTCTTACTTTTGTATCATAAATCTAAAAAAAACATGGGGAAAAGAAAAAGGTATATTTGCAAAAGTTGGCAAGCTATTAGAAGATAGTTGCAGGAGCAGGCCCACGAAAATCCAGAGCTCTAGGCACAAGTTTGATCTGTGCAGTAGTGTTTTGTGTGGGCAAACAAGAATTTTTCATTTTTGGGTCACATGTTGTGAACGCACAATTGTTTCCCTGTAAAAGACAGAGCTTAGTTGCGGAGGTTTAATAATGACGCAACCGGAGTCGCTAAAACCGATATTTTACATTGAGCAATGATAACTAAACGGTAGAAAAAATATATTACTGCAAAAAGTGATATTTTATTACACTACGGTAAAAAAAGTCTATTTTGAAGTTTGATAATTTTTGGTCATCTGAGTTTCACAACGGTTCGGGGACAAAAAAATACGTTTCAACAGTTGTGAATGTATACAATTTTTAAATAACACAAACTTCCATGCATTCCATTATTGGGGGAAACGCATATTAAGTCGCAATGATACAACATTTTTTCTTTACTTTTTTTCCTTTTTTTGGTTCTGCAACATAACTTTTTCCACTCCGGTTACGTCATCAAAGCTCCGCAATCAAGCTCCGCCTTTTACAGGGAGCCCGCACAATTGAGTTGGTGCCAGAAACCCACGTAGAAATCAGTCGGATTTCATTGAATCTGCTTGAAATGGTAGAAGCATTCGAGGAAAACTAAGGAATACATACAACTATTATTTAAAATTTTTTTTCTTTTTCGATTTTTTCCATGGTGTACTGTTTGTTTATCGAATTTGTGCATGAGTGGTCTGACCCTACTGTTTGTAGCCTACTGCTTTGATGGTGCCAACAGCAAAATTATTGATCCAAATTCAGTTTCCACAGTCGAGAAACAAATTTACTCACGAATGACCGCATCACTACATCATTCATATGTTCGTGTGCAAATTCACCTTGAACTTTAGGGCACATTGTCTAACTTCCAGGTATCAAGCGCTGCGCAACACAAGATGATTTGAAATACCCATCATACACCAGCTGATCCAGAGTGCATGAACCATGACGAAAGAAGGCAGTTAACACAGGTGGCCGGAGTCACTTGTTCAGACTCCGACTCTGCTTCTGTTCCGAAATTTTTCAATCCTGTTTAGGGTTCGGGTAGGAAGGTTTTTCAAATCTGAGAATCCGACCCCTGTTCTGACTCCGGTGGCCATCGATCCAATCGCGAATTTACCCATTTTTTTATTTAAGAAATGACCACGCAGACTCCTGCTACAGCCGAAATTGATAAGTGACTCCGCTTCCGCGTAAAGCGAAATTTCTGACTTCACGCCATGTGCGCATGCACAGAGTCAAATTCTACATACTAAATACGCCGATAATACAGATTATTAGGTCTTAGGAATTCGTGTTTAAGTAAGTATGTCGGGTTAGGCTTTGGGTTAACGTGAGAAAAAAAATAATTGTGGTCAAGGACTAAGTCCGAAAATTTTCAATGGATAAAGTTATTCCCGTGCTATAGCTTGTTGTTGGTACCTGACATCTAACCAAAATGTTTTAATTTACACAACACACATCAAAAATCTAATTGACAGACTTCATTTGTTTATTTTGAGAAGCAAACTAACTGAAAAAAAATAACAAGTCAGAAATTTCGCAGAGGTCAGAAAATTCGCTTGACACCGGGTCCGGTTTTTCACACACTTATGACTCTGGGTCCGGATTGGAAAGAAAAACGCATATTGCTGCCGGAGTCGACTCCGGCACTCCCGATCTATGCCCACCTCTGATCTCTGATAGCACTACGTAACAAATTTTTATGAAATTTTTGTTTGACTGTATATTTTCATTGTTTCTGGATAATTTCGAGGCGCTGATTCCAAAAATGTAATTATTTTTGCTCTATCATCGACCGTTAACTGTCAGTAAGGCTTTTTACGTTTGTGGATTCTGCTCTAAGCCAACCTGGTAAAATGAATTATGCCATTGGCAATTCCAAGCGATTCGAGCCACAAAAAATCATAACGACTGTAACTTCTGCACAATAAATATTGCAAGGTACCGCAAGGTCAAAGGAAGAAGAACGCTAACATATCTAAGTTTACCATTATCCATTGCACCCGTTCCTCAGTGTGAAATTTTACCAGTTCTAAATCCGCCTCCAAACGTAAGTAATTTTGCGTTTATAAAATACTGGTTGCTTATCTGCTGTAAGAATTTAATCCATTTCTGCATCTCATGTTTTTGTCATTGTAGTTGGAACTTGTGGTTTTGAACTAATTGCTTAAGCATGCTACGCATCAGTGTCTGAAGTTATGTTGGATGCTGAGACTTTACATTCACATCTCAAAAGGAATTGGATGATTAAATAGGCAACCTCGGGCTTATAAAATCTGCAGCAGAATTGTTAACATGAAGATTGAATGAGTGGAATTTGCTGGGTGATGATTGCAAAATAACTACTGTACGTACAGGAAGAGGCACTTGGACTTCTCTGTTTACTTTGAAGTAGTTCAGGACCTTTGCTATTGCAATGATGTGAATGGTTTGTTTAATGCTGTTGGACTACAACATGAACCGACTCAGTGGCATCCTTTTATTGACTGTTCCACCCAAAAGCATTAAAGAAATTTTACTTCGTAATGGGAACAAATATGCGTCAATTCCTCTTGCTTACTCAATACAAATAAAAGAAGGCTATGCAAATGTCAAGAAACTACTGCTAAAAACAAACTAAGCTGAATTCAATTGGTATGTTTGTGATGATTTTAAGATGTTGGGAGTTTATTGGGTCTGCATGGTGGCTACACCAAATACTAGTGTTTTCTTTGCTTGTGGAACAGCAGAGCTGATGGAGAGCACTACAAGAAGATCCATTGGCCTCCAAGAGAAGAACCAAGGCCAGGAAGGTAGAATGTCATCAAGGAGTTACTTGTGAGCAGGGAAAATTTTATTACGACCTCTTCACATAAAATTAGGTTTATTGAAGCAATTTGTCAAAGCTTTGGACTTCAAAGGAGAAACATTTCAAGGAATCAGAGCAATGGTTCCAAAATTGTCAGATCCCAAACTAAAGAGCGGAAAATTTGCTGGTCGCCAAATACCATGTTGAAGTAAAGAATCCTGGGGGAAAAATGACAGAAACAGAAAAGAAGTCTTGGCAAGCGTTTCAAGGTGTGGTTGAAGTCTTTTTGAGAAAGAATAAAGATCTAAATTATAAACAGATAGCGAAAACACTAATCACAACTTAAAGGATGGAATGTCGCATGTCATTAAAACTTCATTTTTTATACTCGCCTCTTGATTTCTTTCAAGAAAATCTTGGGACGGCGAGATATTTCACCAGGTTATTCAGAAAACAGGAAAGCAGTATCAGGGTCGCCGCTGGGACAACGCAATGATGGGCGATTACAAGTGGTCTTTGATGAGGGAAGACACATATGATCATAAAAGAATAGCTCGCTCAACATGACATTTTTGAAGATCTTATTTCATTTAAAGAGTGTGTTTTGATGTTTTTAAAGCTTATGATCAACAAAATGCGGTTTTAATCACGATTCTTGTGTTTAACAAACCTTACAAAAGATTTCTACAAGTTGAAATCTATTATATGAGCAGTATCAAAATATACATAGAGCTAGCAATACAATTTCACTCGGATAAATAAAAAATTGTCAATACATTGAAAACCGTTGATGATACGAAAAAACTAACATGATTTTCGAACGCAGCGCCTCCAAAAACATAAAAGGGCATACAAAAAGCAGCCAAACAAAAATAATGTCACGTAGTGTAGTTAACCGAAGACCAGTGTCAAGGGAAATCTCTGACTTACTAAATTTCTGACTTCACGCCATGTGCACTTCAGAGGTGAACATGGACAGGATTTAATATCCTGCAGGATACTTGCGATTTTTTCGGATTAGGATTGAATTTAGATTTTTTTGAAAAGATAATTGGATCAGAACAGGATCAAGATATTTGTTTTGATTTCTATAAAAAATTTTCTCTGAGAGTGATTCAAGATATCACAAATGATGATGGTAGTGTTTTCTTTGCTATGGTTTTTATATTCACAAAAAATCAAAACGATTTTGTCACTATGTGCTGCACTCATCACAACCAGAGATAATTCCTGTTACTTTATCGTGATTTTTTTCGTAGTAGAAGTAGCAAGCTGCTCTTATACTGCTGGTATGCTGCTTTGTTTGTTGTGCTGAGTGGCATATGTGTGTGTTGTGTAGGTTATAAGTCTATTTCATGGGTGACCAACTTGTCTTCGACTGGAAAATTTCTTGATAACTCGCGATCGACCGCTCGGTAATAAAATCACAGATAGAACATGCCAATGTTGAGTATCACATTTGCAAATATAATAATAGAAAAACATATTGCAATTACCTTCGCGGCGTCTGCCGAGCTAGTCTATGCTCAGCCGTTGCAAGAGGCACAAAGCAAAGAATATACGTGACCAACCAATCTGATGGATAATTTTTATGTACTTTATGGAATATTGATTGAAAAATCTTCTTTTTAGGGATCTTGTCGATTCAATGCAAAATAAGGCGTGGTCGACCAAGTGACATTCGGCGATCAACCGGTCAATTCAGTTGACCTGTTGGCCCCCCTAGTTTTTGTCACGGTTTGAGCTACATTTTTTTGGTCAGAATTTTAAACGTTCTACCTCAAGTTTTATACAGTCAACCTTTGCTAAAAGACAGTTTGAGTTTTTAGTTTTTGTAAACTGCACAGTTTTACTATATTTTATATTGTGATCTTCTCACAGTGTAACAAGATATTTTTTCTTTATTTTACAAATTGATTGAATGCTGGAGCTCTTTTGCAATTACCTGAACCAGAGTGGTTGAATTGGTCACATGACAAGGACTATATCCTTGGATTAGTGGATCGTCTTTGCCATATAACCTAAAACCCTAACCCAAATCGTAAACCTGTGTCTGGTTTTCAAAACTTTAAAAAAAGTACTGTAGCTTACATCAAAAGTTTTCCCATAAAAACATTTCGTCTCTAGTAGCCAAGCCGAAATAACAATGCTGAGAGCCCAAACGACGACCACTCTCACAGCAAGAATTCCCACTCGACCAAGTTCATTGTACGAACTGCTAGTGCCACGAACTCATGTTATAAGTGGACAAAGCCAGATACACTATTGTTCAAATGGAACAATAACCACAGCAGAGTTATGCATCTGGCGGCAAAATACGCACTTTTTTCTGTTTTTCCGATTGAAAGTGCGCAACATGTGATGTTAATTTTATGGATTGGTTCACAAAATGACAGGGTGTTTTTGTTTGGAAGTGGCGATAGGACCGCTGGCGGTGACACGGTTAAAATAAAAAATGCTGAGTTTGTCACATTAGCAGCACTGTCATGGTAGTCAAGTAGACGTGTCGTACTGTGTGAATGGTTTTTGCGTTGACTCTTCCCATGATAGGGCACAGCGGGGTACGCAGAAAATTTTCATGGGGGGGTTTCAAAGTGCCAAAATTTTTCTTTGCACTAAAATCGAAAGTATCATAAGACAAAATATAAAACAAGCAGCAATACAATACGTAAACGTTGTCAAGCTGTTATAAACACATATTTAAACGCCTGTTGGATGTCTCACTTAACCTGTTAA